>Ga0114975_10002824_pt1 | contig 11800 bp, 11 predicted proteins | sample S_130626_EF_Meta_FD_87031 | JGI IMG/M metagenome (GOLD analysis project Ga0114975, IMG submission 87031) | Freshwater microbial communities from Lake Simoncouche, Canada to study carbon cycling - S_130626_EF_MetaG | ecosystem: Environmental > Aquatic > Freshwater > Lake | place: Lake...
CAAGCGACCTTCACTTAGTGAGATTCAAAATATGAAAAGTGCGCGTAAATCATTAGTGGCTAATTGTCCAATAAAAATCGGCGATAAATTTTCCGTTAATAATATTGCCGTAAAACGTCCAGGAACTGGTATTTCGCCCATGCTATTCGATTTGGTTATTGGGAAAACTGCTCAGAAAAATTATCGAATCAATGATTTGATTGAGTTATGAAAAAAATTTGCATAGTTACGGGCGGTAGATCTGACTATGATCTTCTAAGGGTGGTGATGGTTGAGTTAAATGAATGTCCGGATATAGAGTTGCAGATTATTGCAACAGGAATGCATTTGTCTCCTGAGTTTGGCCTAACTTATCAGAAAATTAAAGAGGATGGGTTTACTGTTGATCGTGAGATTGAGGTATTAATTAGTTCTGATTCTCCCGTGGGAGTCGCAAAATCTATGGGTTTAGGCTTAATTAGCTTTTCCGAAGCTTTTAATCAACTAAATCCAGATATGATTTTAGTTTTGGGTGATAGATTTGAAATATTTTCAGCCGTAAGTGCTGCACTGGTTGCTAGGATTCCGGTTGCTCATTTACATGGTGGCGAGCTTACTGAAGGGGCTTATGATGAAGCTTTGAGACATTCAATTACTAAGATGTCGCATCTTCACTTTGTGGCAACAGATGAATATAGAAAAAGGGTTATTCAGCTTGGTGAAGACCCTAATAAAGTTTTTGTAGTTGGAGGGTTGGGGGTTGATGCAATTAGACAGTTTGATTTATTGGATAAAGAATCATTGGAGAAATCACTTAATTTTAAATTCGGATTAAGAAATCTACTAATTACATTTCACCCCGCTACATTAAGTCAGACGGATGCGAGACACCAAATGCAAGAGATTTTGGCTGGATTAGAGAGCCTTACTAGCGTAAATTTTATTTTTACTATGCCAAATTCAGATAATGGTTCTAGGGCTTTAATCAGAGAAATTAAAAATTTTGTCGCATCACGTTCTAATGCCAGTCTTTATACCTCTTTAGGCCAACACCGCTATCTTTCATGCTTACAGCATGTGGATGGTGTTGTTGGTAATTCATCAAGCGGTCTAACTGAAGTCCCAAGTTTTAAAAAGGGGACAATTAATATTGGAAATCGACAAAGGGGGCGCATTCAGGCTAATAGTGTGATTAATTGCGAGCCAACTGAGCAGGGAGTATCGGCATCCCTAGAGAAGCTATTTTCTACAGAATTTCAAAAAAGTCTAGTTGATGTCATAAACCCGTATGGTGATGGGGGTGCAGGTAAAAAAATAGTTGATGTAATTAGAAATTATCCTTTTGAGAATTTATGCAATAAAGTATTTTTTGATTTATCTGTAAATTCCAGCCCGTGGGAAGTGGTAGATGATAAATAATGAAAAATGGAGGGATTCTTTAGTAAAAATAGATTCGTCAATTGGTGATGCAATTAATAGTTTGAATCGCAGTTCAACCAAAATAGTATTGGTTGTCTCACATGATGATGAATTTGTAGGAACCGTCTCAGATGGCGACATACGGCGGGGATTGTTGAAAGGTTTAAACATAAAAAGTCCAATCAGCGATATTGTTCATCGTGATGCATTTGTTGCTCCGCCAGAGTTGCGCCAAGAGCTAGTAATTGGGCTTATGCAGGCAAATAAAGTACATCAAATCCCTGTGGTTGATAAGCATCGCAGAGTGATTGGATTGCACCTTTGGGAGCAAATAAGCGCATGCTCAAATCGAAAAAATTTAATTGTTATTATAGCTGGTGGAAAAGGAATTCGTTTACGCCCACACACTGATAGCTGCCCCAAGCCTCTATTAACAGTAGCTGGAAAACCAATCTTAGAGCACATTATTGGGCGAGCCAGATCAGAAGGATTTAGTAATTTCGTAATAGCAATCAATTATCTTGGAAATATGATTGAGGAATATTTTGGCAATGGAGAAAATTTTGGAGTCAATATTCGGTATATAAAAGAAACCGCTCCACTTGGGACTGCGGGAGCTTTAAGTTTATTAGGGGAGAATATAGGCTTACCATTTATTGTTACAAATGGGGACATCATCACTGATGTCCGTTATGGAGAGTTGCTTGACTTTCACATCAGCCATAATTCAGTTGGCTCGATGGCTGTGCGTGCGCATGAATGGCAAAATCCATTTGGGGTTGTAAAAACAAGTGGTATAGATATTGTTGAGCTTCAAGAAAAGCCAATGATTCGAAGCTATATAAATGCTGGTGTTTATGCTCTAAGCCCATCAGTATTAAATTATTTAATGAATGGAGTGCATTGTGATATGCCATCTTTATTTGACTTACTGAGATCAAAATCTTTAAGAACAGTCGCATATCCTATGCATGAGCAATGGCTCGATGTGGGGAATCCCTCTGATCTTGAATTTGCCAATAGTAATAATTAAATTTGATCATTAGAGTGTCTATATCCCGTATCATTATTGTTGGACTTGGTAGTATCGGAAAACGCCACTTAGAGTTGGCAAGGAAAATTTTCCCATTTGCACTTATTAAAGTATTTCGTCATAAACTCGATCAAAATATCAAAATATCTGCTGATGACATAGTTTATAGTATGGATGAAGTTATTAATTTCAGGCCGCAGATTGCTGTTATTGCAAACCCCGCGCCATTCCATATTGAAGTTGCAAAAAAACTAGCTAAGTTTGGGGTTCATTTATTAATTGAAAAGCCATTATCAGACTCTGTGAAAGATGTTGGATCCCTGCTTAATGAATGCGTGAAAAGTAATTCAATACTGCAAGTTGGCTATAACTTACGATTTGATTCTTCCTTAATATTTTTTCGTAACAAATTAAATGAGGGAATTATCGGAGAAATCTTGTCAGTGAGATGCGAAGCTGGACAATATCTACCTTCTTGGAGACCGGGAAAAAATTATGTGAATACTGTATCGGCTTTGAAGGAGTTAGGGGGAGGTGTTTTACTAGAGCTCAGCCATGAATTTGACTATTTGCGATGGATTTTTGGTGAGGTTGACTGGGTTAGAGCTTTAATAATGAAACAAAGTTTATTATGTATTGATGTCGAGGACGCGGCACATATAATAATTGGTTTTTTGCCTAATAATGGGCGTCAATTAATTGGCTCCCTTAATATAGACTTCATTAGGCATGATTCAACAAGGACTTGTACAGCAATTGGAGAAAATGGCAGTCTCCAATGGAACTGCCTTAAGGGTGAGGTTTTATTTTTTGGTAAGAATTCTAATAGTTGGGTCAAAATTAATGTGCGTACCGACCCATTCGAGAATAGTTACTTGAATGAATGGATTGAGTTTATAAATTGCATACAGGAGAACAAGTCGCCGCTAGTGAACGGTATTGATGGACTCAGGGTCTTACAGATAATAGATGCGGTTCGTCAAGCTTCGAAAACTGGTGGTCAAATATCAATTTCGAGGTTGAATTCATGACTTTGCATGCCTATGAAAACTATAGCCTTTATTTTTGCTAGGGGTGGATCAAAAGGCCTGCCAGGTAAAAATATACGCCTGTTCAGAGGAAAGCCTTTAATAGCATGGGCCATCTCTCAAGCGCTATCTGTGGACCGTATACAAGAAGTAATTGTTTCTACTGATTCGGAGGAAATTGCTGAGATTGCTAGGGCATTTGGAGCTAAGACGCCATTCATAAGGCCAAAAGCATTATCGGGTGACGAAACCCCAGAGTGGGCGGCATGGCAACATGCGATCAATTTTTATTATCATAATGAAAAAGAAATGCCGAGAACGTTTGTTTCTTTGCCAGCAACTGCTCCATTGCGTCTGAAAATTGATATAGAAAGATGTTTGGATAAGTATGAGCAGGGAGATTGCGATGCTGTTATTGCTGTGACAAAAGCTCATCGAAACCCATATTTTAATATGGTTAAAGAGAATTTCGATGGGACGGTCAGTCTAGTAATTGAATCAGATAAAAACATAACTCGACGACAGGATGCCCCTATGATTTTTGATATCACAACGATATGTTATGTTGCTAACCCACACTTTATTATGACCAATAATTCAATATTTGACGGAAAAATAAGGGCAGTAAATATTGCTGCAGCAAACTCAATTGATATTGATGAGTTATTAGACTTCCAAATTGCAGAGTCAATTATGGATATCAGGGATAAAAAAAATGAATAAGTATTTAAACGATCAAAATCTAAAATTGAGATATCGAAGTAAGTTTGAATTAAAGGGAAAGGTCGCTCTAGTTACTGGTGGCGCAGGTATATTAGGCCGACATTTTTGTGAAGGTTTAGCAGAATTTGGTGCGGCTGTTGCTATAGTCGATTTGAATGGGAAGGAGGCCGCTAAGTTAGCATTATCACTTAATGAGAAATACGGAATACAATCAATTGGTATTCAGTGTGATGTTTCAGATCCTAAATCCGTATATGAAATGGTCGGAAAAGTAGTAAAAGAGTATGGTGAAATAAATATATTACATAATAATGCGGCATATAAAAGCGATGATTTGAAAGCTTTTTACTCTCCATTTGAAGAATATACCCTTGATCAGTGGAGGAAAATTATGATGGTAAATATTGACGGTATGTTTTTAGTGGCGCAAGCAGTTGGAAGACAAATGGTGGCCCAGAATAAAAAAGCAAGCATTATTCAAACTTCTTCAATATATGGCTTAGTTGCTCCAGATCATCGTATTTATAAAGACTCTGATTATCTAGGTCGAGTAATTAGTACCCCAGCAGTCTACTCGGTATCAAAATCTGCAGTAATTGGGTTAACAAAATATCTTGCGACCTACTGGGCTGAGTCTGGGATACGTGTTAATACTTTGATACCTGGCGGCGTTGAGAGCGGTCAAAATAAAAAATTTCAAGAAAATTATTCCTCTAGGGTGCCGATGGGTAGAATGGCCAATGCCTCTGAAATGGTTGGCGCATTATTATATTTAGCGTCGGATGCATCAAGTTATGTGACGGGGGAGAGTATCATTATTGATGGTGGTCTAGCATGTTGGTAGTCTATTTTGATGTTAATTTCTAAATTGGTGATATATGGAATTTAATGAGGATTACACAAAGTATTGGAAAAAATCTGTAAATAAATCAATTGACGGCATATTAATTGCTGGCCATAAACAAGCAAAATACTATCTTGATATGTGCGGAATTAAAAAGCAAGATATCTTGCTTGATCTAGGTTGTAGTTATGGTCGAATGTATGAGATATTAAGTGAATATTCTGCAGCCATCTATGGAGTTGATCCTGACCCATATGCAATTGAAGTGTCTAGAGAAAGCAATTACCTCGACTTAAAACTAGGAACAGCGGAGGATACGGGCTTTGATAATAACTTTTTTGATGTCGTTTTTTGTTGGGCGGTATTTGATGTTGTAGATCATAAAAAAAGCTTAATTGAGATTAATCGTGTTTTACGAAATGGCGGAAAATTAATTTTCACGGGTAAGAATTCATGTTATCTTGAGGGTGATAATCTGGCATATGTAGCAGAAAAAAATGCGTTCTTGAAAGGATTTCCTAATAAATTTTCAGACTTAAAGATGATTCTGAAAAATTTTAAAAATATAGGTTTCCAGCTTGATGGCTTATTTGCTTTTAAAAAACGTGGCGATTTCGGAATGAGTAAATTTGTAGAAGTAAAGGATATCCTACATAGTGAGTTGAAATTTTATGAGTATTTAATAATATGTCATAAAGTTAGCGAGTCAAGTCCAATTGCAATTAAAGACATTGATTTTGATTCTGAATTTTCCGAAGTCGCGAATGATAAAGCATTAACCAAAGGATTTTCAAGCCCTGCAATTTTATTTGCTCAGGAATGCTGAAATAAATATGAGCAATAAAGTCCTCTACGTCGTTCACTGTGTAGATACGGAGGGACCTCTAAATGAATCGCTTCAGGCCACTTTTGCACGCCTTGAAGCCATTTTTAATATTAAGTTAGACCCAACTGATCAAAATTTGGCGCTATTGCAAGAAGGTAAATTGAATCTTGAGGGTATGGAAGATTCAATAGCTAAATGTTTTTCAAAGAAATTGCTTCAATACAATTCATCATGGGGAATGATTGAGGACATGCTGGATGAAATTATGTCGGATTCATTTCGCAACAATTTTCAAGATGATTTTGGTTCGGGCTGGGTATACTCCTGGCATTGCATGGATCATATCGGGTATTTTGATAATCCACGGAATAAAGATGTTGGGTATGGAAACATTTTTAGATTTTATCAAGATAGGGTAAATAAAATAACATCATGTAGGGATGAAATTAACTGGCATTTTCATCCCTCATCAATTGCAAAAAATCCAATGCACGCTGCAACTAGTTATGTAAACAATTATGAAAATCTACTTCAAATTTTATGTCGCAGGGTCTTGGAGGATCATTGGTTTCCTGTTGTGAATCGCCCAGGATTCCACGCAGAGCGGCCTGACTCGCATCTATTTTTAGAGCAGTGGATTCCATTTGATTATGCTAATCAAAGGTGTGAGGAAGAATCAGACCAGCCTGATTTAAGCTCCGGAAGATTTGGTGATTGGAGGAGAGCTCCAAAAATTTGGCATGGATATCACCCTAGTCATGATGACTATCAAGTTAAGGGACTGTGTAGGCGCTTAATATTTAGATGTTTGAATATAGGAACTAGATTCCGATGTTTGACGCAATCCGATGTTCTTGATGCTTTTATTGAAGCAAATAAAAATGGATCAGCCATTCTAGCTGTGGCAAATCATGATTATCGGGATATGCGGGATGATATTAATCAAGTTCGCTCATTTCTGAAAAGTTCAAAAAAAGATTTTCCTGATGTATTAATTAAGTATTCGGGAGCAGAGGCCGCTGCTGTTTCAATTATGGGCTGGAAAGATGTACACCCCTTTTTATTGGGGGTTGAAATTATTAAAAATACATTGGTTGTGAAAGTCTTGAGTGGTGAAATATTTGGCCCACAGCCTTTTTTAGCAATTAAATCAAGAGGTGGGGTTTATTTTCATGACAACCTTGATGTTATTGAGCCAAATAAAGAGTGGTCTTATGTAATGGATGATCAAACAATCAAACTGTCAGAAGTGAGTAAGATAGGTGTTGGCGCAGCCGGAAAATATGGAAATAAATCAGTTGCTACTATTAGATTGTAAATGAAAGTACTTTTAAAAAATTTATTTTATCAAGTATCAAAGCCTGCGCTTGGTAAGTTGAATAAATTTTATAAAGCTCACATCGGCGAATCGGGCTATATATTTGGCGATGGGATATCAATCAAATATATGGATTTGACAAGATTTACCGACAAAGAGTCTATTGCGGTAAATTATTTCCTTCTACATAAAAATTTTCATAAATTAAAGTGCAGCCATTGTGTATTAAGCTCCCCCTTTTTCTTCAATCCTTACCTTGGATATGAGTCAAAAAAAAGATACCACATGAATAAAATGGCAAAGATTTATTCAAAAATTATTTCAGAAAAACATTTAACTAATTTTTTCCTGAATTTAAGTAATTTTCCGTATGTAACCGGTAAAAATGTACATTTTATGTTTAATAAGGTGCCTGACAATCGTTTAGGATACGATTTTATTGCAAATCAAATTGACTGTTATGCGGGGGTTGATCGGACTGCGGTTATGCTTGCAATATACATGGGCTTTAGTAAGATCCATTTAGTGGGATTTGACTACACACATAACCCTTCTAGAGATTTACATTGGTATGAAAAAGGACCAGGTATTATAAGTTCGACAGTGGGGTATAACGATCATTTTTATAAAATTGCAAATGAATTTATTGATATAACGACAATTACTTTGGATGGATTAAGTACACATTTGAATTACATTACTTATAAAGATTATACTGGTTTAGATCCACATTATCTTGAGAATACGGAGTTGGCGAAGACTGAATATTTAACGGCATTATCTACATGGCCTGGCTATAAGATATATTAGTGGGCTAAATATTATTTAGCATTAATTTTTTTATTGGTATGGGGGGGGTAATGTCTGATGTTCTGAAAACGGGAATTAATCAAGTGCGAAATGTTGGTAGGTTCAATATTGGTAGTGGGGCTTTTTCAGAAACAGCGAATTTAATAGAAAAAAAAAGGCTTTCGGCAGAAAAAAAAGGTGATCAAATTGGAATTGTATTTCTCGTAGATCATTTTTTTAGAGAGCATAAAGGTATTTTATCAAAATTAAATTGCCTACAAGGTGATGCTGTTGAGTTTATAGAGACTGATACCGAGCCAACAACTGATGGGATCGATATGCTCACTCTAAAATTGCGGAATGACGGGTTTACAAATCCAGCGGCAATTGTTGGTATGGGCGGAGGTGTGACCATGGATCATGCAAAAGCCGTTTCCAATCTACTTGCAAATGGTGGAAGTGCTGCTCAATACCAAGGTTGGGATCTATTAACTCTCCCAGGCATTTTTAAAATTGGTATACCAACAATTTCTGGTACTGGTGCAGAGGCAACTAGAACTTGTGTGATGACAAACTCAGATACTGGTTTAAAGTTGGGGATGAATAGTGATTTTACTGTTTTTGACCACGTGATCATGGATCCAGACTTATCAAAAACTGTACCAAGAGATCAATACTTTTTTACTGGCATGGATGCATATATTCATTGCATTGAGTCTATGGCTGGACAATATCGAAATGCCATGGGTGATGCCTACTGCAGAGAGACAATTAATCTATGTCGCCAAGTTTTTTTAAGTGACGATATGCAGAATATTTCAAACCGTGAACGGCTAATGGTGGCATCATACCTTGGGGGGTGTGCAATCGCTACAAGTTATGTTGGCCTTATTCACCCTCTATCTGCTGGATTGAGTGTGGTACTAGGAATACATCACTGCATTGCTAACTGTATAGTTATGGGTGCGATGGAGGATTACTACCCTAAAGAATATGACGAATTTTGGGAAATGTCTGATAGGCAGGGAATAGTTGTTCCAAAAGGGTTATGCAATGATCTTGATGAAGCTACATATAACGCCTTATTTAAAGCAGCCATCATGCACAATAAACCACTGACAAACGCATTGGGAGAAAACTACCAGTCAATTATGACAATAGATAGGGTTATTGATTTATATAAAAAAATGTAATTTAAGGAAATTTAATGCCTGGATATGAGGTAATAGGTAGTGAGGAGCTTGCTGAAATTCAAGACATTTTCTTAAATGGGGGGGTGCTATTTAGACATGGATTTGATGGATTGCGCAATGGTTGCTACAAAGTGCGCGATTTTGAAAAGGCTTTTTCTCGTGAATTGAGAGCAAAGTATTCCTTGGCCGTGACTTCGGGGACGGCGGCACTAAGAGTTGCTCTTGCCACTCTTGAGCTTAGCCCGGACGATGAAGTTATCACGCAATGCTTCACTTTTGTAGCGACAGTTGAAGCCATCATTGAATCCGGTGCGGTGCCGATATGCACAGAAATTGATAGCACTTTGAATATTGATCCAGAAGATTTTAAAAAGAAAATTACACGAAAAACTAAGGCGGTGATAGTAGTTCATATGCTTGGCATGCCATGCAGATTAGGGCAGATTGCTAAAATATGCAGAGAAAATAATATTATCTTGATAGAAGATACTGCTTGGGGTTGTGGGGGAAATTTAAATGGTATCCCGTTAGGTACATGGGGTGATATAGGCACATTTAGTTTTGACTTTGCTAAAACTATGACCACTGGCGAAGGTGGAATGTTAGTTTTCAAAGATGAAAGTAAGTGGAAACGAGCGGTTGCTTGGCACGATCACGGTCATGAAAACAATCCACTCGTTCCACGCTGGGAAGATACACGGATAAGTAGTGGATTTAACTTTAGGATGATGGAGCTTCAGGGCGCATTAGGATTGGCTCAATTAAAAAAATTACGAGGTATTGTCGAGGCTCAGAGAAAAAACTATCAAATTCTTTGGGATATGATTAGCTCTCATCCCTCTATCGAGTCTAGAGTTGCTCCTGAAGGCTCATATGCAACTGCTGATGCGTTAGTGTTTTTTGTTCCAAGTGCTGAGTTAGCTATCCATTGTAGGGAAGAGCTTTTGAATGTTGGCCTCTCCACAAAAATATTGCCTGAAGCTTATACATGGCATTTTGCGGGATACTGGAGTCATATGCCTGAGCTTATTAAGGGGCAAAAAGAGGCTTTAAGCAAAGCATTTCCAAAATCACATTTATTATTATCTCGGGCAGTTTCAATTCCCGTGGGAGTTAGGATGGATGAGGATATGCCCATAAAAGTTAGAGTTGCTATAAATAAGGCGCTAAATGGTTAGCACTGAAGTTCCTATTGTCAGCGTAATAGTACCGGCTTATAACCAAGAAAAATTTATTGGCAGATGCTTACGTTCATTATTAAACCAAACCCTCCCTCATTTTTTATATGAAATTATCGTAATTAATGACGGTAGTACAGATAGAACACCATATGCTTTAGAGTTGTTTCATGATGCGGTACATACAATTACCAATGAAAAAAATCTAGGACTACCCGCATCAATCAATAAGGGGATTAAGCAAGCAAAAGGGATGTTTATAGTTAGGGTGGATTCGGATGATTATGTCAATTCTAATTTCTTAAATTTTTTATATTATTTTTTAGACCAAAACCCATCGATAGACGCTGTAGCCTGTGACTATTGGTTATTTGAAAATGATGAAAATTGGATTGAACGTATTAATTGCATGGATAAACCTATAGCTTGTGGGATTTTATTTCAAAAAAAGCATCTTCTAGAAATTGGACTGTACGACGAAAATTTTCGCTGCCATGAAGACCGTGAACTGAGAATTCGCTTTGAAAAGAAATTTTCTATTGCTCGACTTGAGTTGCCTTTATATAGATATCGAAGGCATGCTAATAACCTAACTAATGATAAGAAATCTATGGAGTTTTATCAAACGAGCCTTGAGACAAAGCATGGAAAAGATTTTAAATAGCGCTACTGAGAGAATAGAATGCAACCTTCAATAATTTTAGGAACCAAGCATATCAAGCCGTATGGCAAACCTTATCTGATAGCAGAGATAGGTGTGAATCATGAAGGCTCCCTTGATGGGGCAATGAGGCTTATTGATGCTGCAAAACGAGGGGGGGCTGACGCAGCAAAATTCCAAAGCTATAAAGCTTCAACATTGGCATCGAAAAATTCTCCAGCCTATTGGGATATCAATAAGGAAGCAACCTTAAGCCAATATGAGCTATTTAAAAAATATGATAACTTCTCTCCAGACGACTACGTGAAACTCGCAAATCATTGTAATGAAGTCGGAATTGATTTTTTATCCACCCCTTTTGACGACTCAGCAATAGATTTTTTATATCCGTTAGTCCCCTTTTTTAAAATTGCTTCAGCAGACTTAACAAATACACCCTTTTTAAGGAAGATTGCTAAAAAAGGTAAGCCAATTGTGTTGTCAACGGGCGCGTCTACGTTGTCAGAAATTAATACTGCAATCAATACAATAAAAGAAGCTGGATGTAGTAATCTGGCATTGTTACATTGCATCTTAAACTATCCAACATCTAATGAAAATGCACATCTGCTTATGATTAGAGGTTTAATGCATGCCTACCCGAATAATATAGTTGGTTATTCTGACCATACGCTCCCAGATGATTCAATGACAACGTTAGTTACAGCATACTTGTTAGGCGCGGTAATTCTAGAAAAGCATTTCACAAATAATAAGACCCTGAAAGGGAATGATCATTATCACGCAATGGATGAATTTGATCTTGCAAC
>Ga0114975_10002825_pt1 | contig 11799 bp, 3 predicted proteins | sample S_130626_EF_Meta_FD_87031 | JGI IMG/M metagenome (GOLD analysis project Ga0114975, IMG submission 87031) | Freshwater microbial communities from Lake Simoncouche, Canada to study carbon cycling - S_130626_EF_MetaG | ecosystem: Environmental > Aquatic > Freshwater > Lake | place: Lake...
CTTTGTATGCATCCCAAGCTCTTAAATAGTAAAACCGAGCACTATCAAATATGCCTGCTTGCTGGCTATTATTAGTTGGTCTGTAACTTCTAACTCTTTTCTTTACAGGGTTATTGTTCTGCATATTGAATTGTGCGGAACATATTGTAGTAAAACAGCAAAAAAAAATAATAAAAATTTTTCTCATAGCTTCTATTTATTAGCGAATTTATACATTTTGAAATTCGATGGTTATTTGCAAAAATGCTTGAAATGATGATGCCAATTTACCCCTTAAATAAGGTGGTAGCTATGTTTCAAGTATTTTTTATTCCTCACTTTTATTTTTCAAACTCATTAATAGAGAATAAGCACCTTTTATAACAAATGTTTGATTTGCTATTTTATCTGCTTGTAAAATTTCTATCATTCCATTTCGGTATTGCCCGTCTGCACTTCAGTCATTTCAAATTGGGTATCATTCTTCTTCATAAAAATATATTGTTTGTTTTCAAAACGTACTACTGCATCTTCTGGTAAAACAAAGCTATTATTGTATTTTACTTGAATTTCAGCATTCATGTAAGTGCCGGGAATTAATGTTTTATCATAATCTTCAAAATGGCAATGCACATCTGTACTTCTATCAATGCTTAAATCCTTACCAATTAATAATATTTCGCATTTATGTTTCTTGCTAAGATTGTTGTTAGTATATGCTACAAGTTTTTGCCCAATAAAAAGTTGCTCAACATCTTTTTCAAACACCTTTAAAGCAAGATGAATATCCGTTGGATTTACTAATTCAAACAAAACATCTGTTGGCGAAATATACTTGCCAATATTTACATTTACTTTAGTAACAAAGCCATCGATTGGTGCATAAACATTAATGCTTCTATTAATATTTGTTGCTGAAATATTTGCAATATTAATGCCCACCAAATGTAATTTTTCTGTTAGTGCAGTGAGTGTGATTTTTAAAGTATTCAGTTCTGATGCAGCTTGTTGAAACACTTTATCACTGCTTGCTTTACTTTGATTCAATTCTTTTTGTCTATCAAATTCTAGTTGAGTATAAGCAAGTTTTGTTTTAGTCATTAAATAATCTTGTTGCAACTGAATGTATTGCTGGTCTTCAATTACAGCAATTACATCGCCTTTATTGATATGCATTCCGGGTAATAATTTTGTGTTTTTTAAATACCCACCTAGTGGCACACTGATTGAAACCATATTTTGTGGTGGCACATCTATTTTACCATTCACTTTTAGAACAGATGAAACTTGTTGCTGAACCAATTTTCCTATTGTAACATTGGCATTTTTTATTTGTGCAGGTGTTAGTGTAATAAGATTTTCACTGGTCACTGCTTCTGCTTTTTGTGTCTCCGTTTTCTTGCTATGGCAACCTGTTAACAATAAAGAACTAGTAAAAATTAATAAGGCAAGTATGACTTTTGATAGATTATAAACATATTCACAATCATAAATTTTACCTTGCTTTTGGTCTATTGTTATTTTTATATGTTGATTCATTTTATAAATTATTTAGTTGTAAAAAAATGGATTTGAATAATGGATTCGTTTAAATTCCTGACCGCTTCTAAATAATCATTTTGAGTATTGATACTATGATTTATAAGTTGCACCCACTCAAGATAATTAATGTTTCCACTTGCAAATTGCTGATTGGCTGCAGTCGTAATTTGTAATGCTGTTTTAAGATTCTTATCTTCAAAATATGCAACTGTTTGTTGATATTTTTTATAACGCAATAATGCAGCTTGATATTCACTTTCGAAACTTTGTGATTCTACCTGATAATTATTAACAACAATTTTTGTATTGAATTTAGCCGCTTCCACTTTAGCCTTTTGTGCTTTACTAAAAATTGGAATGGCAACACCTGCTTGTACCGACGTAAATCTATATCCACCACTGTACAATTTATCATCTGCGCCAGTACCCTTGATGCTAGTATTATTAATACCTGCAATAAGCTCAGGAAGCAATTTAGCTTGTTCCACTTTTGTAGCTGCTTCTGCCACTTGTTGTAAATGCTGTATTTGCTGCATTATTGGGTGATTGCTGATGTTTTGAGAGTCTGTTGGAACTATCAAATCAATCTTGTTATCCTTTGTGTCAATAACAAATTCTGTATTAGTATTAAGCAATAATTGAAACTGAAGTTGAGCAATTTTAATGTCTGCATTTACTTCATCAATTTGAGTTTTAATAAACCCAAGTTGATTGTCAGCAGTTGCTTTTTCTAGAATATTACTTTCTCCTGTTTGTAATCTTAAAGCTGCTTTTTTTTGAAATGAACTGTACAAAGTATCAATATAGGAGAGGAGTTGAAGTTTACTTTTTAAGTAAACTAAATAGTAAAAACTTTGTTCAACTTGTTTCTTTAAAATCGATTCTTTTACTGAAATATTTAAGAAACTATTTTTAGCTTCTTGTTCAAAAAGTGCTTTGTTTTTTTTATAAACAACAGGCAAACTAAACTGCTGCGAAATGCTCAATTTCGAGTCGGAATAAAAGCTATTGATTTGCCCATACTCGGCTACAATATTTGTAGGTGAAATGCTTCTTGCTGTTGCAACAAGCATTTGTTGATAAGAAGCTTTTAGCTTTTCATTTTTGACACTCAAATTGTTTTTTAAGGCAGTATCAATTGCATCTTGTAAAGTTATTTTTTGTTTTTGAGCATTTGATGATACACTTACTGTACATGACATCATGATGAATACAGATACAACTATTCCTGAATTCATTTTATTCTTTTTAATATTTGTTTTTTCAAAAACAAGATACAACATTGGTAATACAAACAATGTTAGTACTGTTGCCAATAACAAGCCACCAATTACAACTGTTGCAAGTGGTCTTTGAACTTCTGCTCCTGCACCATTACTTAATGCCATTGGTAAAAAACCTAATGAAGCAACAAATGCAGTCATCAATACAGGTCTAAGTCTTAGCACAGTTCCTTTTAAAACAATTTCTTTTAGTTCAGCAACTCCTTCTTTTTTTAATCTGTTGAATTCTGCAATCAATACAATGCCATTTAAAACTGCCACACCAAATAATGCAATAAAACCAACGCCTGCACTAATACTAAAAGGCATACCACGCAGTGCAAGTGAAAAAATACCGCCCGTTGCAGATAATGGAATGGCAGAATAAATCAGCAAGCCGTGCTTAACAGAATTGAAAGCAAAAAATAGCAAGATAAAAATTAATAATAGCGACACAGGCACAGCTATGAGTAATCTTTCTTTTGCAGCATTTAGATTCTCAAATGCACCACCATAAGTTGTATAGTATCCAATTGGAAGTTTTATCTTTTTATCTGCTTTTTCTTGTAACTCTTTAACGATGCTTTGAACATCTCTGTCACGAACATTGAACCCAACAACAATTCTTCTTTTTGCATCTTCACGTTGTATTTGGTTTGGACCATCCTTTATCTGCACATCAGCAAGTTGTGACAATGGAATTTGAACACCATTTGTTGTAGGTATTAATAGATTTTGTATGTCCTTTAAATCCTTTTTTAATTCACCATTTAAACGAACTACAAGGTCAAAACGTTTTTCGCCTTCAAACACCATTCCACTGCTTTGACCTGCCAATGCTGCGTTGATGATTTTATTAATGTCGGCAATGTTTAGTCCATATTGTGCAATGGTGTTTCTGTTATAATTGATGATGATTTGTGGCATTCCAGAAACAGCTTCAACATATAAATTTTTGGTACCTTCAATGTCATTGATAATATGCCCTAATTTATTTGCATACAAAGCAAGAGTGTCTAAGTTCTCACCAAAAATCTTGCAAACAACATCTTGTCTTGCACCAGTCATTAATTCATTGAAACGCATTTGCACAGGGAATTGAAATCCTGTTGTAAGGCCAGGAATGTCCTGTAATGCTTTACTCATTTTTTCTGATAGTTCATTGAATGTAGTAGCCGAAGTCCATTCTTTTTTGTCTTTTAAAATAACCATCATATCGCTTGCGTCCATTGGCATTGGGTCAGTTGGTACTTCACCACTTCCAATTTTAGTAACAACTTTTTCAACTTCTGGAAATTGTGTTTTTAAAATGTGTGCAGCCTTTTGTGTATTTGCAATTGTAGTTGATAAATTGCTTCCTGTAAGCACTCTTGTATCAACTGCAAAATCTCCTTCTTCAAGTGTAGGAATAAACTCACCACCCAATGTTGTTAAAACAAATATGGCAAAAACAAAACTTGAGAAAGTACTGATTAAAACAATCCTTGGAAACTTCATCACTCTTTTTAAAACAGCCACATATTTGAATTCGATAAAAGACATTATTTTGTCAGATAAATTCATTCGGTGTTTTGTTTTTTTACTAAGGAAAATAGAACTCATCATTGGGATATAGGTAAGAGAAAGTATAAATGCTCCCAACAACGCAAATGCTACTGTTTGGGCCATTGGTTTGAACATTTTGCCTTCAATACCCTGTAGTGTAAAAATTGGTAAGTAAACAACAAGGATGATAATTTGACCAAATACAGCACTGTTCATCATTTTTCCTGCAGATGTTTTAACAGATTCATCCATTTGTGCCTGATTCAAATTTTGAATGCCTTGATACTTCTTATTGTGTGCAAGCTGGTGCATTACTGTTTCAACAATAATTACAGCTCCATCTACAATCAAACCAAAGTCAAGAGCACCTAAACTCATTAAATTTCCACTTACACCAAACCAATTCATCATACAAATTGCAAATAGCATTGCAAGCGGAATAACTGATGCCACTAATAATCCTGCTCTTAAATTTCCAAGGAAAATGACCAGTACAAAAACCACAATAAGTGCACCTTCCATCAAGTTTTTTTCAACGGTTCCAATAGCATTGTTAACCATTTTTGTTCTGTCAAGAAATGCTTCAATAGCAACTCCTTCTGGCAAAGTTTTTCGAATTTGTTCAATTCTCTCTTTTACATTTTTGATTACTTCACTGCTATTTGCTCCTTTCAACATCATTACTACAGCACCAGCAACTTCGCCATTATCATTGTAGCACATTGCACCATATCTTGTGGCATTGCCAATTTTAACATCAGCTACATCTCTTATAAATAAAGGTGTTCCGCCATTTATATTTTTTATGTTGATAGTCTTGATATCTTCAATACTACCAACCAAGCCTTCACTTCTAATGTATAAAACAGTAGCACCTTTCTCAATGTATGCACCTCCTGTATTTTGATTGTTATTTTCTAAGGCCTTAAAAACATCATTAATGGAAATATTGTGAGATAACAGTTTATTTGGATCGATTTCTATAGAGAATTGTTTTAACTTTCCTCCAAAACTGCTGACTTCTGCAACACCTTTCACTCCCAATAACTGCCTTCTCACAATCCAATCCTGAATGGTCCTTAATTCAGTTTCATTATATTTATTTTCATAGCCTTTTTTGGGACGCACAACATACTGGTAAATTTCTCCTAGTCCTGTAGTGATAGGCCCAAGCTCAGGTACACCAATTCCTGATGGAATTTGAGATTGAACTTTTTGTAATCTTTCTGCAACTTGTTGCCTTGCCCAGTAAATGTCAGTGGCATCATCAAAAACAATTGTTACGAGTGAAAGCCCAAAACGAGAAAAACTTCTTATTTCTTTTAATCCAGAAATATTATTGTTCACTTGTTCAATAGGGAAAGTTACTAACCTTTCTATATCATTTGCCCCAAATGATGGTGCAATAGTGATTACTTGGACCTGATTATTTGTAATATCAGGGACAGCATCAATGGGTAGTTTGGTAAGTTGGTAGCTACCATAGCCAATTAGGACTATTATAAACAATCCAACCACTAGTTTGCTTTTGATAGCAAAATCAATAATCTTATTTAGCATAAAATTTTTTGAATATAATGAAAAGGCATCCCATCAACATAGTGTTGTAGGTTATTGATGAAATTCCTGATAAAAGCAATTTATTAAGTTGATTTTAATTAACAGTGTTTTGGCGGCTGCCAAATATTAGAAAAGAAAGACATTGGTATGAAGTATTCATTACCAAAATATTGTTTTCGAGGTTCAAAAAAAATCAAATCTTGAACTGTGATGTTAAGCGTTTGAGGCGTTGAAGCTATAGCAATAATTGAGAATGAGTTCTCGCTGGTAGTTTTAAAAGGCAGTTTCATATCTTTCTCATAATCTGCATCTTTAACAGTGCCGTGAGAATAGTGAATCATTAAAAAATCAACTAATGTTAGCTCTTTGTTTTTAGATTTGTGTTCTTTGTAGTGATCAATAAATGCAGGGAATTTCAACAATTGCCCTAGTTCTGTTGTTGCCAACAGATATATGCTGAGAAATAATATTGCAGAGATTCTTTTCAAATTGAAACAACTAAATTTTTATCAGTTTTACAAATTTAGGAATCAGCAAATTATAACCAATGTTTATTTGTAAGTAGTTAAACTTTTGTTAAAGCAGTGAGTCTCCATTACCTTTGGCTCGTTAAATTTTATAACATCTACATATGAAATCAAAATTTCTACTATCTCTTGTTTGCGGATTTTTTTTCTTTATTGCAAAATCTCAAGTAGCACCAGTTTTTACTGGTGGGTTAAATCAAACTTTAGCAGTTTGCCAAAATTCTGGAACAAATATTATTGATTCCAAAATGGTTACTACAGATCCAGATGCAGGACAAACTTTAACCTATACAATTGCATCTGCCCCAATTCATGGTACAGTTCACGGATTTCCTGGTTTGACATCAACAGGTGCAGGAGGAATTATTTCTCCATCAGGTTTTGATTATGCTCCAGCTAATGGGTACAATGGTCTAGATTCATTTATAGTTAATGTTAGTGACGGAACTTTTTCCGGTCAAACAAAAATAAAAGTTACGGTAAACTCTTTGCCTATTGTTGCAGCAATTACTGGAACTCCATCTGCTTGTTTAGGTGGAACATCTCAACTTTCGAACACAACAACTGGAGGTGTTTGGAGTAGTAGTAATGTTTTTGTTGCTGATATTAGTGCAACAGGTTTAGTAACGCCACAAGCAGCAGGAACTGCTTTTATAAGCTATACTGTAACTAATGGTACCACAGGATGTAGCAATGCTGCAACTGTTAATTTTTCTATTGGTGCTTATCCAGTTGTTCAGCCAATTACTGGTACTGCAACTGTTTGTGCTGGTTTAACCACACAACTAAGCTCTTTAACAAATGGAGGTGTTTGGACAAGTAGTAATAATACAAGAGCAACAGTAAACTCAAGTACAGGTCTTGTTACAGGTGTTACAGGTGCAACTTCAGGAAATGTAACTATCACATATACGGTAACAAATGCCGCTGGTTGTAGTACAGCTGTAACTAGAAATGTAACAGTGAATGCTAGTCCAACGGTTGGTAATATCAACGCAAACACAACTACAATATGTGTTGGTTCAACAACTACATTAACCAATGCTACAAATGGCGGAACTTGGAGCAGCAGCAATGCTCTTATTGCCACTGTATCAAATGGTGGAGGAGGTGGTGGTGGAACTGTAACTGGTATTTCAGCTGGTGTTGATACAATCAGTTATACAGTTACAAATGGCAATGGTTGTACTAATAGTGCCATAGTTGAAATAATAGTTACTAATGGAGTAACTGTTGCACCTATCACAGGGCCAACAACTGTTTGTAACGGTAAAACAATTACTTTGGCAGATGTTACAGTTGGCGGTACTTGGAGTATTACTACTGGTACATTTAGAGCAACGATTACACAAGCTGGAGTTTTAACTGCCACAGCTGCTGGTGCTGTTGTAGTAACTTATTCAGTAACAGGTGGTGGTGGGTGCTCAAAAAGTGTAACGTATAATGTAAATGTAAGTAACTCACCAACTCTTGCTGCTATAACTGGTAGCAATCAAGTATGTGTGGGAACAACAACAACTTTGTCTAACTCCACTGCTGGAGGAACTTGGACAAGTAAAAATACAAGTATAGCTACAATAAGTGCTGGTGGTTTAGTTACTGGTGTGGCTTCTGGAACTGATACAATATCATATAAGGTAACAACTGGAGCTGGTTGTTCAGACTCTGTTGCATTTGTAATGACTGTCACTTCATCAATTTCTGTTAACCCAATCACAGGTGGATCAAGTGTTTGTACAGGAAGCACGCTTTTGTTAAGTAATACCACAGCTGGTGGTATATGGGCAAGTAGTGACAACACTATTGCAATTGTTATTGGAGGAACAGTAACACCAATAAAAGCTGGCGTTGTTGCAATTACATATACTTTAGGTAGTGGTGCTTGTAGTGGTGTAGCTTCAAAAAATATAATTATCAATCCTTCGCCTTCAGTAGGGACAATTGATGGCAATACGGGTATATGTGTAGGTAGTACTTCTCAGCTTTCAAATACCACAGTTGGTGGTGTTTGGAGTAGTAGTAACACAAACATAGCAAGTATTAGTGCTACTGGTTTAGTGACACCTGCAAATATCCCATTTAGTCAAAATGCTACAATCTCATACACTGTTACAAATAGTTACGGTTGCACAGCAGCCTCAACAGCAATAGTAACAGTAAATCCAAGACCAACAGTTCAACCGATAACAGGAACAAATTCAACTTGCGTGGGGTCATTAACTACTTTTACTGTTAGTACACCAACAGGTGGTGTTTGGACAAGCTTTTCAAATAATACCATTGCCCAACCTGTAACCAATAATCCAAGCAACAGTTCTAGCGTTATAGGAATTTCTCCTGGTGTAGATACTATTTACTATACGGTTACAAATGGGAATGGATGTGCCACTGTTGTTTCTAGAATGGTGACAATTAGCAATACTTTGGTTGTCGCACCAATTACAGGTAGCTCAACTGTGTGTATAGGAGTTACTCCAAATCCAACGTATACGAACACCACTTCTGGTGGAGTATGGTCTAGCAGCAATACTGCAATATTAACTATAGGTGCTACTAATGGTCAGGCAACGGGTGTTACTCAAGGACCTGCAACTGTTTCTTATTTTGTTGATAAAGGCGGCACTTGTATTGCAACCCAAACATTAAATGTTACAGTTTCCAATAGACCAGGTACACCAACAGTTTCTGGTCCAAATTCTGTTTGTGTTGATGCTTCAATTACTTTAACGGGTAACCCATCTGGTGGTAAGTGGGCACTACAAGTAGCTGCATTTAGTAATTATTTGTCGCTTGATTCATCTACAGGTATTGCCACAGCTTTGGCATCGCCCCCCGGTGGTCAAGTCGGAGTAAATTATACTGTTTCAAATGCAGCTGGATGTACCAGAACTTCAATTAATAATAATATTATAGTTAATGCTGGTCCAAATATTGGACAAATTCAGCCAACAAATGTAAGTGTTTGTGTTGGTGCTAGTACAACCCTAACAAATACAACTGCCGGTGGTAAATGGGAAGTAGCAAATACTGCTTTAGCAACTATAGATTCTACTACTGGCGTTATAACTGGTGTTGCTGCCGGAAATACTTTGGTAAGATATACTGTCACAAATGCTACTGGTTGTGCTAGTGTTGCATCTAGATTCGTAACAATAAACACTACACCCAATTCTGGCACCCTTTCAGGTCAAAGTAGCGTATGTGTAGGTTCTTCTACAACTTTTATAGCAACTGTTGTCAACGGAACTTGGAGCAGCTCGAATACTGCTGTAGCAACGGTAAGTAATGGAGGAGTAGTTACAGGAACTGGTGTTGGTTCTGCCACAATTACTTACACGGTAACTAACGGAGGACCCAATGGTTGCTCTGCTTCTACAACTAAATTAATTACGGTAAATGCTGTGCCAACAGTTTCCACAATAACAACAATACCATTAGGTCAGAATAGTTTATGTATCAACTCAACATTACAATTGGCTAATGCTACTTCTGGTGGTACTTGGGCATCTAGTAATAATACTAGAGCAACAGTCGATGGAAATGGTTTGGTAACTGGAGTTTCTGTTGGTGCAATCATAATTACTTACACAGTTACTAATGGTACTTGTAGTGCAACAGCTTTTGGAAATGGAACAGTTTATGCTTTGCCAGTTGTGTCTGCAATTAATGGATCGTCTGCTTTGTGTGTTGGTGCAACAACAACATTAACAAACGATTCTACCGGAGGTGTTTGGAGTGTTGATAATTCAGCATTAGCAACAATAACAAGCAATGGTGTTTTAACTGCAAGTGTCGCAGGAACTGTAATTGTAAGCTATACTAAAACTAATTCAAACGGTTGTGTAAAAACTGTAAATAAAACAATTACTATTAATGCATTACCAGTAGTAACACCCATAACAGGCAATGCTCCAATTTGTGTTGGAGCAACAAATACCTTATCAAATTCAACAATAGGAGGAACTTGGGTAAGTGCAAACAATTCTATTGCTACAATAAATTCTTCGGGCATAGTTACAGGTGTAGCTGCTGGAGTTGTAAATATTAGATATATCGTTACTAATCTAAATGGATGTTCTGATTCTGCTTCAGTTTCGGTGACAGTAAATGCATTGCCATTAATTGGAACAATTGGGGGTAATAATGCTGTTTGTGTTGGAAGCACAACTACTCTAACTAATTCTACTTTAAATGGTATTTGGAGTAGTAATAATTCTGCCGTTGCAACAATTAATGCAAGCGGTGTTATAACTGGTCTTGCAGCTGGATCTATAACGATAAAATATCAAGTTACAAATGCAAATAGTTGTACAGATTCTTCTACATTAATATTCACAGTAAATGCTTTACCTACTATAGCATCTATTACAGGTAATACACCTGTTTGTGTAAACTCAACAAGAACTCTAGCAAATTTAACCATAGGTGGAGTTTGGTCAAGCAGCAATACAGCTATAGCAACTATTAATACTAGTGGAATAGTGCAAGGTATATCAGCTGGTTTTGCAACTATCAAATATCAAGTTACAAACAGTAGTGGGTGTATTGACTCTGCTACAACAATAATCACCGTGAATGCTTTACCTACTGTAGCTGCGTTAACAGGGGTTAACATAGTTTGTGTTGGATTAACAACAACATATTCATCAGCGACCACTGGTGGAGTTTGGAGTAGTGGTAGTAATGCAATTGCAACAGTAAATGGAGGTACAATTACAGGTGTTGCAGCAGGCACTACCACTATTGGTTATGCTGTAACGAATGCTGATGGCTGTACAAATACTGTGACCAAAACTGTTACTGTAAATGCTTTGCCAACAGTATCAGCAATTAGTGGGCCCACATCAGTTTGTATAGGTAGTACAGCCACTTATTCAAGTAGTCCAACAACGGGTGTATGGACAAGCGATAATACAGCAGTTTCAACTGTTGGAAGTACTACAGGTACTGTAACAGGAATTAGTGCTGGTTCTGCAACTATAACCTATACGGTTAGTAATTCAAATGGTTGTATCAAATCTGTCACAAAACTGATAACTGTAAATTCCTTGCCAACTGCTGCTTTCACAACTAATAATAATTCACAATGTGTAAACACAAACTCTTTTGTGTTTACTAATACTTCTGTTGGTGCTTCAAGTGCTGCTTGGAATTTTGGAGATACAACTACATCAACATCTACAAGCCCAACAAAAGTTTTTGCAATTGCTGGAACATATAATATCAAATTGGTTATTACTAATAGCAACGGCTGTAAAGATTCTGTAACACAGTTTGTAACAGTAAAAGCAACAAGCACATCCATAACTAACACATCAATTTGCCCAAGTGCTTTACCATATTTATGGAATGGTTTAACGTTTAATGCATCAGGTTCACAAACA
>Ga0114975_10002831_pt1 | contig 11785 bp, 11 predicted proteins | sample S_130626_EF_Meta_FD_87031 | JGI IMG/M metagenome (GOLD analysis project Ga0114975, IMG submission 87031) | Freshwater microbial communities from Lake Simoncouche, Canada to study carbon cycling - S_130626_EF_MetaG | ecosystem: Environmental > Aquatic > Freshwater > Lake | place: Lake...
GGCCAGAATGGCGCAATTCAAAGAGTCGGCTTCAGCATGAAAGGGAATGCTGTTTCGAACCAGATTGGCATTCACCCGCAATTTGGCTGCGGTGTCGGCAGAGCCAGTGAAAGTGACCACGTCAGCCACATCCAAACGATCTAACAAGTCCCCTGTGCTGCCCACTACCAGCTGCAATGCACCCTTGGGCAAGATGCCAGATTGGTCGATCATTCGAACCAAGGCTTCGGTTAAGTAACTGGTGGCAGTGGCAGGCTTGCCAATGCAAGGCATGCCCGCCAGAAAAGTAGGCGCAAATTTTTCTAAGAGTCCCCAAACAGGAAAATTAAATGCGTTGATGTGCACGGCAACGCCGCCGCGTGGCACCAAAATGTGCGTCCCCGCAAAGGTGTTTTTCTTGCCCAAGGGCATGACGGGGCCTTCATGAATCAAGTTGCCAGTGGGCAGTTCGTTGGCAGCCATGCCTGCATAGGCAAACAAGGTGCCCGTACCGCCTTCAATGTCAATCCATGAATCAATGCGTGTGGCACCCGTGTGGGCCGAGATGGCGTAGAGCTCTTCTTTGCGCTCACCCAAATATTTGGCCAACGTACGCAATGCCGCGGCACGCTGTTGAAAGTCCATGGCGAGCATGCCCTTCAAGCCCGTGGTGCGTCCGAAATGAAGTGCCTCCGCAAAGTCTAATTTTTCGGCATGGGTGAAAGCAACTTCTTGGCCGTTGATGGCACTGTGAAGGGCTTGTGCCGCTTGTTGGCCCACCCAACGATCTGCGATGAAACTTTGAAGAACGGATGTCATGGTTGAAGGTCCAAGGTTGACTGACGACAGGGTAAACATGCAATAGAAAACCGATTAAACGCTGAACGATTTCCAAAACATGAATTATTATGCATGTTTTGGATTTTGGGAAGTCCAAAGGAATACGGGTTATCCCTTGGATTGTGACCTATTGCTCACACAAGCAGAAGGGGTTTTGAGATGCACAAAAAAACGCGCAATGCCACAATGCAGGCATGAAAATCTGGACTTTCATTTTGACGTTGGTGCTGGCCCATCCAAACGCTTTTGCGTCCAATGCGTCCCTTCAAGCTGGCTTTGAATGGATGACCAACAAGCAAGTTGGCAATTGCATTGCCTGCCACGACCTACCCGGTGTGCCAGGTATCGTGAGCAGTTTTGGGCCCTCCCTTAAGGGGGTGGGAGGCCGGCTCTCAAAACCAGCATTGGCTCAATGGGTTGAGGATGCCAGGAAAATAAATCCCAACACCTTGATGCCACCCTTTGGCAGCACAGAAGGTTTGTCCAAAACAAATCCCCCTCGAGTCATCTTGAATAAGTCACAGATTGACCAAGTGGTAGACACCCTTGCGTCATGGCAATAAAGATTCATACTTCGGCCATGAGTGTCTTTTCAAATGGATTGCAACAAAAGCATCCCACCATGAGCCCTACATGCCCTCAAAGTCCGTTACGTCGTCGCGGCATGGCTTTGGCCGTGGGCGCTTTGCTGTTACCGCCAGGGCTTTCAGCCACACCCGTCTTTAGCAAATTGTCATCTGAGGGCATTGAGTTGATCTTTCCACGTTTGGCAGATACAGGCAATGCCGTCCCCTTGGAAGCCCGAATTCAGGCACCCACAGGACTTCACCTTCAAGAATTGAAAGTGATCTTGCCGGAGAATCCCAACCCCTTGGCTTTGCACATGAAAATATTTGGCCAACCCTTACAGTACAAATTGAACACTCGTTTACGGCTGGCAGCCAGTCAATCAGTTTGGTTGGTGGCCACCTTCAGTGATGGCTCTGAACGCGCAAACCATGCGCCCACAGTCATCACCTCCACCGCTTGTTTAGACGATTCCTGACAACCCATGAGCACCCCCATCCTGACTCGTCTTGCCTTCATGGGCCCCATCAAAGCTGGCATCAGCGTGGAAGCCAGATGGTCTGCCGCGCACCCCATGGACTCTGGTTTCAGGGTGGACGATTCAGGTCGACGCATCCCTCGCAACATCATTCACAGCGTCAGAGCCTATTTGAACGAGAAGCTCATCATGGAAGCCGATTTGGGCACTGCCATGACTTCACCTGTTTACTTGGCATTCCCAGTGACAGTACCCCAAGAAGGCGGTGTGTTAAAGGTGGTCTGGAAAGACGATGCCGGGCAAATGGGTGAAACAGTTCAACGCTTGGTGCTTTGAAATAATGCGCTTGATCTTCTTTTGGAGCCTTTGCAGCTTCTTGTGTTTATCGAGCTGGGCACAAAGTGGCAACGCCTTTTTAAGTCCCTCCTTGAAAGCCATTCAAGCTGACCCCAGTGCCAACCCCATCAGCCTTTGGTTGGAACAGGGCAAATCGCTTTGGGGCCAAGCATCTGAGCCCTCTTCTTGCGCCCAGTGCCACGGCAGCGTTGCCTCTCTGAAGGAGGCTGCAACACACTTCCCCAAATGGTCAAACAAGGGCCAAAAGCTGATCAACTTGGAAGACCAAATTGTGGCTTGTTCAGAGCGCACAACCAAACCCTACAAGGGCTTAGAAAGTTCGGAAGTTTTGTCATTGAGCGCCCTGTTGCACAGCACCAGCGCAGGCTTGCCTTTTGAATTAAAGCCTCAGGATGCCGTGAAAGAATTGTGGCAAACAGAGTTAAATGCTGGCGCCAACCTATTTACAACTCGCATGGGCCGCATGAATTTGGCTTGTACCCATTGCCATGATTTGAACATTGGCAAAACCATGCGCGCCGATGTGATCTCGCCGGGTCACCCCACCGGCTTTCCTATTTTTAAAATGAGTTGGCAAAGCATGGGTTCTCTCGACAGGCGCTTACGGGCTTGCTATTCGGGGGTCCAAGCGGAGGTGCCACCTTCAGGCAGCAATGAGCTGCGGCAGCTGGAGTTGTTTTTGAAACTTCGTGCGCAAGGAATGCCCATAGAAGGGCCTTCCTTGCGACGTTAAGCCTTGACAATTCAAGGGCGTTTAAAGCACTGACTTAAACAAACTTCAAGCCAGCATTCTTCAGAGGCAAATCGCGCAGGGGTTTGCCGATGGCCGCAGAAATGGCGTTGATGACAGCAGGTGCCACCACACAAATGGTGGGCTCACCCACACCGCCCCAGAAGTCGTAAGTGGGTACCAAGACGGTTTCCACTTTGGGCATCTCAGCCATTTTAAGCAAGCGGTAGGTGTCAAAATTCTTCTGTTGAATTCGACCATTTTCAACGGTGCATTCGCCGAAGAAAGCAGCGCTCAAGCCCATGACCACACCGCCCTCTACTTGAGCTGCCACTTGGTGCGGGTTCACGAAGTGGCCTGCATTGGTGGCCAACACCATGCGCAGTACTTTCACCTCGCCTTTGGGGCTGACTGTCACTTCAGCCACGGCAGCGGAATAGGCACCATAGCCCATGAACTGCGCAATGCCTCTGAACACACCTGGTGCAGCTGGCTTGCCCCAATCACCCTTTTCTGCAGCCGCATTGAGCACCTGCAAATGCTTAGGGTGGTTTTGCATCAAGGCTTGACGGAATGCCAATGAGTCTTTGCCTGCAGCACGCGCCACTTCTTCCATGAAACACTCCATGTAAACACCATTTTGGTTGGTGTTTACACCGCGCCATGGACCCACTGGCACATGGGTGTTGCGAATGGCGTACTCGGTGAGCAAGTTGGGAATGGTGTAACCCAATTGGGCGTCGCCTGGCTCTTTCCAGAAGCCCTGTAACTGTCGCTCGTCCTTGCCATCTTTGATGGCAGAGGGATTCACCCAGGCGTTGATGGACTGGCCGGAGGAGCGAAGCGTCATGCCCACCAAGTTGCCTTTGTCATCCAAGCCAGCTTTCATATGGCATTGAGAAATGGGCCGGTAGTAATCATGGGTTTGGTCTTCTTCACGCGTCCAAATCATTTTGATGGGCGTGCCAGGAAACTGCTTGGCAATGTTGATGGCTTGAGAAACAAAGTCTTGTTGCCCGCCTTTGCGGCCAAACGCACCCCCCAAATCGGTCACATAAACATCGCACTTCTCAAGGGGCAAACCTGCTGTTTCGGCCAACACGGCCAAAGAGGCTTCGGCATTTTGTGTAGGCGTCCAAACTTCTGCTTTGTCTGCAGTCCAACGTGCTGTGCAATTCATGGGCTCAAGCGGTGCGTGAGACAAAAAAGGTGAGCTGTAAATGGCTTCGACCTTTTTGGCGGCATTGGCCACCGCATTGATGGCATCACCTTCATTGCGGCCCGCAAAATTACCACGCGCGGTGAGACCTTCTCGCACATGTTCTGCAATCATGGTGCTGTTGACTTTGGCATTGGGGCCTTCGTCCCAAACGATGGGGAGTTGGGCCAATGCATTTTTAGCGCGCCACCAAGTGTCTGCCACCACCGCTACAGTGCTAGCGTCGACCCTGACCACGGCCTTCACGCCGCGCAATGTTTTAACTTTGCTGTCGTCAAAGCTAACCAACTTGCCACCAAACACGGGGCAATCCATGACGGAGGCACACAACATGCCATCCAACTTGATGTCAATGCCATACTTCTTTTGGCCGTTGAGTTTGTCAGCCGTGTCCAAACGTTTGACAGATTTGCCCGCAATTTTCCAAGAAAGGGGGTCCTTGAGAACAACGGACTTCATGTCTGGCACAGGTAATTTAGCCGCTGCCGCTGCCACTTTGCCGTAGGTGGTTTTGCGTCCAGATGCGGCATGGCTGATGACGCTGTTTGATGTTGTGAGTTCTGAAGCCGGCACATTCCATTCATTGGCCGCAGCCTGCACAAGCATGATGCGAGCCACTGCGCCACCGCGGCGCACATAATCTTGCGAAGTTCTGATACCCCGGCTGCCACCCGTACTCATATCGCCCCAAGCGCGCTTGCGTTTTAAATTTTGACCTGCTGTGGGCGACTCGGTGCTTATTTTGGACCAATCACACTCTAATTCTTCGGCCACCAATTGGGCCAAGCCCGTGCGGGTACCTTGTCCCATTTCGGAACGAACGACTCGAACAACGCAAGTATCGTCCGGCTTGACCACCACCCAAACGCCAATCTCAGGCGTCGCGTCGGAGCTTTGTGCAAGTGCTTCTGTAGGAGACAGGAGGTTAAGGCCCAAAGCCAAGCCACCACTGGCCATGGCAGAGGTCCCAACCAAGAAACCGCGGCGTGAAACTTGAATAGGAGATGTTTGAGTTTGATTCATGTCGTTTCTCCTTAAACTTTGATTTGCTGAACCAAAGCGGCCACTTCACCGCTGTCCGATTTGGCCAATTTCTTAGTGCCTGCCGCCACATGAATGGCTTCACGAATGCGCTGATAGGTGCCGCACCGACAGATGTTGGTCATGGCCAAATCGATGTCTTTGTTGGTGGGCTTGGGTTTGCGTTTGAGCAAAGCAGACGCCGCCATGATTTGACCTGACTGGCAGTAGCCGCACTGCGGCACATCGACCTCGGCCCAAGCTTTTTGCACCGCATGGTTGCTGCCGTCGGACAGACCTTCAATGGTGGTAATTTTGCGACCGGTCATAGCAGAACCGGGCACCGAACATGATCGAACCGGCTGTCCGTCGACGTGCACCGTGCAAGCGCCGCACTGCGCAATACCGCAGCCGAATTTGGTGCCAGTGAGGCCGATGACCTCTCGCAAAACCCACAACAAGGGCATTTCAGATTCAGCGTCCACTTTTTGGACAGTGCCGTTGACATTCAGGGAATACATATTAAATTTGCCTCCAAAGATGAAAGACCGACCAAGTAAGACTTTGATTTTTTTATCAATTGTGATGTAAATTCACAATTTAAGGTGAAGGTTCAAGCTTGAATTTTTCTCACGCAAAATTTTCGGTATCCACTTCTGAGTTGGCTTGTGCGTTGTACCTGTTGCCTTGAACTGTGCGCTCATTGATCAAGTCGTTCAGCTTGCTCAAAAGCTCTGGACTCAATTTAACTTGACTGGCACCCAAGTCGTCAAGCAAATGGGGCACGCTGGTGGTGCCAGGAATGGGAATGATGTGAGTGTCTTTTTGCAATAGCCAAGCCAAGGCCAATTGGGCTGGCGAGCAACCCGCCTCATGGGCCAGTGCTTGGTAGGGTGCAAAAAGTTTGAAATTGGCGGCGTAATTTTCTGGCGTAAAACGCGGCATGCCCTTGCGAATGTCTTTGGCATCAAACGCGCCGAGGTCTAGTTGGCCGCACAAAAATCCACGAGCCACAGGGCTAAAGGCCACAAAGGCTGTGCCCAATTCTTTGCACGCTTGAAGGACTGCAATTTCGGGGTTGCGAGTCCATAAGGAATACTCGGTTTGAACAGCGGTAATAGGATGCACTGCATGGGCCTTGCGCAATGTGCTGGCCGACACTTCAGACAAACCAATGGTCTGGATTTTTCCATGACGGACCAAATCGCTCAATGCGCCCACACTGTCTTCGATAGGGACACTTTTGTCCCAACGGTGCAAGTAATACAAATCGATCACGTCGGTTTGTAATCGCTTGAGCGCTTCTTCACAGGTTTTGCGAATGGTTTCGGGGCGACCATCGATGACCCGCACCAATTTGCCGTCGCCTTGCAAATCGACGCCCGTCATGCCGCATTTGCTGGCCAAGGTGAATTTTTGTCGGTGGGCTTTCATGACTTTGCCCACCAAGGTTTCATTGGTGCCAAAACCATACAGGGCTGCAGTGTCAAACAAGGTGACACCGGCGTCCAAGGCCGACAGCAAAACACGTTCGGCTTGTTCTGCCGAAACGGGGGGGCCATAGGCATGGCTCAAATTCATGCAGCCCAAACCAATTTCGCCGACTTGAAAGGGACCTAGTTTTCTGTGGTTCATGGACTTGATTCGATCAAAAAAATGGATGGGTAAGAATTAGCTTATTGCGGGGTTTTGCGGGTCCAGGCTGGCAAAGGTGCCGAGCGATGCAAGACGTCTTGGTGCAACCAGGTGGCACTTTTGCGTGCGCGCTCTGCCACTGTTTCAAGGGGCAGTTGCTGGTAGTCGTCGTTGAAGACTTCAAAGCTGTAATCGCCGCGGTAACCAATGCGCTCCATGCGCATCACCAAGTCGGCCAATTGTTCGCTGTGAACGCCCTCGCCTGGAAAAACACGAAAGGTCCGAGCCGTGGTCATGCGTTCCTCGAAGGTGGGTGTTTCATGCCACATGAAATCAGAAAGTTGGGCCAAATAAATGCGATCGGCGTCAATGTCTTCGATGGCCTCGAGAGGGGAATTGGCCGCGAAGATGTGAAACGAATCGATGCCAATGCCCAAGTTTGGGCAATCTGCACGGCACACCACATCCCACGCGGTGGTGAACTCATTGACAGTGCGGCCCCAAGACAATCCTTCGTAGGCAATTTTGATGCCCAAGGGGATGGCCATCATGGCCAATTTTTTGAGGTCATTGGCAATGAGATTCAAATCGTCGGTCGCATGACGCGATGTCGAAGAACACGCCAACAAAACTTTGCTGCCGGTGGCGGCGCACATCTCGAGCATCGATTTGGCAATGTCGACTTTGTAGCTGTGCAAATGCCCGGACAAACCTTCAAAATCGCGGAGAACTTGAAAACCAGTCGGCCTGAGGCCACTGTTTTGAACTGCTTTCACAGCAGCTTTGACGCCGCCCGGATGACCCACCAAATCGCGCGCCATGAGCATGACTTGAGAAAAACCAGCACCTTTCATGGCCTCGAGTTTGGCCTCCAAGGGACCCGCCATCGTGATGGTGTCCATGCCATAAGCGTCTAGTAAGTTCATGCTGGACCTTAGGCGTGTTGGTGAACCAACTCAAAAGAAACCGAGCCCAAGGCACTGCGTGTGAGCGCGCCACGGTCTTCGGGGTGCAAAGATTGGGACTCTACAAACTCAACGCCATTGGCTTTCAAGGTTTGAACGGCTTTGGCCACATCTTTCACACCAAAACCAATGCGCTTGAGCGACTCAGGTGCACCATCGCCATCCATCCAAGGATCGGGTTCAATGAGCTGCCATAGAAATTGGCCGCAAGGACTCTTCATCAATTTGCCCTTGGGCAAAATACCAAAGCGCTCTTCATCTGGGATGACGCTGAAATCAAACATGTGCTCGTAATAAGCCATCCAGTCTTCACTGCGCGCCGCACCAATGTATTGCACCACGCCAAAATAGTTCATGCCTTCAAGGGCAGGAGGATGTTGATCAACGTTGTGAATGGGTTTGAAGTCAATGTCGTAAATGGAAAATTCTTGCCAGCGATCGACAAAGTAATAGCGTGTGCCGCCAGGGCCGTGAATGGCCGGAATGTGCAACTCCATGGCCTGTGCATGGCTGACCACCGACCATGCACCCAAATCGATGCAGCGCGTATGTGCCTTGAGTGCATCCTGGACACGAAAAGCCACAGCAGCAATGGCGGCTTCCCCATCGGCGGTAGCGGCCACTCTGGCATCATCTGGATTGGCATTGACCACCAAATTCATCACGCCTTGGCGGTACAAAGTGACTTCGCGAGAGCGATGCCTTGCCACCGGACGAAAACCCATGGACTCAAGAACTTGACCCAGCGCTTGGGGCCGGTTGGTGGCGTATTCGATGAACTCAATGCCCTCAATGCCCAGGCGGTTGGGCATTTCTGGAACCGCTTCGCGATCGACTGTGCGTAAATTCATGAGAGTCTCCGGAAAACAAAATTATGCCAAACGTGACACCCTGCGCAAAATTTCAGGCGTGGTGGTCTTGAACCCGAAGTATTCCAGATATGCGGGAATTTGTTCAAACAACATGTCAGAGCCTACCTGAATTCGGCAACCACGTTGTTGTGCCGCCAGAAGGAACGCCGTCATCTCTTGGCGCATGACCACTTCCCCCACAAAAGCCAGAGGAGAAATTCTGGAAACGTCCATGGGCAAGGGATCACCCTCGTTCATGCCCATGGGGGTGGCGTTGACCACCAAATCATGACCGTCCGGATCGTTTGAGCCTGTTTGAACCTGAATCTGGGGGTATTCGGCATGAAGACGTTGGCCCAAGCTTTCACAAGCGGCCACATTGACATCAAACAAACTGATGGCGGCAATGTTCTCAGCAGCCAAGGATGCCGCAATGGCAGAGCCCACACCGCCAGAGCCCACCACCAAAACACGCTTGCCTTTTAAGTCAAAACCTTTTCGTTTGACGCCGCGAACAAATCCGGCGCCATCAAACATGTCGCCTACCAAGCGGCCCTTCTCATCTCGTTTAACCGCATTGCAAGCGCCCGCCACTTTGACCGTGGGCGTGACCTCGTCCAACAGGGCGACTGTTGTCATCTTGTGGGGCATGGTGATGAGCGCACCACGGATGTTGGTGAGATTGAAAACAGACTTTAAGAATTCGGGGTAATGCGCAGTTTGGCAACCCATCGGAACCACCACCGCATTGATGCCTTCCTTAGCGAAAAAAGGGTTGTAAATCAGGGGTGATTTAAAGCTGTGCGTGGGATAGCCAATATGGGCGATCAACTCGGTATGGCCGTCAATGTTCATGGTTTGAATATAAAAAAAAGCGAAGCCCCAAGACGAGCTCAGAGACTTCGCAGTTGGACTCAACACTTGCTTGAGTCAGTTCGAAGCAGAACTCACTCAAGTGAGCACATTACTTGCGCAACTTGGCCAATTCAGCTTGCATTTCAGCCACTGTGGCTGCAATGGCTTCACCATGCTTAGCGATCACGGGCTTCATTTTCTCACGCAAGATGGCCATTTCAGAGGCGGGCAAGCTGGTAATTTGCATGCCGTTTTTCTTCAAGTTGTCGGTGATGCTGGACGCCAAATTGCGCGACTGTGCACGCTGGAATTTGGAAGCCTCCAGCATGGCGTCTTCCACGATTTTCTTTTCAGCAGCAGACAAGGTGTCATAGAACTTTTTGCTCATCAACACAGACTGTGGGTTGTACTGGTGATTGGTCAACACCATGTGCTTTTGAACTTCGTACAACTTGGCAGAGTTGATGGTGGCGACGGGGTTCTCTTGTCCATCCACTGCGCCTTGCTCCAATGCCGCATACAGCTCGGGAAATGGCAGGGGCGTGGGGTTGGCACCCAAGGCTTTGACCCAATCGACGTTAATGGTATTGGGGATCACGCGCAATTTCAAACCTTCAATGTCGGACACCTTGTTGATGGCGCGCTTGCCATTGGTGAGATTGCGAAAACCCAATTCAAAGAAGCCCAAACCAATGATGCCCTTGTCGGCCAGTTTGGCGTGCAATTTTTTGCCAAAGGGACCGTCCACCACAGCATCTGCTTCAGTCACATTGGCAAACATGAAGGGGAAGTCAAACACTTCAAAGTCTTTCACTTGGCTGGCCAAAATACCCGAGTTCAAAGACACCATTTCAAGAGCGCCGCCCTGAACTGCGGCCACATTGGCTTGGTCACTGCCCAAGGTGCCACCAGGGAACAAGTTGACTTTGATCTTGCCGCCAGATTTGCTCTCAACGATTTCTTTGAATTTTTCCATGCCCATCACGATGGGATGACCCACGGTATTTTGATTGGCAAATTTGATGGTTTTCTCTTGTGCCGAAGCCAAACCCATTGCGGCTAATGCCATCGTGGCCAAAACAGTCTTGATAAAAACACGCTTCATGTCAGTGTCTCCTGATGAATTAATGGTCGTACGCACAACAAGGAATCCACTGCCTCGCGTACCCGTGAAGACAGTGAACAGAAAAATCAGTAGAACCAGCGCGCTGGCACCATGACCAATGCGGGCCAGGCCACCATGGCGAACATGATGGCAAATTGAGCGACCATGAAAGGCAACACACCGCGTGTGACTTCGTCCATGCTCACTTTGCCGACACCTGCTACGGCATTCAGCACAGTACCCACCGGGGGCGTGATCAAGCCGATGGCATTGTTGATGATAAACAAAACGCCAAAGTAGACAGGATCAATGCCAGCCGCTTTCACCACGGGCATGAGAACTGGGGTTAACAGCAAAATGGTGGGTGTCATGTCAAGCGCGGTCCCCACCACCATGGTGATCACCATGATGGTCAACATCAACAAGCGAGGGCTGTCCAACATCGGCTGGAGCAATGAAATCAATTCAGCGGGCAAATTGGCCACTGTGATTAACCAAGCAGAGACCATGGCGGCAGCCACCAAGAACATCACGATGGCACTGGTTTTGGCAGAAGCCACAAACAATGGCACCACCGATTTGAAATTGAGTTCTTTGTAAACAAACAATGAAATGAGTAAAGCGTACATGGCCGCAACCACAGCGGCTTCAGTGGGTGTAAAAACGCCAAACTTCAAACCGAAGATCACAATCAATGGCAAGACCAAGGCCCACGTTGCTTCTCGCATGGCCACACCAATTTCTGCCATGGATTTGCGGGGTGGCACCGCCACCACTTCTTTGCGTGCCAGTAACCACCAAGTGACCCACAGTGATGCGCCCAGTAAAACGCCGGGCACGATGCCTGCCATGAAGAGTTTGGAGATGGACACATTGCCTGCCACACCAAAAATTACGAAACCAATGCTGGGGGGAATGACGGGGGCAATGATGCCGGCAGATGCAATCAAACCAGCAGAGCGGGCACGGTCGTGACCTGCGGCAACCATCATGGGCAACAGCAAAGAAGCCAACGCGGCAGCATCGGCCACCGCAGAACCCGACAAAGCCGCCATGATCACCGCAGCCATGATGGTGACATAGCCTAAGCCACCTTTGATGTGGCCCACGCAAGCCATGGCAAAGTTGACGATGCGGCGCGACAAGCCGCCCGCATTCATGATTTCACCAGCCAACATGAAGAA
>Ga0114975_10002832_pt1 | contig 11784 bp, 8 predicted proteins | sample S_130626_EF_Meta_FD_87031 | JGI IMG/M metagenome (GOLD analysis project Ga0114975, IMG submission 87031) | Freshwater microbial communities from Lake Simoncouche, Canada to study carbon cycling - S_130626_EF_MetaG | ecosystem: Environmental > Aquatic > Freshwater > Lake | place: Lake...
CGGAGCATTTAGGCTCGGGGCCCTCAACCCGTATGACGGAACGTTCCCTGAAAACGGGATAGCAGAAATCCACGACCCCCCCCCCCCCGCGGAATGCGGGGGGGGGGGAGGTAGTTATTCCATTGTTATTGTTTGCTTTACAACACGCATAAGACATGAAAACATTATTCATACTCATCTGTCTCACACTCGTCGGCTGCGCCACCAAAAGCACCATCGACCTCGAGGCCAGCAAACGCGAATTGGAAGCCAAGTTCAGCGACCGCACCGTCGAGATCCACACCCTGCCCTACGGCTCCATGATCGACCTCAACGGCGATGTCGTCGGCATCACCCCCTGCACCCTCGAGCTCAAGCGCTGCTACCAAAACGGCTGGCCCCTCAACGGCAACCCCGTCCAAATCCTCCGCGCCCGCTTCTGGGACGGCACCGCCCAAGAACAACATTTTTTCACCACCGCCACCCCACCAAAAAAAGTCGCCTTCATTCACCCGCACGCCCACCTATACCGCAACCCGCAGCCGCTCGCTCTCACGCAGCGGTAGGCTACAGCTCCCACCACTTCGCCGCATCGCGGCGTGAGACCAGATTCGCGTAGGTCTCGTAAAGCAGGCGCGGAGATGTCCCCATCAGGAATGCCGTCTTGGTTGCATCCTTGTAGTGAGCCAGGTGGTAGCTTGCGAAAGAATGCCGCAGGCAGTTGTCAGGCCATTTCAACGTCATCACGCCTGACGGCGATGCGCTTGGCTCCACTCCAATCACTCGGCAGGCTTCGCGGATGACCGGCTTCCACCGTTTCACCGAATACCCATCCACCAGCGCCTTGTCTGCGTCCCTGCGTGGCATGTGGCGCTTGAGCGGCTCATAGATGTTTGCACTGCGAGGCCGTGCCGCCTCCCCCTGCTTGGCGTCCTCGTGCCGAATCACGATCTCGTCGTATTCCCAATCAATAGCTGATGCCGGGATCGAAAAAATCTCCCGCGTCCGCAAGCCAGCAAACGCACCGGCGACAAGCCACGCCTTGAACCACTCCGGCCACTCGTGATCGAGGAGCGCCCGCATCTGGTCAACCGTGAGGATCGGCAATCGTGCGCCTTTATCTTTCTTCGGTGGAGCGTCGGCAAAAGGACTGTCCCGCACAATTTTCTTCATGGCAGGTGAAGAGAAAAAATCTCGGCACACTGCAAAAACATTGAACCTCCCGCGAGTCGTGAGTGGCAGCTTGTCCACCCACCGCCGCATCTCCTCTGAATCGAGGTCTTCCGGCTTCTTTGCTCCATGCGCGTCCGAGAGCTTCGATAGCGCCCATTTCAACTGACGCAAAGTCACCGGCTCCACTTCCACCGACTTCTTTGCCAAGAATGCCGCAGCAAAATGCCCCGTCGTCTCCCCTGCCTCCGCTTTTGAAGGAATTGCCCCCGTGTGCGCCAAAGAAAAGACAAGTTCCGCATGTGCCTTGTTCGCGTCCGATTGGTCCTGAAAAAACATCCGCCGCCGCTTCCCTCCATTCATTGCTTTTGGAACATCAATCACCCACCGCGCCATCTTACGGTCGAACCGAGGAATCAGTGTTTTTAGATTAGCCATGTCAATACATTGACATCCATTGACACTTTTGCAAATTCTTCCAATTTTTTGCAATCGCTTTCAATCACCGCCAACCCGCATCCAGTCTACCTCTGCGGGCATTTTGCACATTCTTGCATTGACACTCAAAAGAGCGGAGGAGGTGGGATTCGAACCTACCTTTGCTCCTAATGAAAATGTCAATGATTGACACTTTTTGGATTTTCGTCACTCGCTCAGTAGAGGGAAAAAGGCCAAAAAGGTAGGTTTTGACTCCAACTCCCCTCCCAGTAAAAGTGTCAATGGTTTTGGTCCATTGACATTTTTTCAATTTTTTTTGGCCTGTAAAATCTTACATTTTTCGGGCAGTCCGGCAGGCAGAGGCGGAGAGGTTTGGGGGGTTGTGACCTACTCTTCATCTTGCTGTGACACGGCGGCAGCGGCAATCGGGATTCCGAAGTAAGCCAATTCGGCAGGGTTGATCCCAGATTTGCGTTTCCACGGCTGACCTGGAGCGGGAGTGGAGGCGTATCCGGCTTTTTTGTTGGCAGCAAATGCCGAGGCGAGTTGCCTGTCATTGAGGGCGGGAATTTTTTCCAGACCAGGGAACATGGCTTCATGTGGTTCCACGCGGCCTCTGATGCGATCCCATAAAGTCCATTGTGCCGGGAAAATTTCGATGCCTATTGATTTTGCACGCTCGGCATTGATCTCCAGAGCCAGTCTGTATGCTTCGGACATGACTTGAAAATCCTTGGGTGTTTGAACCCATTCTACGCCTTGGATTGATGCGGGAAGGTTGGGATTCACGCTTCCATCTTTCATCTGATACTTTGCCTTACGACTGCCCATGGCGGCAAACACGGCCTCGTTGACGAAATCTTTGACGCGGTCTGCGCCGAAGATTTCTGCTTGGCCGAGCACATCGTCCAGCGTGTCTGCCTTGAGTGCGGTGGGGTCAGGCAGGTTCTGCATAGCCGTGGCCTTTTCTTGTTCTGCTGCTGCCTTGGCTTTTTCAGTTTTCGCTCTACGAATTTTGGCGTCAGCTTTTCTGGCGGTGTCTTTGGATTCTGTGACGAGATCGTTGAATCGTTTCACAACAATTCCTTCAAACCTGCCGCGTATGTCGGGGTTGTTGAGAAGTTCGTCGCTGAATGCTCTGGCCATGTGGCGGTCCATAGCGGAAATGCCAGCATTCAACGGATCTTGCCAGACTCCGCCGAAGGATGCTGTTTTGGTTCCAAGACCGGACACCTGTGTGGTGAGCTTGTCTACAAAGTTTGCCCAAGATTCTTTGGGTTTTTTGATAAAGAAATCAGGATTCTTGTGGAACATTTTTGCGGCTATTACGATATTGGACAAGTCCACCGAAATGCCGATGCCGAGACCACCGCTCTTGGCGGCGGTAAATCCAAGTTCTTTTTTGAGCCGTTCATTGACTGCTTTGCGCTGATCCTTGGTAGGATTGTCTGGAAGGAGATCGGCGAACTTTTTGATTTCGTCCATTGAGCCAAATCTCATACGAGCTTGGCCAAATTCATTTGGAAGTAGTGGTGAATTCGGAGATAGCATTCCGAAAAGGATGCCATTGAATTTTTGCACCTTGTTTCCTCGATCTGGCGTCATGGTGCGGGCCAGCTTGGCTGTGAGTTGCCCGTGCAAATCAACAGGCAGAGTTCTTACATCTACCGCGTTGGCTTTGAGGTGGAGGAGGTCGTAGTAGGTAAACTTTCCTTCAAGTCCACCGGGTATTTGCGCCACAGGTCTTCCCAGCTCATCCACAATGTTGGAGATTTTACTGATAGGGCCAAGGTTTCGGACACCGAATTCTTTACCAAACGCTTCAAATTCTTGCGGGCTCCATTGCGCTGGCTCTTTGCCTTTGTATGTGATCGTGCCGTCATTTGATACCTCCGCCTTTCCCGACACGGTAGCACTGCGTCTCGGTAATGCACTAGATATTTTGTCCCGCCCCGCATCCGGCATGGCTTGGCCTTGGGGATTGTATAAGGCGTCTTCTGTGGCTTTGGGTAATGATATGAGCCGGTCTCGAGAGTAGCCGGAAAGATCATTCATGTCAGTGATTGGAGATAATGACAGCTCGTCACCCATTTCATGTGCTCCCCACATGCGATCTCCGTCGGACCAACGACGGGCGACATCAAGGGCGCTGGATGGTTGTTCCCCGTGTTTCCTTAAAAAGAAACTCAACTGCCGATCTGTCATTTGTTCGATAGGCTTTAGAGGTTTCGCATCCGGCATTGCTTGGCCGGTTGGCAGGTCTCTTGACAAGTTTGGGAGCGGGGTAGCGACTTCGGGGAACAAGTTGCCGTTGGCTTTGTCGTAATCGAAATGGAAGCCGGTGCGGCCTGTGGGGGTTGTTGTGTCAAGGCGGTCGAGGCGGAATTGTTTGATGGCGCTGCTGGGGCCGGCGATTTTGCCGCTAAAGGGGTTTGCGGCTTTGTTGATGTTGGTGGCGATGCCAATGAGGGAGTTGATGGCGTCGCGGCGTTGCTCGCCGATTTTGTTGCTGCCGGGGAGGTCTTGGCGGTGGTTATCCATCCATTGCTTCAGATCGGTCTCGATAGCTCGGAGATCGTTGTTATAGAGGCGGCCGATGGTTGGGTCTCCGGCGTTGATGGCTTTGATGGCGCGGTTGCGGAATTGCGTGAGATCGAGGACGGAGGCAAGAAGGTTGCCTTTGCCGCTCAGTTCCCAGCCCCAGGGAATGACTTCTCGAGTGATGGCTTCCAGATTGCCGAGGTTTTTGATGCGGAAGGCACCGGTGTCTCCAGAGCCTATGGCGTGGTAGCGGGTCATCATGGATTCGCCATTGGCGGCAGCGGTCTCAAATTGTCGCGCAAAGGCACGCTGGTGCTGGGCAAAGCCGTTGAGAAAATCAAACTGCTGCGGGAGGATGCGACCTCGGACCGTGACTCGTCCATCGGCGGTTTTTTTGGGGCCAAGATTTGGATCTGTGGCAGGCATCAGTTTGGAGCCTGCGAGCGCTTTGACTTGTTGCTGGCGCTTGGCGGTCTCGGCATTAATGTCGCGCTGGTCGCGGAAGACGGCTTGGCCTGTAGCCGGATCGATGCGGGCGAATTCGTTAGCCATGACGCCGCCGCCGTAGTCGTGGAAGGTAACTTGCGGGTTGTTGACGAGGTCTTGGGGGCGGGCTGCGGGAGCTACGCGGACGCCTCGGGCTTTGGTCTGGTCGGGGTGGTTAATCCAATCTCGGTAGTTGTTGAGATACTGGCCGAGTTGTTTTTTAAGGACAGGATCGGTGGCAAGTATGGGATTGGCTTTGAAGAGGGGGTCGGGCTGGCCGGTGACGGGGTCGATGCGGACGCCCGAGATGGAAAGGGCGTTGGCCTGGGCGCCAAGAAGGTTCTCCATACTGCCAAGCCATGAACCGTCAGCAGGGAGGTTGCGGCGTATGGCGGCAAAGTCCATAGATTGGCTGGCTTGGCGGAAATCCTCAGCAAAAATTTCATCGCGTGCCCAATCGAGGGGGTCGATGTCGCCTCGGAGCATGCCGGATTGGCCGAGCTCGTCTATCTTGGCGGTGATTGATGCCGCTGAGACGGGGAGATTTTGCCCAGGGAATTTTGCAGCGTTTTCGTTTTGAATGATGGCGGTCGCATACTCGCGGGCTCTAGATTCGACGCCTGCTTGAGTGTAGCGGCGGGTGGTGAAGGCGCGAATGGCATCAGCTTGGGCGCTGCCAAGGGCGCCGGACTTGATGAGGGCGTGGCCGAGCTCGTGAGGAACGATGCCATCTCGTTGAGCCTCGAGGTTGAGAAAAACACGGGCTTTTTCTCCTGGAGGCGCTTGGACGAAAAGACCAGCAGCGCCGGCTCCTCCAAGGGCTTGGGTGTTGGTGTCGAAGTCGGCTTTGTTGAGCGGGACAAATTGGACCTTGTCGCGGAAAAAGCCTTGCATCGAGGCGAGGTCTCCCAGTTGTTGCGGCGAGTAGGTCTGTGCCAGTTTTGCGACATCGCCACCGGCGAGCTCGACATCCATAAACATGCGTGCGGTGTCTGAGGCTCTTGCTTCAGCGCGGCGTTGTTGCAATCCAGTGAATCGGTTTACGGCTCCGCCAAATGCTCCAAAGCCAGCGCCGAGGCCGAGCATGTTGGCGGCGGCTTTTTCTTCGTCGGCATTGAGTGCGAGGGCTACGAATGGAGCGTTTGCCGCAGCGCCTTTGACTGCGCCACTTGCCACAGCAGAGGTTCCTCGCACGCCTTGCACGATGAGCGGATTGGATAAGGCGTCTGCAACGGCACGCGTTTGCGGCCCAAGGCGGGGATCCGCAGCCAATCGAGCCGGAGTGGACTCGATAGGGCGGAAGCGTGTTGGATTTTCCAAGACCTCACGCACAGGAGAAAGCTCGGGGAAGGCGTTGAGCTTTGCTGCTACGGATGCCTGGGCGATGTCATCAAATCCCTCAGCAGGGTTGGCCGCTACACGAAGGATAGTGGAGGTGGGTCCAGCGACTTTTTGCACATTGCGCAGCGTGCCGAGTCCTAATTTGTAACCTACATATGCACCACCTATGAAACGAGCCGCATCCTGTGCTTGAGACAATACCGGCACATCGGTGTCCAGGCCAAAAACTCCTCCACCGATGCCGCCTGCTGCTGACCACTTGGCGATCTTGACTTGGTTTTCTGGCGAGATGCGGGTGCTTTTCTGAATGATCTCTTGAAATCTGGCGGCACCTGCTTCCATGCCTTCGATGCCTCTGGCGGCAGCGCGTTCCATGATGCGGGCGCCACCAGCTCCGACTTGTTTAGCCAAGCGTGAGGCACCCAGAGTCTTGGCGCCTGCGCCAAAAGGAATGGCCATGGTGGCGATATTGGTGGGCTCAATTAAACCTCCGGCGATGTCTGAGGTAGCCTGCATGGGTTGCTCTGTTTGATTCCGACCTGTGACAAGGCTTGTCACAAACTCCGTTGGCGCCGTGGTATTGGCGACCCATTCCTCGAGCTCTTTCTGCCGTGACCGCTCCATAACGAATCGGTCGAATTCTTCATCCTTGAGGTCTTCCGGCGTCACTGGGCGAATTGAGCGCCCCTGCTCTGCTGCGAGCATTTGTTGTCCTGCTAAACTCTCCTCAGCAGATCGGCCTGTGGTGCCATAGACAAACTCTCCGGTTTGCTCGTCGCGCCCGATAGGCTCTGGCGCATTGGCTTGGCGAATCCAGCGCATGACATCGTTGGTGTTGCGCCAAGATTTCTTGGCTGTGGCTTTGAGTGTGGCCGGTGATGTAGCAAGAAACTCTCCAGGGTCGTCTACGATTTCGTGATAAGTTGTTCCAAGGGTTTGCAGGAACTGGCCTGCGCCAGTGGCCGCATTTTCCAAGAGACCGGGGATTTTTCCTTCGGATTTTAGGCGGGCTTTGAGTTCTTTTGCTTGGAAATACTCGTCGCGGGTCGGGATGTAGGTCGGATCGTCGTAAACGGAGGCGACTATTTTTTGATCTAAGTCGTCCGAGGTAAATTCCTTTGCCTTTTCAACCTGGTCGAGGAGGTCGATTTCCTCGGTGGTGTATTCGCGGCCTGCTTCAATCTGTGCGACGGGGCTGGGCACTACTTCGGGCTCTTTTGTTTTGTTTGTCTCTTCTGCAAAAACGCTACGATTTTTTAGAATTTGTTCGTTCGCATGCTTTATTGCCTTTTGCATGATTGGCTCAGGCACTGCTTTCCCGTTTGGAATGATATCGTCTTTTAATATGGCTACTTCTTCCGCAGAAAGAGTTGGAACCAGAGTTGGAAAATCGATGCGTCTGCCTCCTTGCTGAACCGCATCTGATTGAACCGTGTATTCAGTAGCAATACCGCCATTCGCAAGCTGGATTTCCCCTAACCAACCCAGTCCTTTTTTGCTTCCATCAGGACGATTCCCATATGCTGAAGACACCCCCTCCCCGGCGATCAACTCGGGTGAGCCTGTTTGTTCAGGCGCTATTGTTGCGCTTGCGGCGACAGCCGTAGAGGCGTTCGGGGGTATGGGGGCGTCCTGCACCGGCAGCTCGGCGGCTGCCAAGGCATCGAGTTCGTCGGAAGTGAATTCTTTAACGGGGGATCCAGTTTCCATTGGGTTGTTGAACGAAAGTTTGGCCACGAATGACGCGGGTGGCGGGTTGCTGGGGTTGTGCGGGGGCGGCTTGAGGTGCGGCTGTTTGCGGGGCTGTTTGAGGTGCGGTGGCAGGTCCGCCCATGCCTTCGATGCGGGACTTGGCGTCGAGGAGATATTCTTTCCAGATTGTGTCGTTCTGGTGCAGGCGGGGGCTCATGCCTTTGAGGAATTTGAGTTCGTCCTGGGAGACGGGCTTGAGGAATTTTGTCAGTTCCAAGACATCGTTGTTGACGAGACGCTCCAGCTCGGCGCGTTGAGCAGCTCGCTGGTCATTGGCTCCACCGGCATCAAGCATGGCTCCGGCTGTGCCGTCCCACTTGCCCACAAGGTCTGTCAAAAGCGTTGAGTTTGGGCCTGTTGGGGCTGTGTATTTATTGATTTTTTCGAGGACGAGCTGCTTGCGTGTGTTGAGCTCGGCCTGCTCTTTAGCCTTGGCGATGGTCTCCTGCTCAAGTTTGCCGATATCAAGTTGGGTTTTTCGAGCCGACAACTGAGCTGCGGATGCCTCGGCTTGGGCTTTTGGCGTGGATTGATCGATGAGGCGTGTGTTGAAATTCTCGACAAATTCCGCGGCGGCCTGCGGAGTGTATTGGATGCCCTGCTTCATGTTTCGCAGGAGTTGTTTTTGCGAGTCCGGCAGGCGGGCGAAATCTTCGTCGGATTGCACAACGATGCTGGCGAAATCGAAGCTATTGCCTTTCGATGGCTTGGGCGGCGGGGGAGGCACAGCACCTGCAATTTGGTAGTTCTGAGCGAAGGCGTCGAGGTCTGTGGATAGGGGTTCCATGTTATTTCACGAAGTTCATGTTGATTCCGCCGGCAGGATTAGCCTGCGGTTGCACTGCGGTCGGAGTGGTTGCTGGCGCACCAGTGTATGGCTGTTGATTCGGAGCCGGTTGCTGGGCAAGCATGTTAGCGTTCACGCGGGACATTTGGGTGTTAATTAGCCACTGCTTGTGGTCGTATTCTTGCTGTGCTGCTATTGAGGTAATGATGCCTTGCTTGCGACCAAGCGGGGCTTTACTGAATTTTGCCAATGTCTCTGCATCCATGTATGGCGTCTTCCCATCTTGACGATATGTTTGGCTATATTGGCCGGCCATAGCATCCAGATAATCGCTGGTCATTTTATTATCATCTGCCTGCTTGTAGGCTTTGGCCGTAGCCTCGCCCATGGCGGCAATAGAGTCGCCGAGGTTTTGCATGCCTTGGAGTTGGATGGCGGCGGCCTGGTTGCTGGCATTGGTAAGGATTTCTGCCGAGCGGTCTGAGGTGGCGGGGTTGTAGGTCATAGGGGGATTTTATTTGAAGGCTTTGGTGAATGGTCCGAGGAGTGCGCCTTTGGCAAGTTCGCCGCCGGAGTATTTGCCGCTGGCGACGGTTCCGATGGGATCGACCATGAGCGCTCCGCCTGCGCCGCCCCAGGAGTCGCCCCACTTGATGGCGGAGCGGGTGGCGGGTTCCATGAATTTGTGCGCCGCAATGGTTGCGGGACCGGCGAGGGAGCCGAGGCCGTAGTAGCCCATGACGCCGCCAAGGATCGTGCCGCCGACTTCGGCGCGGCTGTCGCGGTATTTGGTGCCGAAGCCGTCCTTCTTGTTCGACATGTTGGGATCGGTCTGGGAATTGTAGACGCCTGCCATGAAGCCATTGGCTGCTCCTTGTGGCACGCCTGCCCACCCTCCGCCCATGCCGCTCGCTCCACCGCCGCCGCTTGCTCCGCTGCTGCCGCCGACATAGTTGGAGGCGATGCCTGCGGCTGTGCCCATCATGCCGTTGTCGCCTTGCTGCTGGGCCTGTGGCTTGGGGGCTGTGGCAATGGCCCATGGGGCGGCGGCATTTGAGCCTGAGGAGTAGGAGGCATAGAGGCTCTTGGCTTCGCTGGGCTGCAAGTAGGTGCCCTTGGCGTAGCCGTTGCGCTGGAGGTAGGCGTCGAAGTTTTCCATGGTTACTTCTGGCCCGAGCCTACGGTGTAGCCTTTTTCAAACAGGACTGATTGCCCCTGGGAAAGAATCTCGGCGATGGCGTCGCCGATGACCTTGGGCTTGATGGCGAGGCGCTTCTTGCCTTTGTAGTCAAATTCTTCGACGGCTTCTGGAAGAACTTTCTGCACGTCCTGCGCCATGAAGCCGATGTGCTTCTTGTCGTCGCCCTCTTTGTAGCGGAACTCGTAGGTGGTGAGGCCGAGGACGCCGCCTGCTCCGCCTTTGCCGACGGGCTTGATGTCTTTCTTCAAGCGCCGGTCGGATTTTGAGATGGCTGCTCCGCCGAGAGACCCGCCTGCCTGCATGCCGCTGCCGAGCATACTCATCCAAGCGGCATTGGAGCTGGCCCCACTGGTCATGCCCGCCGCCTTGAGCGCGGCGTTGTTGTTCTGCACCGTGTTCCAGCGGCTATCCAGCATGTTAGCGTTGAAGCTGGCGATATTGCCGCCCATCTCGGTGGCGTTGTTGTAGGTGCTACCGATCATGGCTCCGCTTTGGCCGAGCGTATTGGCTCCTAGGCCGAGGGCGGGGTTCATGGCGCGGGCGTAGGGGTCTATGGTCACATTGGCTCCGGCGAGGCTGGCGCGGAGGTTGGCTTGGTTGAGGCGGGTGTTGGCGCTTTGGCCGAGGATATTACCTACAAGACCAAGGCGGTTTTGGCGGTTGCCGACGAGCATTTGGTTCGTGGATCCGGCAAAGGTGCGGCGGTCGGCTTCGCGTTGTGTAGCGTAAGCATCGCGGTTTAGGACTTCGGCGGCGAGCGCTCCGGCGCCAGTGCCGAGTCCACGGGCGGACATCCCGGCGCGGGCTTGCTGGATGGCGGCGCGTTCTTGCTCAGGGCTGAGGCTGCGACCGAGGGCGAGGTCGCTTTCGGCCTGGCTTTGGAGCTGTCGCTCGATGTTGGTGCCATTGAGGTCTCCGGCGGCCTGGTAGCCAAGCTGCTCGGTGTAGTCTCCGATGCGGCCGATCTGGTTTACTTGGTCTTCAGCGGCGACGAGTTGGTTTGTAGCGCGTTGGGTGTAGGCGTTGTTGTTGCCAGAGAGATTGTCAGAGAGCTTGCCAATCGTGCCGAGTTGAAGGGTTTCAAGTTTCGGATAGGCGTCGATCTGGGCGGTGAGCTGGTTATTGTATTGAGTTTTGGCCTGCTCGTTGCCTTTCTTCATCAACTTGCTGTAGTTGATGGGCTGCGCCTGTGGTGGAGATTTTTGCTTCTTAGGTTTAGAGCCTGAGCCACCCATTACGCTACCCTCCTTTCGGAAGCTACGGACGCCACGGAGGTCGCCCCTCCAAGGCCGACGCGGGCGGCGAGTTTGGTCCATGGGTAGGCGTGGATGCGGAAGGCGTTGTGGCGGCACCAGGCGGCCCACTCATGCGGGCGGGTGGCGACGCGGAGGAACTCGGCGATGGGGTTGGCGTGCCCGGTCGCGGCGGCTAGCGGAACGAACCAGCTATTTGGGGGGAGGTCGTAGGTCATAGTGTTAGTCTCGGGGGAGTAGTGGGCTTCGTGGGCAAGGAGGAAAACTGAGGGCGTGCTATGGACAAGGCCGTGGCGCAGGTGCCAGGCGAGGAGATCCTCGAAGGGCTCGGTGCTGTGCTCGCGCTGCCAGAGGATGGCTTTGTCGAAGGGGGTCATTAGGCTTTAATGCAATACAACATGGCGATGTTGTCGGGGCGGGTCTCGGTGGTGCCTGCGGGGCTTTGGCTGGAGCTGGTGAAGGTGTGCAAGTGGTCAATATTTGCGGCATATATTGATGACCCATTGTCGCCCGTGTGATTTGAAGAAATTACAGGGTTTCCTCCTGTTCCGCCTTGGCCAAGTCCTGTCGTTTTAATGTTGTGAGAGTGACTTGCATTTCTATCCATACCATCACTTGTTCCCGAATGCGTATGCGGCCCAACGGCATCTGCTTGCTTCTGTCCAAATGTGCCAGATGCCGTGCCGTCCCTATTTGTTCCAGAGCCGCGCACAAAATATCCGCACAGGTCGGGCACGCGGAAATGCGTCGTGCCAGTGCCGCCTGCTCCATTGGTCTCGCCGTAGGTCGTGCCGATCACCGCAAATAAAGCAGCGTATGTTCCTGTCTTGGAATAC
>Ga0114975_10002834_pt1 | contig 11781 bp, 17 predicted proteins | sample S_130626_EF_Meta_FD_87031 | JGI IMG/M metagenome (GOLD analysis project Ga0114975, IMG submission 87031) | Freshwater microbial communities from Lake Simoncouche, Canada to study carbon cycling - S_130626_EF_MetaG | ecosystem: Environmental > Aquatic > Freshwater > Lake | place: Lake...
CAACTGGAAGAAGATCGGCAAGTTCATCATTGCAGATGGACAAGAGTATGTCTCCATTATGGAGAAAGAGTTCGACTTTGAGGACACTACTGACTCAGAGTACGCGGCATTTGACGCAGGCGTCAAATATGCACTGACCAAGATGAACTTGGCCTTTGAAGCGGCAGGCGTGGACCTCCAAGTATGCGAGACAGACTTGGTAGAGAGCATGGGCTTTGTCTTGGTACGTGCAGATGACGAGCCCGAGGACTTTGTAAAACGAGTGCTGAAGAAGCCCGTCTTAATGGTTGACAGCTGGGTCTAAAGCTGTTATAATACATACTTAAACAACACACAGGAGCGAACCTATGTTAACAATCCAAGATATCAACGGCGCTATCATGAGCCAAAGCTGGACCAACACTCAGCTGACCAGCATGATTGATTCAGTCAAATATGCACGTAGCCGACTAGTGCAACAGGCCAAATACAGCCTGCGAGTTGGAGACAACGTGGAGTTTACCAGCTCAAAGACTGGCAGACTGACCCGTGGCTTCGTGACCAAGATTGCCATTAAATACGTGACAGTCAACACTGGTATGGGCCAATGGCGAGTACCGGCTAACATGTTATCCAAAGTGGATGACAGCTGGACCCAAGTGACAGTATAATACACAGACATTAACACACAGGAGCAAACATGGCAACAAAAGGATATAAAGTTTTGAGCTTAGAGACTAACCCAAAGTCTACCGTCAAAAGCCTAGAGCAGAAGGCAGTAGAGAAGAACCTAACGGAAACGGACGCAGAGATCAAAGATCGTATGCGCCAACGTTTTGACATTGCAGACGACATGACTCGTGCTGTTAAGAAGGGCGACATTCGTGCTATGATCATGACAGGCCCTCCAGGCGTGGGCAAGAGCTTTGGCGTAGAGAAGGTCTTGGCACGTCACGATGTGTTTGCTGATGTAGCACAGAACGAGAAGCTGAAGAAGTACGAAGTGGTCAAAGGTGCAATGAGTGCTATTGGACTCTACAAGAAGCTCTACGAGTTCAGCGATAAGAAGTCAATCCTAGTGTTCGATGACTGTGACTCTGTACTGTTAGATGACCTTAGCCTTAACATACTTAAGGCAGCATTGGACAGTGGTAAGAAGCGTATGATCCATTGGAACACAGACAGCAGGCTCTTGCGTAGTGAGGGTGTGCCCAACTCATTCGAGTTCAAAGGTGGTGCGATCTTTATTACCAACATCAAGTTTGAGAATGTGCGCTCAAAGAAGCTGCAGGATCACTTGGAAGCATTAGAGAGCCGTTGCCACTACTTGGACTTGACTATTGATACAGAGCGTGAGAAGATCTTGCGCATTGAACAGATCGTAGAGGACGGCATGTTGGCTGACTACGAGTTTGAACAGTATACAGTGGACGAGATCATCCAGTTCATCAAGGACAATAAGAAGAAGCTGCGTGAGCTGAGCCTGCGTATGGTACTCAAGCTAGCAGACTTGAAGAAGAGCATGCCTACTAACTGGCGTGCTGTTGCAGAGGTTACATGTATGCGTAGAGCATAACTGTAGCAGGGCTAGGCCCTGTAGCATACACGTAGGTCCGATTCGCTCCCGGCTGTGTATTTAGCAGGCTAGCCCGTGTAAACACTGAGAGGTGTTTCAAATCCTAACTGATCCGAATCGCTCCCGGTAGGTTAGGATTTTTTTTGGCCGAGGCGACCGGTGGTGGGAGGCGATGAGAGAGGTGGTCGGGGCTTATATATTATATTATTAGTTGTTATTTTACAACACTTAGTGGTGCTAAATCACCAGGCAGAAAGCAAAAGTACTCCACCTAAATTTTTTGCGCGACTATTTTTTTACTCTGCAGGACCCATTTCGGGTATAAATATTCAATGCGAATTTTATACACTACACTGAGTCTTGCACCTGCGCCCTTGTTCTTTTTGGGGTTTGTATACAGTATCTTCAATCCCAGTCACATGTGTGGACACGATTTTCAAATGCCCGCTATGTGGCTTATTATGACTCTAGCACATTCACTGCCTTGGATACTACGTGCTCAACAGCTTAACCTTACCCGGAATTGACCAACAGCAGTGATAGCCACCTTGTAAGACTGCCCATGCTTCCCAATAGTATATAGACAATAGATCTTGTCTATCCATGATCCACACTAGATCACACATTTCTATGCTACCCACAGGTCCTTTAATCACTGCGTTATACAGTTGATTTAGACCTTGTGCATGTTCTACTAGTGTTAGCATACTTGTATATATCGAAACCTCTACTGCGAAGCAGTGCGCTAGGACGTAGTCACTAGCGTTGATCTTTAATTAACGTAGCTGAGCCAACCTGTTATAATCCACTTGTGTTCACTAGGACTAGCAATGCCACGATGCATGTGTGTCCATGAACTGGGCCAGATCACAGTTAGACCTTTTTGGGGTTTGATCTTTAGCTGTTGATACCACCATTCCGTTTCACCCTGATCTTCTACCGTATTTAAATAGGTCATAAAGACCAAATGACGGGCAGCGTACACTGCTTTGGCACTAGATCGTTCACAGTGCCACGAGTGGAATCCTTCATGGGGTGCATAGTGCTGTATATTAACGGGTTCAACTGCTGTCCACGGGCTACCAAACGTTGCCCACTTGTACTCACCAACATAGGCATCTACCACGGTTCTTAACTCTTGCATATACTCTGGTAAAGGCTCTATGTTCCACGGTACTCCAATTTCAGTACATTCTTTATGCTGAGCTTTAACAGCATTTTTATCTTCTGTGGTTGCATTGTCTTCTACTTCACCACGACGGTAATACTGTGGATTGGCTGTGTAGAACTCTAGTAGGCGATCACACACTTGATCTGATACTTGGCCTTGGTAGATAAATGTTGGTTGCATTGAGTATTTAACTGCGTAGATTATCAGTTAAAAATTTTGCTTTTGGGCGCTTCGCCGCTTCGCGGCTACGACTCTGGTTCCGGTTTAAGCGTAGAGATAGTTGACTGTGCTTTCGTTGTCAGCCAGTACACTAGCACCATTGCTCAAATGAAACTTACGTGCCATTTCAGTCTTTGGACTCAGAGTCACAAATCGTGTGATAGCTGGACGAGTTGATTCTATATGTGCTCTAGCAGTTTGAATCATTCTGCGACCCGCACCCGGAGCATATGACCAGATTGTGTAGAAAGCAGCCACACGATCACCTGTTTGACCCAGTTCAGTTTCCGTAGTGGGCACAGCGGCCAAATAGGCTACACATACCACAGCTTCGGGCCTATTGGTATCGTCATTGACTAAGACCAGGATTTCAGCATGATCGTGTACACGGCTAGCAGTGGGAATGGCGGGACGGACTGGATCATCTCTGACCAAGTCTATCAAAGGATCGTTGAGATCCTGGATGATTTTCAACATGATTCGCTACCTTAAGGTTATTATACGTACTTATCTTTTTTTAGATTAAACTTTGATTACAGGTCGTCAGTGGGTAAATTATTGATCAACTGACGTAGCTTGGAACTTTCAACCTGTGCCGTGGGTCTTTTAACAGCCAATCCTGCTAGAGGATCATGTCCATCACGGGGCTGTCCACGTGCCCAAGGTTCAGCTGTGGTAGTACTAGATCTCTGTAGACTGTTCAAGATTTGATTACCCTTGCTAACAGGTGTTGTGTCATTGTCACCGCCTGATTGTCCTTCTTCACCTGGATCTGTGATCCTTAGAGTATCAATATTAAAGTCCAAATCAATCTTCATGCCCACACCTGAACTGCTACGAGTTTTCATCAACTGTATTTGATATTTGCCCCGTTCACGCATGGCACGGCTGGTAAAGATACCGAACACATTATCAGCTGTTTGAATCTTACTTAAGCCACCTGAAATATGACTGTGATCAAACTCAACTTCTTCTACAGCACCACGATTCAACTGTGCAGCTGTGACCAACACACACTGTTTTTCCACTGCTAGATTACGCAATTCTTCACTAACATACTTGTCCTTGATAAACAAGTTTTCTGCAGAGATCTTCTTAGAAATTGGCATGAGCAAGTCCAGATAGTCCAGTAAGAGTACGTCAACTTTACGACCCAGTTTGATTTCATACTCTTTCAAATAGCTGCGTACATCGTTGGCAGTTTTACCCGAGGGCAAGTATTTGACTTGATACGTACCAGACTTCTTACCAATGACTCTAACACGCATTTCAACTTCATCAATCTGTTTAAACACATCACGCGATGGGATCTCTGTGATCATTGAGTCCACACGCATTGACACTAGTTCTTCACTTAGTTCAAGTGTTAGATACACTACATTCAATCCTTGCAAGGCCCAGTTTACACCCAAGTTGGCTAAGAACAAACTCTTGCCCGCACCCGAACCGCCTGCAAAGATGTTTAGTTCTCCGCGATTAAATCCTCCAAACAAGCGTTTGTCCACGGTCTCCCAACCTGTTTTCATCTGTCCGTTATTGTCCTTGATCTTCATTAATCGAGCACGTGGATCTAAGAAGTAGTCAGTGCCCAAATCTTTAGTCAGGCCAACTTGTACTGCCTTCTTGACCAGTTCTTCTACTGGACCGTATTCACCTTTTTCTAGTAGATCAGCTGAAGCTAGAATAGCTCGCTCTAGACCCTTGTGTCGAATGAATGTTTCAAAGTCTTGTAGTAGCCAATCATAGTGTTCTTCTTTGAGTTCGTCAGTGAACTTGAATGTAGCACCAGTGGCTGCATTGACAATGTCATAGGTGGGTAGTACGTTATGCTCTACTACATAGTCATTGATAAACTTAGCTGATGGTTGTAGCTTGCGATCAAATAGTTCATGGTCAAAAATGCTTTGACAACGAACAAATGTTTCTGCATCACTCAGCATCATTTCTAGATAAAGTCGTTGGATTTCGTATCCGTAGTCTGCGTTTTGTCTTGTGGTCATTTAGTTATTATACTTTCTTTATACATTAATTGCAATGTGTTTGACTGGATCCCACTTGTATTGCCATTCTCTTTGTTTGGTGTGATACAGAACTGTACCAATACTACTGCTAGGATCTCCAGGATTGGGCAAGCTCCAGCGATACTTAAACGCAGGTTCAACAAATCGCTTGTTAGCATCTGAGTTCATAGCACACCCGCCCATATAGACTAGACAATCGGTGTTGACTAGTTTCCTAGCTTCCATCATGATCATACCAACTTGCCCTTCAAATGCATCTTGTACTGCGGCCGCAATATCACATTGATCTTGTAGTGTTTCGATAGGGTAGGGCCAATTTTGTACACCTCGATGTAGATTATATTTTAAGTTAAGTGTATTGCTGATATAATTATTAACGTCTTTAAAATATCGCTGTTTATCGCCTTGTGCCGCCATCTTCTGTAATAGGTGTTCATCTTTAATAGGAGTAAGACCAATTAACTTTGTAAATGCGCTGTAAAATAATCCTAAACTATGTGGATAACTACGACTCCATACTTTCTTCATTTCACCGTGTAGCCCTTGCCATATGGTAGCACACTCAAATTCTCCGATCGCATCGAGGACAACAATCGCGCAATGATTAAATGGACTTGTATAATAACCAGCGGCAGCATGGCTAGCATGATGAGGAGTATAAAAAACGTTTGCATAGTTAACCCTTATGTTGTTTAAATATCGTTTAGGCAGTACCGACATATCTAATGCTGTAGAATATTGGCCGGCATACACCTGTCTTGCTTTCTTTATCCACGGACGCTCATACCAAAATATACTATCCGGAGCACCCTGGTGTAGGGCCTCTGTTATAACACTAGCGTCTAGTTCAGTATCTTTACAATGTGTTAATGAAAATAGTCGGTCGTGTTTAAATACGGCTAGACTTGAGCCGTGGTTAAGTGCGTTAATTCCCCATCTTATCATAATTTGTGTTTGACAATAAAAGTGTGATTAGCATTGTAATCGTTTTTCAATTCTAAATTTCTAACAGCTTCATCCATGTCTAAAACATCAACTGCTATAGTTTCGTCTTTAACAGGAATCATCTGCATTAACGGTGTTCCTGCAGGTATGTGTAGTTCTCCTGGTCGGCGGTGTACGTTAATAATAGCATTAACTGGATAGTAGTTGCCTTCTGTTAACATTCCATGCACCGCAGTAAATTCAGGTTCATCTGGGTATGGAATAGGCATAAACAATAGCTTCCATCCTTTTGGAACAGCAACAGACCAAGGCGTTGTAATCTTAATTAGTGTTTGTAAACTAGACTCGTGTACTGGAGTAATGTGTGCAGGATCGTCCGGAGTAAACCAAGATACTAGTTTCTTATTAAACTGCCTACCTTGCAAATACGTGCCAATTCCACTGGGAATAAAAAAATCGAAGTTATTTGCGTCTTTATTGGTATTGATAGTCAGATCGAACCAAGAACGCAATATAACGCCATTTTGCATAATTGGCCTGATTCCTGGGCACTTAGCGGCGCCTGTAACCGCTTGTTTTTGACCAATTTCTTCAGAAACCTTCTTAAATGCCAATGCCGAGTTTCTAAACCAATTGAAGTTAAAATCCTTTGCAGGAATAATTGGGTACTTCTCTTTTATTTCAGGAAGGCTACAATAGAATTTAATGCGTGGTTTATTAAACATTTTATTTGTAAATGAAAGGATCGCGTTTACGTAGTTCTTCTAATCTTTTTTTATATTCTTGATTGTATTTCCATTTTCGATAAGGTGCTAGTATCCAGTTAAGAATAGTTCTCATAGTTCTTCCTTCTTAAACCACTTACGTGATTTTAATTGTATTTTTAAATTATTGCTTTCTTTAGTACTTAGAATAGAATATAATGTTGCTAATTTTCCGTATAGTTTAACTGCATCGTTAACATCTTTAACACCCTCTGGCCAATCAGGAAAGCTCACACTCCACCCATATTCTAATGCTTGCTCTACCATTCTATATCCAGCATCGTCACGATCAGCTATAACTATAACTTCTCTCTGTAATTGGTTTATTAATGCATGTTGACTAGCACTAATTTCAGCACTCATAACAGCTACTCCGTCTACACATATAGCATCAACAGGGCCTTCAGTGACTATGACATATTTACGCTCGTAATGCTGTCTGTCTAAATTAAACACGTATCCAGGTTGTTGCTCTGATATGTATTTAGGTTTACCTTCGGTTATTTTACGTGCAGTATATCCAACTATACGTTCTTGATAATAAAAAGGAATTATTAATCTATTTTGAAACCCGTCTTCAGGAGTCCAATAAAATGTGTAGTCTTCTAGGTATAGGTTTCTCCCCAGCAGGTACTCCATAACTGGTAGTAATTCATCCGGGGGGTTATCTAGAAAATTAACAATAGGTTCTGCACCTATTGGTAGTGCTTTGTCTATAAAAACTGGTATTGAACTTTTTTCGCCTTGATATGCGCTGTCTTCTTCGAATCGTAGTGCTTCTAAACTACATTTGGTTATAGCATCATCGGGTATCCCCAACCATTGCATAAGACGTTTTAGCTTAACTGATACTTTACGCCCTGGTTGCCAGCTTGCTTTAAATCCGCAGTTAAAGCAATGATAGCTAACTCCTTCATTGACCATAATACCGCCACGTTGCCTATTGTCAGCACTTGTACCATTATGGTGACAGCAAACCGCATTAAAGCTAACCCAGCCGCTAGGGGTCACTTTGCGTTTTGAAGGGAGGTAAGACTGTACAGTATCTATGATTAAGCTCATAGCTATATTTTACTGTCTTACAATAATTTTGTCAATAGTTCCGGTGTGATTAGTTTGATGAAGTTTGTATTTGATTCTTAACCAAACAGTATCATTATCAACAGTATAATTTTTAGTTAGAGTTGTTGTTGTATTAGCTACAACAAAAGTTTCAAGGTCAGTCCATTTGGTTGTAGTGCTTGCAACCCCCGCAGTTGAAGTTTGTACTGTGACATCTGCATCAATTAGATTAGTAAAAAATTCTAAACTAATGCTACCCAAATTAACATTCTCGTTTGGAATCTTAATCACAACTGCATCGCTGTAATAATATCTAAGAGTATTAACGGCAGTATCGTCAAGATAGTTGAATGTTTTAATAACTTGTTGAGGGATACCTGTTATAGCAGCATCACCTATAAGATCTATAAAGCCTGTGACTCCGTATTGAGTATCACCGTAGATTACATTTCTAGTTGTATCGTCATTTAGTACATATACTGCATATCTTAGAAATTGAGGTGTTAATGGATCTACAGCCAACGACGGAATATTAAATGTTGCTAGTCCCGGAGTATCAGAATGTTCAACATCTGCTGTATATACTTCTTCTCCTAAATGATCCATTATAAGACACTTTAGCGTTAAGTTAGATACATCAATACGCTTTTGATCTGAATTCTTAATGTCAAGGCTAATGATATTATCATAGCCTTTATATATTTTTACTTTTCGTTGATACACAATTCTCCACTCCACTGGTGATGAAGCCAAATCAAGATTGATAGCAATCCTGTTTGAATATAAATAACTTGAAATTTTTTGCATTTGGTTAAAGGCCTCACTACTATTTATGGTTAAATTAAGAGAAAACATACAAGAACAATTACCCTTCATAAGTGTATTGCACTACGGCGAGGCCGAATTCGTAGGCATTATAATCAACCAAGATCAATTTGTAACTAGCTTTTACGATTTGTCTATTATTAAAACGCCTGAAGAAAAGACAATATTTTTAGATATCGGAGAAGCCTGGTGGTGGGAATCAAATAGACAAATTCCAATAAACATATTTCTACGTGCAGAAATTGCCCCATTTAGATATGCTATTAAAACATTTAATAGCAAGGATGTTAGAATTATACTAGGGCCAGTAGTTAATCTAATGAATATGACCCTTAAACGTGTAAAACGTAAAAGTGTACAACTTGTTAGGACGCCTAAAAGTTAACTATACCCATAACTGATCTTCTCGCAGATTAAATTCATCTGTACTACAATAGCCATTGCGTATGCTACTGCATGAGCTTTCTTAAAGAAATACTCATCATTCTCCGGTTTCGTCCAAATCGTCTCCATCACTGAATCCCAATCTTTCCCAATCAGATAACGTTTGGCTGGGCGTATCATTGCCAAAACAGCCGCTAGTTGGAGTATTGATGTCGGCTTCATCTGACGGAGAATATGACCGTGTCCGTTGACGTGAAATAGTAAACTGCTGAAATCGTCCTGCTCTAAAAGGTCCCATAGTGGCTCAGTCTCCATTAAGGTGTTAAGATGATTTTCATCTCGTACATCTTTATATATACTAACGTTCAAAAAATCAAGTTTAAAATAACCTCTTTCTTCTGCTTCTTTGTAGTCTATGTTAGATAAATTATTTACGGGATTGTACGGAATAGGTGTACAATATACGCCAGTATTATGCTTTTTAAAAGTTCCGGTTGTGTCTTTAATAGCCGCTGATATGTGCTTAATAAATTTAAGGGCGTGATCTCTGTCGGCAAAGTCAATATCAATATCTGGCATTATAAGCTCGATTCTTTAACTATAGTTTTTACAAGTTCCATATCAAATTTTTGAGTTTTAAATTTCTTAACCCATACTTGTGGATCAATAATATTACCAATTGCACTTAATTGATCATCTCTAAAATTTGATAACATTTCTTTTCCACTAGAACAATTTAATATTAACCACGGACTAACTTTACCATCTTTAATATCATACACTGCCCTGTTAGTGCTAACGTATTTAAAATAATGATTCCATAATGAGTTGTTTTCAGTAGCCCATGATTGCATATGAGCAACTGATCGTTCAAGTGCAGTATCTACAGCTTCTGTATGAATTAAATTTAAAACATATTTTTCATATAGTTCGTCTCTGCACCAATGGTCTAATTTAACACCGCTTCGAACAACCCAGTTAAGAAAATTATCTGGATATAGCGGTTTAGTATTACTAACAAAACTGCCAAACTTAACCATAGCGTTATAATACGGGCTACGGGCAAATTCATCGTAGGTTTTGTCTTGATCAGTTTTTTGAGTTAGTCGATAAAATTTATTAAAGGTTTGATAACCAATGTGAACATGTTTTTCATCTTTTGCCAAGTACCTACGCTTTTGCTCGCACATGTGTACTGCAAGAGTTTTTTCTTGCATATATTTGTGCCCACAAAATTTACAAACGTAAGGTTTATTCACACTTAATTCTAACATCATTAAAACATTTTAGCAATTTGTTTATCGTCGTAGCCGTGTTGTTGTGCTAATTTTTTTGCGTCAGCAGTTGACATTAATTGACTTAGCATATCAATTTCATCTTGTTTTTTATTAGGATAGATGTCTAATAAAAATTTAGCTAATTTATTGTTGCCCTGTTTCTTTTTAAAACCCAACCATTGGTGAAAGAAAATCTTTTGGCTTTCATGTCCGCACATACATAACAATTGCCATAACAACTTAGGGTGCTTTTGTAAGATATTCCAATTTTTATTAAAGTATTCATTCACAGAAAGTACATAGTGTTCTTGTATATCGCGATTACTCGAGTTTACATTACTAATGTATCTGTTTAATATAAAAAACTCATTTTTAAGAGCTTTTCTTTGTTCGTCATCTATCTCATCCCACAAGCCCTTGTAATTCATATCAACAGCTGCTAGTTTATCTTTAAGTTCAATTTTTTCACTCATTGTCATCTACCAATGTACCGTTGCTATGTCGCATACGAGCAATTTCAATTTCTTGAAACTTACGTTTTTCTTGTATAGTCAATTCGTTCCATGTTCTACGAGGATTACTACACAGCATACATTTAGGATTTCCGCAATCCATAGCATGATGTTTTTCTAATCGATGAGGATCTTTAATAGGTACGCCGTGTTCTTTAGCAATTTTAACTTGCTTGTTAACAGCATTTTCATTCTTTTGGAGACGTTTGCTATGATTAAATTTATCTGCTTCGTTGCTCATAGAGGTTTATCCTTACTTAGTCTGTATATCATTATAACACGGTCTAGGGCCTTTTGTAAAGCTGGATTGGTAGGAGCCATTCGTCGAATTTCGCCCCACATCTTGTCTTCTATTAATTGGTCGTGTGTGCTCCGCTTGCCATTAATTGGGTCCCAATTGTATCCTATTAATTTTCGTGAACTTGGGTCAGCGCCAACTTCTCTGGCATATACTTCGCCAGCATTTCGTTCGTATACGTATGTTGCACCAGGTTTAAGACTACCCATTTTACAAAATTTTATCCAATTGAATGATTTCACTCTGGCGTGATATTTCTTTAACAACATATGCACATAGTGCTTTTGGCTCTTTATTTAATGGAACTGCAAGCAGTTGATTATTCTTCATTTTTGGAAAATACCATTTAACATCATTATAAAAGTTTACAATTTCAATCTTTTTAAATTCTATTCTGAAACCAGTTAAGGGGTTAAAACAAAATGCCTCAAATCCTCTATCATTTAAACTAGTAAGAGGCAATATTTCAATATCGCTGGCGCTACTACTATCACCTACAGCAATTGACCAATCAATAGGCATAGTGACTTCGTCGTTGCCTATTTTTAGTACCATTGCAGGACTATTAAAACTTTCTAAGAATATTAACGGCTGAAAGAAAAAGTCAGGAGCATTTGCATCACTGTTATCTAATACAGCAAATCTCATGCTGTCATCTACCTCGTCGGGTAAATTATTCAAGTCAAATGCTTGATTGTCTAAGGTTAGTATTTGCATATTTTATTATTATTTCCAGTCTATTTTCTCA
>Ga0114975_10002836_pt1 | contig 11774 bp, 11 predicted proteins | sample S_130626_EF_Meta_FD_87031 | JGI IMG/M metagenome (GOLD analysis project Ga0114975, IMG submission 87031) | Freshwater microbial communities from Lake Simoncouche, Canada to study carbon cycling - S_130626_EF_MetaG | ecosystem: Environmental > Aquatic > Freshwater > Lake | place: Lake...
ACCCGAAAGCGCCTGCGCATCGCCCACCAAAATCGTCAGCAACTCGTGCAAGTCGATTGGGGTGTTCTCAACGTCGCCTGGCAGATCATGTTCTAGTTTGGCGAGAATCAGGAGGTCTTCGATCAAGCGCCGCATGGTGTCGCTTTGTTTGCCGATCGCGTCCAGATACTGACGGCGCGAGTCATCATCCAGATCAAGGTCGAGCATCGTCTCAACAAACCCCGAGATCACCGTCAACGGTGTCCGAATTTCATGCGAAATATTGGCCACAAAATCCCGGCGCATTGCATCGAGTCGCCGTTGTTCCGTAATGTCGTGCGCGATCAAGAGTCGGTGCGTCTCGTCGGACCGAAACATTCGGACTAGAAACAGGTGCCCTGGACGCTGCGGTAGGGTTAGTTCAAGGGGGGCGCCGGCGCCTTCTTCGAGCCAGGTGCTGAATTCAGGGTCGCGGACGAAGTGATAAATCGGTCGCCGGATCCCGACAATGGCCAGCAGGCCTTCGGCGGCGCGGTTGTACCACTCGATCTGGTTCGAACGGTCCAGAACAATCAGTGAATCGGGCATTCGATGCACTGCGGCCCGAACCCGTTCGAGTTCGGCGGCCATGTTGGATCGCGCCTCAAATTCTTCGCGGGTGAAACGGCTCAGCCGATCAAACGCCCGCCCCCATCGGCCCCATGCAATCGGCAAGGTTCGCTGTCGAGGCAGTGCCAACCAGTGAAGCAGTTGGGCCAGGTGCCACCCCTGCCAACCAATATAGCCGGCAAATCCAAGTCCGAGGGTCCAGCCCGCGGCGACCCATCCGAACAATTGCCCAGCCATGAGCCCCGATAAAGCCAGGGCCGCACAATGAAAAAGGGTCGTGGCCAGTTCTGGGTTTCCTAGGCTGGCAGAAACCGGTAACCCCCACCGCGGACCGTCTCGATCAGGCGTTCGTGACCCGAGGGCTGGAGCGCAAGGCGAAGACGCCGAATATGAACGTCGACAGTTCTTTCTTCGATAAAGACATGGTCGCCCCAGACCCCATCGAGAAGTTTGCCACGGGACAACACGCGGTCGGGGTAGCGCATGAGGTAGTGCAGCAACCGGAATTCAGTCGGGCCGAGTTTTAGAGGCTGCTCCCCGGCGGTGACCCGAAACGTATCGGGCTCAAGCCGCAGGCCACCGATCTCCACCGGGTCCTGGCTGGCCTCTGGAGCGCTGCGACGCAACAGGGCCCGGACTCGGGCGAGCAGCTCGCGCGGCGAGAAGGGCTTGGTCATGTAGTCATCAGCGCCCGAGTCGAACCCTTGCAACTTGTCAGATTCTTCGGCACGAGCGGTCAGGAGAATGATTGGGAGATCGCGGGTCCGGGTCTCGGCGCGCAGGTGCCTGGCCAATTCGACCCCGGACTGATCGGGCAACATCCAGTCGAGCAGGATCAGGTCGGGGAGCGCAGCATCGATCTGCCGGCGCGCGGAAGCCGCGTCGACCGCCAGGATCGGGGTGTAGCCCGCATGGCGGATATTGACCGCGATCAATTCCCGAATTGCAGGTTCATCTTCGATGATCAGGACTTTTGCGTTCACGCTCGGATCCGGTGGTTGCAATCAGCTTGTCACATTATCGGCCTTGTATGACGCTCGCATGACGTCCGGAAGTTTTGCTGCGTCGCGCCATCGCGGATGCGCTATCGTTGCTTCCATGATGAAAGAGCGCCAATCCGCACAGATCCTGGTCACTGGGGGGGCTGGTTACATCGGTTCCCATACCGTTCTTGAACTGATCACAGCCGGGTTCGGCGTGGTGGTGGTCGACAATTTGTCCAATGCCAGTGAACAAAGTCTGCAGCGTGTGACCGAGTTGACGGGGCAGGCCATTCCGTTTGTGAACGCCGATCTGCGCGACCGCAGCGCGATGGTGGCGCTCTTTCAAGCGAACCGATTTGATGCGGTGATTCACTTTGCGGGTCTCAAGGCCGTCGGCGAGTCGGTCAGCAAACCCGTCGCTTATTGGGACAACAACGTCGGCGGAACCCTCGTGCTTCTTGAATCGATGGAGCGAGCTGGCATTCGGCGCATTGTGTTCTCATCCTCTGCCACGGTTTATGGTGATCCGCAGCGCGTGCCAATCGATGAGGCCGCTGCGATCCAACCGACCAACCCTTACGGGCGAACCAAGGCATGCATCGAATCCATCTTGACGGATCTGGCGACCAGCGACCCGTCCTGGGCCATTGGTACCCTGCGCTACTTCAATCCCGTCGGGGCCCATCTAAGTGGCCGGATCGGGGAGGATCCTCGTGGGTTACCCAATAACCTCATGCCCTTTATTGCGCAGGTGGCGGTTGGTCGACGCGATCGCCTCTCCGTCTTTGGCGATGATTGGGACACCCGCGATGGCACCGGCTTGAGGGACTACATTCATGTCGTGGATCTGGCCCTCGGACATGTGGATTCACTGCGCCGGGTCCTGCAGAGTCCGGGGCAATGGACCGTTAACCTGGGTACAGGGACTGGGTACACCGTCCTCGAGGTGATTCGCGCCTTTGAGCGGGCGAGTGGCCGGTCGGTTCCATTCGAGATTGTTGGCCGACGGCCTGGCGATATCGCCAGCTGTTATGCAGATCCCGCCCACGCGCTAGCGCTCTTGGGGTGGCGTGCTGAACGCCCGCTTGATCAAATGTGTGAGGACCACTGGCGTTGGCAATCGAATAATCCGAGTGGGTTCGCCAGCACGCAGGGCTGACTTGCCGAGGCGCCCGGGGCGCCGCTCAGATCGGCGATCAAGTCGTCGACTAGACCTCGAGGTTGTCGATCAGGCGCGTGGCACCGAGTCTGGCGGCGGCCAATACAACCAGCGGCTCAGCCCGGGCCACATCGGCCAGGCTGGGTGGCAACAGGTCCGAGCGCCTCCGCACCGCAACATAGTCTGGCACCCAACCGAGGCCGGAGAGCCGGTCAATGGCTTTTTGTTCAGCCGCCAGGGCTTGTGGCCAGATTTGGGGTCCACCGGCGCCCGAGCGCATCGCGGTGCCGATGACTTGAAGCTCCTGGACCGTATCCCGCAATATCTCATGGAGCACGGGTGCCCGAACTCGGTCCTCGGGGGAAAGGTAACCGTTGCGAGATGACAAGGCGAGTCCATCCGGAGCCCTGATCGTCTCGGCCGGGACGATTTCGGTCGGCAGGGCAAATTGCTCGGCCATGCGACGCAAGACCATCAGTTGTTGATAATCTTTCTTGCCAAATACTGCAACCATCGGCTGGACGCAGTTGAAGAGCTTTAACACCACGGTCGTGACACCGGTGAAAAAACCGGGGCGAAACTCACCTTCAAGAATGTCACCCAAGCCGGTCGGGGGCGCGACCCGATACTCCTGGGGCACGGGGTACAGTTCGTTCTCGTCGGGCGCGAACAGGACGTACACCCCTTCGCGCTCTAGTTTCTCGCAATCGGCCTCGAAGGTTCGTGGGTACTGGTCGAAATCTTCGTTAGGCGTGAACTGGAGACGGTTCACAAAAATCGACGCCACGACAGGATCGCCCAGACGAGCCGCGACTCGCATCAGTGAGAGGTGACCCTCATGCAAATTGCCCATGGTGGGCACGAAGGCGGTCCGAAGTTGCCCGCGCAACTGGGCCCGGAGTTCGGCCACCGTTCTGACGATCTTCATTAAAAGCTGTGTTCCGCGGCCGGAAATTCGCCTTTACGCACCGCTTGAACGTAGGCTGTAATGGCTTCTGCGACTCCGCTCACACCGGGTTGCCCGTTCAGAAAGTTTTTAGAGAATCGGGGGCGCAGGCCAGTACTGATGCCAAGCAGGTCATGCAGCACCAGGACCTGGCCGGAGCAATCGACCCCGGCACCAATCCCGATCGTCGGCACAGCCGCACGCTTTGAGTTCGGTACCGCCAGAGCGGCCGTGATTTGAGCGGCGAGCGCAGCCGGAATCATCTCCATCAGGACCAGGCTCGAACCGGCATCGGCCAGTTCAAGTGCATCCGCTTTGAGCCGTTCCGCGTCGGCGAGGCTGCGCCCCTGAACCCGATAGCCGCCTAACGCGTGGACCGATTGCGGGGTGAAACCGATGTGGGCACATACTGGAATGCCTCGGGCCACCAAGAACTCGACGGTGGGTGCGATCCAGGAGCCGCCTTCCAGCTTGACCATCTGGGCGCCGGCCGCGAGTAATCGCGTCGCCGACTCAAAGGCCTTTTCGGGACATGTTTCGTAGGAGCCAAATGGCAAATCCGCCACCACCATGGCATAGCGGGTACCAGCGGCAACGCATCGAACGTGATAAGCGACTTCGTCGATGCTGACCGAAAGTGTGTCGTTCTTGCCCTGCAAGACCATCCCAAGCGAATCCCCAATCAGCATGACGTCGATCTGCGCTGCATCGAGCAGCTGCGCAAAGCTCGCGTCGTAGCAAGTCAGCATGGCGATCCGCTCGCCCGCATCGCGCATTTGCGCAAGACGGTGCAGCGTGACTCGACGACGTGGTACCGCCGATTGCGGCCCAGCTTGTGGTCCAGCTTGCGGTCCCGGGGGCAGATCAAGGGGCGTGGTGCTCACCGTTGGGATACTCAGATCGCGGTATTAAAGAATTCGCGCCGACCACGCATGGTTTGGATCTGGCGGATCAGGAGCGCGAAATCCTCATCCCGTTCGCTGGGGTTCATTCGCTGCGTGTTCACGATGAGCAAGGGGCTGCTGTCGTAATGATGAAAGAACCGGCTGTAGGCGTCCGAAAGGCGGTTCAGGTAGTCCTCGGTGATCGGTGTTTCGAACTCATGGCCTCGCCGCTTCACACGCTCAATCAACGTTTCAGCGGGCGCCTGAAGGTAAATCACCAGGTCGGGTACCGGCGTGTGCGCATGCAATCCGGTAAAGATTTTTCGGTAAAGCGCCAGCTCTTCGTCATCCAACGTCAGTTCCGCGAACAGGGGGTCTTTGTCAAACAGAAAATCGGCCACCACCATCTGTTCGAATTGTTGAGATTGAGACATTTCCCGGAGCTGGTCCAAGCGCTGGAATAGGAACGATAACTGGGTCGGGAGCGCCCACCGTTCGGCATCCCGATAAAAGCGCTCCAGAAACGGGTTGGCCTCTGGTTGTTCCAGCAGAAGCCGGCCGTTCGTATGGCTGGCCAACCGGCGCGCGAGTGATGTCTTGCCCACACCAATGGGACCTTCGATCACGATATGGCGCCAACGCAACAAATTTTCTGGCGTACCGGGGGCGTGCAGGGGGGGCAGCGGGTTCATGGGCTGAAGTATGCCAGTAGCTCGATTGCCTGGTCCGGGTTGTTCATGAGGCGCGCCAGCGTCACGTCGACCCGTTCGCGATTGGGTAATTGGAGGTCCGGATCCAGTTCGGCCAGCGGGGCCAGCACAAAGGCGCGGTCACACAGTCGGGGGTGTGGCAGTACGAGGGCGGGTGGACCCTCATCGTTGTAGCTCAGGTTGTCAAACATCAACAGATCGAGGTCTAGAGTGCGCGGGGCATTCGGGCTTGGACGCTCGCGGCCAAACTGGTTTTCCAACTCCAGGAGCGCACACAACAAGGCGTGCGGCGAAAGCGTGGTTCGCAGGCGGATGACGGCGTTGACGTAGTGAGGTCCCGGCGCGTTGACCGGTTTGGTTCGCCATAAGCGCGAGCGCGCTTCGACCCGCGTCTGCGGCATGGCCTCAAGTGCATCCATGGCGGCCAATACCGTCATTGCGGGGTCCCCCAGGTTTGCACCGATACCGACCCATGCGCTGCCGGCCGTGGGGTCCAATTCAGGACTCGCCAGCACCCTCGGACCCACCGTCTGTAGCTCCCTGACCGCCGCTACTTCGGCGCCGCCGCCGGCGCGGGCGCCCAGAAGCGGTAGACGAGCTACCAGGGGCGCGGGCGAGGTCGGCAATCATCGTGTCCCGTTCATTGGGGGATCCGCCGGCGAAACGGTCCCACCACGCCACCAGCTCCGGTTCAATTTCGCCTGCGTCTGTACGGAGCATCAAGAAGTCAAACCCGGCTCGATAGCGGATATGTTCAAGCAATCGATACGGTTGGCTGCCGGTGCGGCGCTCGAAGCGCGGTTGAAGCGACCAGATTTCCCGCATATCGGCGATAAAACGCTTCTGGATTGCGAGTTGTTCGCTTTGCTCGTCCAGCGCGAGGTCGATCGCAGCCATGAGTGCGGGGATCGGGTAATCCCCCCGGGCGATTCCGGCCTCCCAACGCGTTCGGACTTGTTGCCAAAGCAGCGTGGCAAACAAAAACCCTGGGCTAATACTTTTACCTTCCCGCACCCGCTCGTCGGTTCGGGCCAAGGCAATTTCAACAAACCGCGCGCCCTGCGGCTGTTCCAGGATGACATCCAGGAGCGGGAGCAGACCGTCGTGTAGGCCAGCATCACGTAATTGACGCAGACACGCCATCGCCTGGCCCGACTGGAGAAGCTTGAGCATCTCATCAAAAAGTCGAGCAACTGGAACGTTGTGGATCAGCTCTGCCATCTCTCGAATCGGCGCCCGGGTCTGCTCCTCAATGGTGAACCCGAGCTTTGCCGCAAACCTTACGGAGCGCAGCATTCGAACGGGATCCTCGCGATAACGCGTCGCCGGATCTCCGATCATGCGGATCAGGCGCTTTTTTAGGTCGCTGACGCCGCCGTGATAGTCGAGCACCTCATCCGAACTGGGGTCGTAATACAGCGCGTTGACCGTGAAGTCCCGGCGGGCGGCGTCCTCCGATTGACTGCCGAACAGGTTGTCGGCCAACACTCGGCCGTGTTCATCCGTTTTGGCTTCGGGGTTGAGTGCCCGAAAGGTCGATGTTTCGATGACTTCACGACCGAACATCACATGGACCAGTCGAAATCGTCGACCGATGATCATCGCCCGACGAAATTCCGCCTTCACATCCTCTGGCGTTGCATTGGTCGCGACGTCAAAGTCTTTAGGGGTGATTCCGAGCAGAAGATCGCGAACCGCGCCGCCGACGAGGTAGGCTTTGAAACCAGCTCGCTGCAGGGTTTCACAGACTTTGATCGCATTGGGCGAAATGAGTTCGCGCTTGAGACCGAGATCAGCGCCCCGGAGGATTTTGGCCTGGCGAGGTTTGGCGAGACGGGGCCCGCGGCCGAGCAATCGATCGAGCAGTCGGTTGATCATTCGAAGAGCCGCAACACGGGCCAACCCGACGCCTGCGCCGCCTCCAGCAGGCGGGGATCGGGATTGGTGGCGACCGGGTCAGTCACGTGTCTCAACAACGGGAGGTCATTCATCGAGTCGCTGTAAAACCAGCTGCGCTTGAAGGTTTTGAAGGGTTTGTCGAGGCTGTCAAGCCATTGCAACGTTCGCGTCACTTTGCCCTCGCGAAACGACGGCGTCCCAATGGGCCGGCCCGTGAAGGCGCCCTGGAGTTCTTCGACCTCCGTGGCAATCAGGTGCTCAATCCCAAAGGCGCCCGCGATTGGGCGAGTCACGAAGGCGTTGGTGGCCGTTACAACAGCGCAAAGGTGTCCCGCCGCTTGGTGATGCCTGACCAGATCGACGGCCTCAGGGCGGATCGCGGGCCGCACGACTTCAGCCATGAACTGTACATGCCATGCATCGACTTCGGCGCGCGGCCATTTAGAGAGTGGTTGCAACGCGTAGTCGAGGTACTCCTGAATATTCAGGGTGCCGTCCTGATATTGGCGATAAAAGCGCTGGTTCTCTTGTTCGTGGACGGCGGGGTCAAGGACTCCAATGCGGACAAGAAATTGTCCCCATTCAAAATCGCTGTCGATTGGGAGCAGCGTATGGTCCAGATCGAACAGGGCCAAACCGCGCAGAGATTGGTCGATATTTAGGTCGCCAGATTGGTCGGCAGGAAGGTTCGCAACTTCAGCAATTTTTGCGCGGACCGCAGATGGGTCGTAGTGCTTAGAGATGTTCATGTTAGTCGGATTCTAGCGGACCTCGTGTTGTAGCCATTCGCGTAGCAGCGGCAGCGTGATCGCGCGCTTCCGTTCAAGCGAAAAACGATCGAGCGCTGCGATCGCTGCACCAAGTGATCCAAGATCTCGCGGCAACAGGTCCAGCAGCTTTTGCGCGATCTCGGCTGGCAGTTTGAAACCGCGCTGCCAGGAGGCCGCCTGGAGCGCCGCTAATTTTGCGGCATCGGTTGGAGGCTGGATTTTGAAGACGAGGGCGGATCCAATGCGGCTCCGGAGATCTTCGCGCAGCGTCAAGTCGCGGGGGGGCCAGCGTCCCGCAACTAAAAGCCTGCGTTGTGGGTCGCTCTGGGTTTCGATCCACTGGGTAAAGGCCGCCTGTTGGCCCACGCTGTCTAAGCGATCGACATCATCAAGGGTTTGGATCAGCGAATGCTTGTCTTCAGGCGGCGCGAATGCGCGCAGGAGGTGGGTCTTCCCGACTCCACATTCGCCCCATAGATAAACAAAACGATGTTCAAGATCGATCGCATTGGCCGAATCATTGGGCGAATCATTGGATAAGTTAAGGCGCCGGAGCGTCGCAATAAGGGCTGCGTTATCGCCGACGACAAAGTTGTCCAGAGTAGGCGCGGGTGGAGCACCGAAGTCGAGAATCAGTTGCTGGGTCACGCCCTGGGTCCGTGATTGCCCTCGAAAATCGGACTGCGAAGCCAGGCCCGATGAAGCCGTCGAAGCAAAACGATCGTGACCGCTGCCAAAGGCAGGGCGAGCAGTACGCCCACGAAGCCGAGGAGGTTGCCAAAGACGAGTAGGGCGAGGATGACGACAACCGGATGTAGTCCCACTCGCTCCCCGACGAGTTTCGGGGTCAGCCACCAACTTTCGATTGCCTGACCCAGTGAATACACAATGGCTACGCGCCAGATGCCTTCACCGACGCCGAACTGCAACATGCCGGCGAGAAGGGCCAGCAGCAGGGCCAGTGCAAAGCCCAAATAGGGCACAAACATCAGGATTCCCGTCAGCAGACCCAATGCCCACCAAAGTTGAAAGCCCGCGATCCAAAGGCCAGCCGCGTAGAACGCGGCGAGAACGACCGTCAGGAGCAGGACGCCCTGAAGCCATCCGCTGATCATCGAATGCAGTTCATCAAGTGCATCGACGACCCCACCGATCCAACGTGGTGGTACCAAGTCAAGGGTGCGTCGGCGCAGGTGGTGCAAGTCCACTAAGAGGTAAAACAAGACAATCGGAACCAAGAGAACCACGCTCACGATTTCCAGAACGGCAGAGCCGCCACTGCGGGCGTAATCCATGATGCCTACCGCAAGATCGCCCCCGCCTTCAGACCATTGCCGCGTGATCCAGGTCCGGATGGCCTGCGGGTCGAGTCGCAGTTTGACGCCGGTCGCCCGTTCCAACCAAGGCAGGAAAGAATCGCCCACTTTGGCCACCAAATCCGGCAGTTGCTGGCGCAACAGTTCGATCTCAGTCTGAATGATGGGCAAAAAGATCAGCGCAGCGGCCGTCACCAGCGTAATCGTTCCAAGCATGACCAGCAGGCTTGCAACAGCGCGCGGCAAGCCAACGCCCTGGAGTCGATCAACCGGTCCGGCCAGCAAATAGGCGAGGACAAGGGCGGCAAAGAGCGGTGAAAGTGTGGCCTGCAGCGCCCACAGCGCCCAGCCCATTCCAAGCGCAACTGCGGCCCATGGTGCGATCACGCGCCAGGACGGGAAGTGGTGCGAATCCGGCGACTGGGGCGGAATTGGTGGCGTGGGCGTCATGTTCAACTGATAAGCATCACACTATTGTAGGGGCCCTAGAATGACGATCCGGCTGATCAGTCGATCGAGAGGTGTCGGACATGAAGGTTTTGTGGGGTGTCATTGATGAATAAGCCGATTTCATATCGCGATGCAGGGGTTGACATTGACGCTGGCGATGCGCTGGTGGAGCGAATCAAACCACTCGCCCGTCGTACTCTAAATGCCGGTGTGCTGGCGGGTATTGGAGGGTTTGGCGCCTTGTATGAGCTTCCCAAGGGGTACAGAGAGCCAGTTCTGGTATCGGGGACTGACGGCGTCGGGACCAAGCTCAAACTCGCCTTTGCCCTTGATCGGCATGACACCGTTGGGATCGATCTGGTGGCGATGAGCGTCAACGACATTCTCGTGCAAGGGGCTAAGCCCTTGTATTTTTTGGACTACTTTGCCTGTGGCCGTTTGCGTGTCGAGACTGCGGCCGCTGTGGTGGGCGGCGTGGCGGCGGGTTGCGAGCAATCCGGTTGTGCACTGATCGGCGGCGAAACGGCTGAAATGCCGGGGATGTATCCCGACGGCGAATACGACTTGGCGGGATTCGCGGTAGGCGTTGTTGAAAAATCGTCGATTCTGGATGGGCGCTCGATCGAGCCGGGCGATGTCGTGTTGGGTTTGGCTTCGAGTGGCGTGCATTCCAATGGATTTTCCCTGGTCAGACGGATCCTCGAGCGGGCTGTGGGCCCCGAAGACGAGTGGATGCATGCACTGAATGCCACGCTCCTGCCGGGCGACCCCGCTCAGCGCACCCTGGCGGATGCGTTGATGGCCCCGACACAGATCTACGTTCAGCCGATGCTCGACGTGCTCGCGGAATTGCCCGGTGCGGTCAAGGCGATGGCGCACATCACGGGCGGAGGTTTGGTCGAGAATCTTCCCAGAGTGCTTCCGGAGCAGTTGCAGGCCGTTCTGCTCCGTAACCACTGGGTTCGGCCAGCGATTTTTGACTGGCTACAAGATGCCGGCGCGGTTACGGACGATGAAATGCACCGGGTTTTTAATTGCGGTATCGGTATGTGCCTGATTGTTGCCCCGAGTCAGGCCCATGCGGTTATCGATCGGTTAACAGCCGCCGGCCAGATCGTCTCGAATATTGGATCGATTCAGGTGCGTCCCCAGGGCGAGGCTGCAACGGTCATCAAGACTGGCGAATAAATTCGCGCCGTTTCAGCCGATGACTTCGCGAAGCGCGGCGACCGCGAGTGCCGTCGCTTGCGGAGCGTCGCAAGGCACGATGGTTCGTTCCGGGTTTGATCTTAGCCAGGTGAGCTGGCGCTTCGCGAGTTGCCGTGTGGCTGCCACAGCCCGCTCGTGCATCGTTGGTAGGTCGCTGTCGCCGTCGAGGTGTTCCCAGACCTGGCGATAACCAACGCTGCGGATCGCGGGGAGGTCGGTGTGAAGGTCGCCGCGTGCCCGTAAGTCAAGAACCTCGTCCAACAGGCCCGCCGCGACCATATCCCGAAAACGCGTTTCGAGACGTTGGTGCAGCCAACTGCGATCCTGGGGCTCAAGCGAAACGAAATGGGCTGGGTGATCGGTGCCTCTTTGGTCGGAACCCTTTGGTCGTCCATGCAGGGTGGACAAGGGGGTTCCGGTCAAGAGAACGACTTCGAGCGCGCGCTGGATCCGCTGCGAATCGGTGGGCGACAAACGCGCCGCGGTGGCCGGATCACGATCTGCCAGACGTGCGTGCAGGGCGGGCCATCCGTCGGCCTGCGCCTCGGCTTCGAGTTGCGCGCGCAACGCCGGGTTCGCCGAGGGTAAGTCGTCGAGTCCGCCGACCAGAGCGCGGGCATACAGCATGGTCCCACCCACGAGAAGGGGTATGCGGCCCTGCGCGCGAATGGCTTCAATTGCCGCTGTTGCATCGACTCGAAACCGTGCGGCGGAATAGGCCTGTGACGGGTCAAGCAAATCGAGCAACCAATGCGGCACCACAGCGCGCTCTGCGGCGCTTGGTTTTGCGGTGCCGATATCAAGCCCACGATAAACCTGCGCCGAATCGACGCTGACAATATCGATCGGGAGTTCTGCCG
>Ga0114975_10002837_pt1 | contig 11772 bp, 19 predicted proteins | sample S_130626_EF_Meta_FD_87031 | JGI IMG/M metagenome (GOLD analysis project Ga0114975, IMG submission 87031) | Freshwater microbial communities from Lake Simoncouche, Canada to study carbon cycling - S_130626_EF_MetaG | ecosystem: Environmental > Aquatic > Freshwater > Lake | place: Lake...
CATATAATCCCAAAGACTTCAGTAGTGAGAACATGGACCTCATTGATGAATATGAGCCAATGGGAGGTGGTGGTACTGATTTTGATTGTATCTTTACTTACTTGAAAGACATTGGCAATGTGCCGAAACGATTGATTGTATTCACTGATGGCTACCCCTGTGGTAGTTGGGGTGATAGTGATTATTGTGATACAACATGGGTCATTCATGGTGACAAGAATCCAAATCCCCCATTCGGCACTTATGCAATTTATGATGAGCCTGTAACAGCATGATATTAGATATACTTGGCTATGGCTTCATTGTAGTGGTACTGGGAGTGGTCTTGTATATTTTTATTAGACTACTAACCGGTGCATTAGATACCTTATCAAAACATGATGACTAAGCACTATCTAGCAATGTGGGATTCACAGGGACTTGAATGCTTGTTTGATGTTGGCTATCATATGGATAGATACAATGAATGGGAAAAGCAACAAGTTGTTGCCATTCTTAAAGAAGAACGTATACCAGCAAAGCCTACAGGCATACCATTACAAATGTTGATCCTTCGTGCTAGAGCAAATAGTCAACGTGCATATGAGATTTATGAATTCAATAGTACATTAAAGTATAAAGAACTTACTGAAGCATTTAATGATAATCCACAACCTATTGTTGAGTGGATTAGAGAGAACGGTAAACAAGTTTACAGTGACTATGTTAAACAAGAAAGAAAGTTGATTGTATGATGTACATTGGTACAAGCCTTGGTGGTTGCTTAGTTAGTCTTATGCATAACGAAGTGTCCGAGGATGAGGTTATGTTCATTGTAACACGGACATTGTGCCCCGATTACGATACCTTTATACAAGTAGTAGAACAATATTACGCAGAAGGCAATCCCTATCAACGTCGGTCAGACCTGAGTAACTTAGGCGAGTATGACTTGACTGATGTAAAAGCATTAGCAACTAGATTATACTTCTCTGGTAGGATACATCAACCTAGAGTATTTGATGATGAAGGTCGTAGAGCGGGACATAGTTACCCGTATAATCATCCAGCTAAATTAGGTCAAGGATTGTGGATGCAAGTTGTGCCAACTAACGATAATACTACACCAGCAGTAGTTGACGCATATGAAAAATATAAGTTGTTGGATAATTTAACAAAATGATAGAATATCAGTTAGATCCTATTACATGGTTTAGTGAGAGAGAATTAACATATACACCTAAGCATTTCATTATTACTAAACATGTATATACTGAAGAATCTAAACAATGGGTATTAGATAAATTAACTGGTAGATTTAGTGTTTGTCCTTATAATATAAATGAAGGTGATTCCTTATTAGTATTATTTACAACTGGACATCTTGCATTTGAGGATCCACAAGAAGCATTATTTTACGAACTTAAATGGTCGTAAATGGGCATATGGAAATTTTGTGTAGAACAAATTTCTTATTAAATAAGTTTAGCATATTACAAGGAGAACATAATATGAGTTTTACAAGACACGTAGGGAAACACGGTGACAGAAAAGTAGCTGTAGTATTCCGAGAAGTACCGGGCGAGCCTCATATGTGCTTAGTAACATATACGGAAACAATTAATAAGAATATACATGATGCATTAATTCGTTGTATTGAAAGTGATATTGGTCAGAACAGTGAGAATTTAGCCGATGCGTTAAACCGTAGCTATACACAAGACGGCAGGCCAATACTGCAAGTGTTACATGCGGAAAGTCAATTAAAGAAAGTCAATACAGAAATGATTTTAATGACACCTGCACCAAATACACGCATTAAGTTGAATGAACTTAACAAAATCTTAGATGAAATGAAATTGGGTGAAGATGCAGTTAAACGCATGGCCGAATTAGATAAGAGTCGTGGGTTACAAGATCCAGCTGACGTAGCACGTAGAATGCGTGGACCACAAGGTAAGCAACCCCCAGTAGTTGCCCCATCGGGTGATCTATTAGGTGATGCCTCACTTGCTAAACAACGTATTGAACAAGCACAAAAAATGGAACGTGAAGCTAAAGGCTTGCTAGCCGAAGCACAACGTTTAACAGAAGAAGCACAATCACTAGATCCATCATTGGCTCCCAAGCCAGCAAAGGCATCTAAAGTTAAAAAGGCAGAGGTTATTGCAGAAGTAGTTGTTCCGGAAAAAAGAAAATATACAAAAAAAGTAACTAATGTCGCCTGATTTTATCGATAAATGGGAACACATCCTTGAAGATGTTGAGAAGAACAAAATCCCAGTAGAGTTTATTAAAAAATTAATTATTAAACTAACTGGGAAGAAGCAACAAACGATTAACATCCAGAAGTTACTTCAACAAGGTTTGGATCCGGATCAAGTAGAAGATGCTGTTAGTCGTAAATTGAATGAACTAGAAGATTCTATTGTTAGTGTAGAATTTGTACTAAATGTACAAAGTATCGCTGATACGGTGCAACCCGAAACAGATAGGCTTTTAGGTAAACTCTAATCAAAAAGCCCTGAACGTTCAGGGCTTCTCTCATTATATGATACAATAATTTATGAAACAATATTTAGAACTATTACAAGATATATTAGATAACGGAGAACTTAAGGATGACAGAACTGGTATTGGCACTCATAGTGTGTTTGGACGTCATCTTCGCTTTGATTTGCGTAGGGGCTTTCCCGCAGTTACTACTAAGAAACTTGCATGGAAGGCTTGCGTTGGTGAGCTTCTCTGGTTTATTGAAGGCAGTAGTGATGAGCGTAGACTGGCAGAAATCACCCATGGTAGTAGAGAAGATACCGTTACGATATGGACTCCAAACGCATTATCGCCATATTGGAAACACAAAGCGAAATTTGAAGGCGACCTCGGTCGTGTCTATGGAGTACAATGGCGCCACTGGAACAAGTATCGCACAGAGAAAGACATGGGTGCGGCACACAAAGGTGGCACACGCCTCGCCGTTGACAAGATTGAAGTCGACCAATTGGCAACTCTCATTAAAGGATTAACCGAAGATCCTAATGGGCGCAGGCACATATTAAGTGCCTGGAACGTGAGCGAGCTAGACGAAATGGCCTTGCCCCCTTGTCACGTTATGAGTCAATTCTATGTCAACAAAAATAAAGAACTATCTTGCCATATGTATCAGCGTAGTGTTGATGTTTTTCTGGGTTTACCTTTTAACATTGCTAGTTATGCATTGCTTACACATCTATTGGCACATCACTGTGATTTGAAGGTAGGTGAACTTGTAATCAGTACTGGTGATACACATATCTACAAAGACCATATTGAACAGGTTAAACAACAACTAACACGTGAACCACATCCATTGCCTACATTAATGTTGAATGCATCAAAGAATAATTTATTTGAGATGACAATGGCAGATATACATTTGGAGAACTATCAAAGTGATGGCCCTATCAAAGCAACAATGGCAGTCTAAAGACGAATTTACTAGACCTAAGTATCAGGTATATATGTCCGAGACTGGCGAAGAAATTGTAACTATCACACATGTAGTTCATACTATTAGAATGGGTGATGTTGAAGATCCTGATTTGTTTGTAGCACAACCTATATATGAGTGGCAACAAACAGAAGCTGGTAAGTGGATAATGGAAAACTCTAACCCCAAACCTAGTTGGCATCGTCAAGTAGATTATACTACTTATGGACAACTATATTTGATTAAAGCATATCTAACACATAAACAATTAACATTTTGGAAATTAAAATATGAGTAACATATTGGTTACAGGCGGATTAGGTCTAATTGGACATAATGTAGTAGATAGATTGCAACGTATGGGGCACCGTGTTGCTATTACCGATATACGAACTAATTACGGTATTATCCCACAAGATGAGATAGACTATCTAATGACAGAACGATTGAAGAAAATTCAACCCGGCAGTATTCACGCCATTGATATTTCTAGCGAAAGTATTGATTGGTTATTTGGTCGATACAAATTTGATATTGTAATTCACATGGCTAGCTTCCCGAGACAAAAAGTTGTTAATCTTAATCCAACTATGGGAGCAAAAACAATGATGGAAGGTCTATTGAATTTGTGTGAAGTTAGTAAGAAGCATGAAATAAAGAAATTTGTTTATATCAGTAGTTCAATGGTATACGGTGATTTTACAGATGACGTAACAGAAGATCATAACTGTAAACCTCAAGGCCAGTATGGCATTATGAAACTAGCAGGAGAGCGATTAGTTGAAGATTATAGCCGTCGTGGATGCTTTAGTCACACAATCATTCGTCCTAGTGCTGTGTATGGTGAACTAGATGTTGAGGATCGTGTTATTGCTAAGTTTATGCTTACCGCAATGCGTGGCGGAACACTAAATGTGAATGGTGCAAACGAAACATTAGACTTCACCTATGTTGAAGATGCCGCAGATGGTATTGTTGCTGCCGCATTAAGTGATAATACAATGAACAAGACATACAATATTACTAAGAGCCATAGTCGTACATTACTAGAAGCCGCACAACTAGCATTGAAACTAGCCGGTGGTGGAACACTAGTGGTTAAAGATAAAGACAAAGACTTCCCCAGTCGTGGTGCATTAAACATTGATGCCGCTCGTAGAGATTTTGGATACGATCCTAAGGTAGATGTAGAAGAAGGATTTGAAAAATATTATGCATGGCTTAGTAATTCCCCATTTTGGTCTAAAAAGACAGTACTCTAACTTAAGAGATGAATTACTAGACGCTACAGACCGTGCCCTCAAAGACGGTAAACTAGTTGGTGGACATTATACCCGGTCATTTGAAGAATGGCTTAAACACCGCACTAAAACAAAATATGCTATAACTGTACATAGTGGTACTCAAGCATTAGAAATAATTGCACGTTGGAAAAAGATTAAGCATAGTGAAATTAGGGCAGAAAATCCAAAGATTAATATTCCTAATCTAACATATCCTGCAACACTAAATGCATTCTTAACTGCTGGCTGGGATGTTGAGTTGATTGATACTGATAAGAATGGCATCATTAAAACGGGGAACAGTGCCGGCGTGTATGATTGCTTGATGGGCTTTGCAGGTCGTAAGCCTTGGCCTAATGCTAGTTACTCAAATGCATTTGGAGTAATAGTTGACGGGGCACAACATTGGTTAGTAGCCGAAGGAGATGTAGGTGGAGGAATGTCAATCAGTTTTGATCCTACAAAGAATTTACCTAGTTCGGGCAACGGTGGTGCCATCGTAACTAATGATGAAAAGTTATATCTCTATGCATCAAGTTATAGAGATAATAACAAACCCTACTTCTATGATGCTGGATCTAATAGTAAAATGAGCGAACAAGATTGCGCTCAAATTCTAGTCAGAGCAAAGTACATTGATGAATGGCAAAAACGTAGAGCAACTATTGCTAAGTATTGGTGTGATAGTTTTAGAGAATTACCATTAAATTGTTTATCAGATACCAAAGATCCACATGCACATCAAAAGTTTGTAATGTATCTATCCGATCGTAATAGTTTACATACTCATTTATCATCTGATGGTATTGATAGTAAAGTACATTATGAATACGTATTAGGTGATTTGCCAATTGGTAAAGATTTAATTAAACCTGACCTATTGAGCAATAGTGTATTATTGTCTAGGGGAGTGTTAAGTCTACCCTTATATCCAGAATTAACTGACCAAGAAGTAGAATATATTGCAAGCAAAGTACATTCATTCTATAAATAGTTAATGAATAAATTCCCGATAACAGTAAAATCAGTTATAGACCAGCAATATAACTTAGTTGAATGGATGTTGGGCAATACATGTAACTATGATTGTAGTTTTTGTTCAGATGAATTTAAATCAGGTGATAAAAAATATTTAGATATTGATGTATACATTGACACTTGTAAAAGATTAATAGAACAAAGCGGTGATAAAAAAGTTTGGTTTAAGCTTACTGGTGGCGAACCAACATTGTATCCTAAATTAATAGAACTATTAAAATTTATTAAAAGTACAGGTAACTTCACTTATATCATCACAAATGGTTCAAGGACATTACGTTATTGGGAAGAGTTAAAAGAAGCTAACTGTGTTGATTTTATTGCAGTAAGTATGCACCCTGAACAAAAAGCAGATGTAAATCATATCATAGATGTAATTAATGTTTTTAAAGATATTGACACAATAGTTACGACAAATATAACTTGTGTTCCTGACTATTTTGATGTAGCGGTAGAATCCTTTTATAAAATATACAACAGTTGCCCTACACTGATTAACCTACAGCAAATAAATGATGAATTTGGAATGTCTAAGTATTCTGAAAATCAAATAAAGTTGTTGTTACTGCATAGCAATAAAGTAACTCCGACGTATCATGTCAAACCAAAATCTAATATACCACCGGAATATAGCTATCATACCGGACAACTACAGTTTACTTATAGCGACGGGTCAACTAAAAAGGATCATGCTATTAATTTTATAAAGCGAGGGGAAGATAATTTTAACGGTTATCTTTGTGATGCAGGAAAAAAGTTCATACGCATATCACATGACACTATACAACGGGCAATATGCGGAGAGGGACAAAAATGGTCTATTTATGATGAAATTCTGTTTGCAACTAGCTCAGTTGAATGCACACGAAATAAATGTGACTGTACATTAGATATGATACAAGATAAGAAGCATAAATAAGGGTACTATGTTCATCCTATCAATACTACCCGACGCCGCAATACATATAATCTTTGGATTAGGTATTTTGGGCACAATAGCAGGATTCGTCCTAGGATTCATTCCTTTTGTCAAAACATATCAATTTGCTATACAAGTTTGTAGCATTCTTGTACTTGTCTTTGGCGTATATCTTGAGGGTGGCTTGGCCGACTATAAAGAGTGGGAACTCAAAGTTAAAGAGATGGAAGCTAAAATGGCTCAAGCTGAGGCACAATCTGCAAACAAGAACGTAGAAATACAGGAAAAGATTGTAGAAAAGACCAAAGTTATCCGTGAGAAGGGTAAAGATATTGTCAAGTATATTGATAAAGAAGTAGTCAAAAAAGAGGAAGTTATCAAGTATATTGAGAACTGCCCTGTACCTAAAGAAATCATAGACCTGCATAACCAAGCTACTGAGTTGAATAAGGCGGCTACAAAATGAAATATATATTAATACTTCTATTATTAGCAGGCTGTACAACAGTAGTACCAGTTAAACAAAAGTTCCCTAATGCCACCCCTGAACTAATGAAAAAATGTGAAAGTCTTAAGAAGATTGAGGGTGATAAGGTAGCCATTACAGAAATGCTTAAAGTCATTGTATATAACTATTCTCTTTACCATGAATGCTCAACTAAAGTAGACGGATGGCAAGATTGGTATAATGAACAGAAAAAGATATTCGATAGTGTAAAATAATAGCATATTATGAAGTATTTTATATTATTGAGTGTATTGTTAGCTGGCTGCGCTACCAACAATGATTTTGAGTTATACCTAGAAGCACAGAAATCCATAAGTAGAGATGCTACGATGAGTGAAGCGGCACGTATTAGTGTATTGATTGAGATGACAAAGAGTTCAGATAATCAAGTAAAAATGGAAGCAATACGTGCTTTACAAGAGATACAACGTAGTAAAACCCCTATAGTTATTGAAGCGCCAAAGAAGAATTGGTTCGGCTTTTGATAAATACTATATAGGTTAGGATGTAATATGACTCAGGAAATTATTGATACAGGAAGCTTACCAAATGACGGTAGTGGTGATCCATTACGTGAAGCTTTTAACAAAATTAATAATAATTTTGCTAACCTGTTTACATTAACCGGAAGCAATACTGAATTAGTTGAAATAGTAGATCCATTTAATGGAACCACTGAAACTTCAACTGGTAATACAAATACGCTTAACATCGGTAATGTTTACATTACTAACACATTTGATAGTACATCAAGTCTTACTATTATCCCTAAAAAGCCACTAAGTGTTCCTACTCCACCTGAGTTATCAACCGGACCATATGGTGACCAAGAATATATTAATATTGGTGCTACAGCAAATGACGGTAATGGTGATCCATTACGTGTAGCTTTTAATAAGATTAATAATAACTTCAGTAACTTATTCCTTACTACTACTCTTATTTCCACATCCTACACTGTAGGAATCACATCAAACCAAGTCATATTTGAAATACCTACATCACGCTTTTATCAGGGACAATTTCAAATTCGTTCAAGTGATCCGGGAACTCCTGACATGCAGGATATTACACTTAGCTCCTCTATTACTAATAATTTAGCTGGAGTTAGATTTAGCGGACATTCAACACTATTCCAGGGTAGTCCTATTTGTCGTTATGACATGGATGTATCAGGCGGCAATGTTAGAGTATTAATTAATCCAATGGTAGATAGTGTACTAGAACATTTTATATCAGCGGTAGTTACTTATCCAAACGTAGTCCCTACACCCGGTGATGAGATAGCATTGGATGGATATGCTAGTGGATACTTGTTAGGTACTGAAACTGATTTGATATTAACAACGGAATCAGCATGAGAGCAAAAGAATTTATTACCGAAACAGCATTGAATAAAGTTCACGATGGTTTGGACGTAGCAGCCATGTCTCTCCCTAATACATATGTTATTCCAGAATTAAAGAACAGTGACTTCTATGATTTATACCGTTTTGGTGTAGCGATTGCCGCAGTAAGAGGTGAAGGTGGTACTGATGATGGTGTACAAAATAGTTACAAGCCTGATTTTAGAGCAGAAAGCAGTTGGGGTGAGCATCAAGTAGTATCCTCAGAGTTTGACAAAGACATTGGTAAAACTATTGACCAAGCATTGCATAAAGTTGGAAAATCCGGCAAGAAATCAGTAAGTACTCCTGGAAGTGATGAGATGGATGATACGTTAACTCAGTCTCCTATTAAAGGATTCAAAGGATATAAAAGATGAGAGCAAACGAATTTGTATCCGAATCTAAAATCGGCAAAATAGGAAATAGAAAACAAATGGCCACAAAAGGTCTACATAAGTTCCGTGATGAAAATTGTGCTGACCGTACATATGAGTTGAATAGAATTATGATGGCAGTAGCTGTTACCGATGGTACATTTGTACCAGATATTGACGGCGAGAGTTGGGCCGGAAGATATAATATTGCAGTACCCTACACCCAAGAAGAACAAGATATGTTAATGATGGCATATAAAGCGGCAGGATCTGAATATCACGATTTAAATAAGGGTGACTTAAAAAGCAAAGAATTAGATAGTACAAATATTAAAAGTACTGTTAAACCCTTTAAGGGCTATAAAAGAAAATAATTTGAGCCATGTCAATCAGAATAAGTAATTATATCAAATTACAGGATTCTAAATGATTGATATCAATAACACGCTAGATTTACTCAAATTAAAGTTTTACAACGAATGGCTTTATACAGCCCATATATATGAAGAAGGAGATAGTCAGTTTCATAAACAACTTACTTCTCAAGTAGTAAATCAATATATTGACCCACTAAATATTCCAAAGGATGCTAAAATCTTAGATTTAGGATGCGGCCCTGGCTATTTCTTAGATGAGATGAAGGAACGAGGTTACACTGATGTAATCGGAGTTACATTAAGTCCAGGTGATATCAAAATATGTGAAGCTAAAGGTCATACTATAAAAACATATGACTTGAGTTTCTTACCACAAAAAGATGGTTATTTTGATGAAAGTGTAGATTTTATCTTTTTACGTCATTCACTAGAACATAGTCCATATCCTATCTTTAGTTTAATGGAATACAATCGTATATTGAAGCAAGGCGGTAAGATTTATATTGAAGTTCCTGCACCCGATACTCAGCGTAAACACGAATGGAATCTAAACCATTATAGTATTTTAGGTGAACAACAATTGGCTGCATTATTAGATCGTACAGGTTTTGCAGTTAATAAATTTGATAACTTTGAATTTGATTTAAATGCTCCCAATCCAGCAGATGCTGATAAGCCATTAGAAATGAAAGAAAAATACTATTGTGTAGTTGCTACTAAGCAACGACCATTGGATATCAAGTAAACTCAAGCACTCTTAGGAGTGCTTTTTTAATACCATTATTAAATTGCTCATATAAATACTTGTTATGAGTAATACACCATCATTAGTAAAGAATCCTTATACCAAAACAGTTTTCAAAACTGATAAAGAACTACAGGATTTTATTAAATGTTGTGATCCGGATACAGGTTATCTATATTTTATGGATAACTTCTTTATGATACAACACCCTACTAAAGGTAGTATGGTATATCACCCCTGGGCTTATCAAAAACGATTGATTGAAACATATCATAACTATCGTTATTCAATCAGTTTAATGCCAAGACAATCAGGTAAATCCACCTCGGCAGCAGGATACTTGTTGTGGTATGCCATGTTTGTGCCAGACAGTACTATCTTAGTTGCGGCACACAAATATACAGGTGCTCAGGAGATTATGCAACGTATCCGTTATGCATATGAAAACTGCCCCGATCACATTAAAGCAGGTGTAACAACATACAACAAGGGCTCATTAGATTTTGAGAACGGTAGTCGTATTGTATCAGCAACAACTACTGAAAATACTGGTCGTGGTATGTCTATTACACTATTATACTTAGATGAGTTTGCATTCGTCAGACCAAGTATTGCTAAAGAATTTTGGACAGCTATTACACCAACACTATCTACTGGTGGTAAAGCAATTATCACAAGTACTCCAAACAGTGACGAGGATCAATTTGCGTTCATCTGGAAAGGTGCCAACAAGACTGAAGATGAGTTTGGTAACACCACAGAAATAGGTGTTAATGGCTTCAGAGCATATAGAGCGCATTGGAATGAACAACCAGGACGAGACCAAAAATGGGCTGATGAAATGAAAGCACAGCTTGGTGAGGATCGTTTCAACCGAGAGATTGGTTGTGAGTTCATTATTGCTGATGAAACACTAATCAATCCAAACACATTATTAATGATGGAAGGCATAGAACCTGTTAGTCGTATAGGACAAGTTCGTTGGTATGAGAAGCCAAAAAAGGGTAATATCTATTGTATAGGATTAGACCCGAGTCTCGGTACAGGTGGTGACCCGTCGGCTATTCAAATCTTTGAGGCAAATACTACTACTCAAGTTGGTGAATGGAAACACAATAAAACTGATATCCCTAGTCAAATTAAACTATTAGCACAAATTGCCAAATATATAGCAGAATGTACGAATGAACCCAATAACATCTATTACAGTATTGAATGTAATGGAATAGGAGAAGCCGCTATCATATCATTAAATGAATACGGGGAATCTAATATCCCGGGTATTTTTATCAGTGAAGCAGGTAAGGGTCGTAGAGGATTTAATACAACCAATAAAAGCAAACTAGCAAGTTGTGCTAAGTTTAAAACATTAGTTGAAAATAAAAAAATGACCGTAAATAGTCGTAGTCTTATAAGTGAATTAAAAGCATTTGTAGCACACGGTGGCAGTTATGCCGCTAAAATTGGTGACACGGATGATTTGATTATGGCTAGTCTATTAGTCACCCGAATGTTACAGCATTTAAGTGATTATCATGTGAATTTAGAGACACAGATTCGTGACCACGATGAGTATATAGCTCCGTTGCCCTTCTTTGCGGTCATAAGCTAAGAGGTAAAAGATAAATACAATATGGCTAAAAATCAAGAATCAATCAACCGCTCATTATTTGAGCTATTACGTAGTAGAGG
>Ga0114975_10002838_pt1 | contig 11770 bp, 14 predicted proteins | sample S_130626_EF_Meta_FD_87031 | JGI IMG/M metagenome (GOLD analysis project Ga0114975, IMG submission 87031) | Freshwater microbial communities from Lake Simoncouche, Canada to study carbon cycling - S_130626_EF_MetaG | ecosystem: Environmental > Aquatic > Freshwater > Lake | place: Lake...
AGTCTCCGGCACAGGGTTCAGTACATACCTGGCCAGCCCTCCAGCGATCGGCGGCACAGCGGCTGCTGCCGGTACGTTCACGTCACTGACGGCCACTACTGCAATTTTGCACAACACGACTACCAACAACCAGTCGTATACCACTACGGGCGCGGGCACGATCACCATCAGCTCTGGCACGACCGGCACGATCAATAACATGTCGATCGGTGCAACAACGGCCAGCACTGGTGCGTTCACCACACTGAGCGCCAGCAGCACAGTCTCCGGTACGGGGTTCAGTACATACCTGGCCAGCCCTCCAGCGATTGGCGGCACAGCGGCTGCTGCCGGTTCGTTTACCGCTCTGTCATACAGCACCACATTAACTGGCGGCACTGGTGTTATTACGATTGGTACAAATCAGTTTTATAAAGATGCAAATGGAAATATTGGACTTGGCAATACTAGCGTAACCGGTTTTTCTTTAAGAGTTTCAAAGACCATTACCGGGGCTGCTACAGCCGTTGCCATTCGGTCTGATGGTGTGGTGCAATCTGACGTTACTTCCGCAGCTTATCCTTTCCAATCAACGTCTGCTTTGGCAGCATCGGTAACGACCTCAAGCCTGTATCACTATTACGCAATTCCTGCCGCAGGAGGGGCAACTTCGACAATTACAAACCAAGCTGGATTCTTTGCCGAAAGCACTCTTGGCACTCAAGGTGCAGCTACCGTAACAAACGCTTACGGTTTCTACGGCAACCTTGCAAGCGGCACAAACCGTTACAACCTGTACATGGCGGGTACTGCTGATAACTACATTGCTGGTAGTGTTGGTATAGGTACTAGTTCGCCTAATTCAAAAATGTCTGTTGCTGTTTCAAGTACAAGCACTTCTGTTCTTGGTTCATATTCAAACATTCCTTTGCTTCTTCAAAACACGAGTAGCACTGACAACAATTGGAGTGTTATTGCTGTTCAAGATGCGTCAGGTGATTTTTCATCTTACATTGGCACACAAAACACAAGCCAAGCAAGCAATACGGCAATCATGGCGTTTGCTACAAATGGCGGTTCTGGTGCGACAGAACGTATGCGTATCGACTCCAGCGGTAACTTGCTGATCGGTACAACAACCAGTCCAGCAGGTAGCAAAGAGCTGGTCCTTGGCGGCGATTACATTGAAGGCGTGGTGGCCATCGGCAACTCAGGCACAGCCCAGACCATCTCCCTGGCCAACGGCACAGTGCAGACAGTCACCATGACCGGTAACTGTACGTTCACCATGCCAACCAACGTGGCTGGCAAATCGTTCATCTTGATCGTAAGCTCTGGCGCAGGCGGCTTTACAGGCACCTTCACCAGCGTGAAGTGGCCAAACAACGCAGCACCTACACTGACCACCACGGCAACCAGGTGGGACATCCTGACGTTTGTCGCCAACGGCACATCCTGGTACGGTAACTTCGCACAGGCATACGCATAATGTTCTCATCCAAGAATCAATTCCTAACAGGCGCTGGTGGCTACCAGATTCAGCGCAGTGTGCGCTTTCGGTCGAGCGCGACTGCTTACCTAACTAGAACTTATACAACCCCAACCAACAATAAAATATTTACATGGTCAGCCTGGATTAAACGTGGTTTGATAAGTTCCGCATCAGGCGGAACCACTTACTATCGACTGCTTTCGTCTAATACAAATACCGATGAAGCAATTAGATTTTCATCGGATGCACTTCAAGTATTTTTCAATGGCACGACCAGCGGAAACATTCAAACAACGCAACTTTTTCGTGATACGTCTGCTTGGTATCACGTTGTTGTGGCCGTTGATACCACACAGGCAACTGCCGCAAACCGTGTTTTGATTTATGTGAATGGCTTGCAAGTAACTGCGTTCTCTACTGCGTCATATCCCGCCCAGAATTACACAACCAGCCTTAATGCTGCTGGATCGGTATACACAAGCTGTGCCCAGTCGCTCATTGAATATTTTGACGGTTACATTGCTGAAAACAATTTTATTGATGGCCAACAATTAACGCCGTCATCGTTTGGCCAGACCGATCCAGTCACAGGCGTATGGCGACCTCTCAAGTACACAGGCACATACGGCACCAACGGCTTCTATTTGAACTTCAGCGACAACAGTGCATCTACCGCGACAACCATTGGCAAGGATTACTCGGGCAACGGCAACAACTGGACACCCAACAACATCAGCGTGACCGCTGGCGTGACTTACGACTCAATGCTGGACTCGCCTACACCTTATGCCGATGGTGGTAATGGTCGTGGCAACTACCCTGTTTGGAATTCGCTTACTGCTGGTGGCTTGGTCACGTTTTCAGAGGCAAATTTGAAGGCGTTATCTACAAGCGCCGCCGCCCCATACAACATTGAAACAACCATGAAAACCACAACAGGTAAGTGGTATGCGGAAGTAACAATAGCGGCTGGCGCATCAAACCCCTTGGTAGGAATTGGAAACAACCCAGCAACATCTGCCTCAAATACAGACCAGTATGCGTGCTATCGAACCAACGCAACATACGCCACAGCCAGCATGGGTGCATCCTCGTCAGGTACACCAGCCACGTTTACCACTGGTGATGTGATTGGTATTGCTTTTGATGCAGACGCAGGAACATTGGTGTTCTACAAAAACGGCACATTGCAAAGCGGTGGATTCACAGGAATAACTGCTGGCAACTATTCTTTTGTTGTTCGCAAGGACTCTGCAAGTGGAGATGGCGGTTATTTGAATTGTGGTCAACGCCCATTCACCTACACACCACCCACGGGCTTTATTGCACTGAACACGCAGAACCTGCCAACGCCAGCTATTAGCAATGGACTAAAACACTTTAATACTGGGCTGTGGGCCGGCACCGGAGCGGCGCAAAACATTACTCTTAATCCTTTTCAACCTGATTTTATTTGGCTAAAAGCAAGAAGCACCGCGTCGTATGGCCACTATTTAACTGATGCAGTTCGTGGGGTAACAAAGTATGTAAGCAGCCATGACTCATCTGTCGAAGCCACGGCTACCGATCTTGTCACCGCAATAACAACCGACGGGTTCACGCTCGGTACGTCGGTTGTGGGTAATGCTTCTGGGCAAACCTATGCTGGATGGCTTTGGAATGCTGGCGGCTCAACTGTAACCAACACCACTGGTTCAATCTCAGCACAGGTAAGGGCAAATGCTACTGCTGGATTTAGCATAGTGACCTACACAGGTACAGGTGCAAACGCTACCGTTGGTCATGGTTTGGGTGTTGCACCAAAAATGATTTTTATAAAAAATCGGTCATCCGTTCAGGATTGGCTTGTTTACAATTCGATCATTGGCGCAACAAATTACTTGTCATTAAATTTAACAATTGCTTCTACAGTGGGGTCAACCCCTTGGAACAATACAGCACCAACATCTAGTGTATTTTCTTTAGGTACTGCTGCACAAGTTAATTTAAATACAAGTTCTTTTGTGGCTTATTGTTTTTCAGAAGTAGCTGGCTATTCCAAGTTTGGCAGCTACACAGGAACCAACGCGGCTGATGGGCCTTTTGTTTATTTTGGGTTTAGACCAAAATTTATTCTAATAAAACGTACCGATGCCGTGGAAAACTGGACCATTTGGGATACCTCCAGAAACACGTATAACGCAACTACTACTGAGTTGTACCCAAATTTAGCAATAGCCGAGGCTAATGGTGGGGGTCTTGCGTTTTTGTCCAATGGGATGAAAGTGACGTCAGTAGCGGGAACAAACTACAACACCAATGGCGCAACCTACATCTATATGGCCTTTGCCGAAAACCCATTTAAATATTCACTTGCGAGGTAACACATGTTTTTACTCAACGGCAACCCACTACCAGTCGACACATCCTTTGAGATTGACGGTACTCAGTACCCATCCAACTGGTTGCGCCTGACATCCATCGAAGAAAAGAACGCTGTCGGCATCACCGAGGTCGCAGACCCTGAACATTACGATGACCGATTCTACTGGGGCGTTGACAACCCCAAGCAACTGAACGACATCACGGTCACGCCGGAACAAGGCGAACCGTATACACAGCATGGGCTTAAATACCAATGGACCGCTCAGGTTAAAGACACCACCAACAAGCTCTTGGCCGCAACTGACTGGATGTACATCCGCAAGTTGGAACGTAACGTGGACGTGCCTGCGGCTGCGGTGACATACCGTGCGGCAGTCATCACCGAATGCACCAGGTTGATCGCAAGCATCGATGCTGCCACCGACGTACCTGGCTTGATCACCACCGTTACAACACAGACTTGGCCTGAAAGTGCTTAATGGAAAACAACCTTGAAAAAGACTTTGCCGTGCATGAAGCAATTTGCGCTCAACGCTATCAAGCCATTGAAGCAAAACTGGAAGCCGGTAAGCAGCGCATGAAGATGATAGAGATTCAACTCTACATCGTGATTGCAGCCGTCTTGTTTGGTCCAGGGGTCGCTGCCGACATCGTGAAGAAGTTGTTGGGGCTGTAACGATGTGGACCCCATATCGCTGTGCCTCCTTGCCGCCGGGCTAGTTAAGCAAATCCAGGCTGGGTGCGACCTGTACCGTGAGGCAAAAACCCAGTTCATCCAGGTAAAGAAAACAGCAGACGAGGTCATAGCGATCGGTAAAGAAGCCCAGGGTTTCTTTGCCAAGCTGGTGCAGTTCTTCAATCCGGCACCGGCAAAGGCTGCAAGTCCTGCTGCGGGCAAGCCCGCAGCAAAGAAAAAAGAAAAGCTCGTCGACGTCGACGAGCAGCAGATTTTGAACGACGTCGTGGCCAGGCTCATCGAGTTCTTCCACATCCAGGAGCAGCTCGCGGCTCACATACGCGAGGAAGAGGAAAAGTCTCGTACCGTGTACGACCCAAGCGCCAACCTCATGGAAGCGGCGATCAAGCGGGTCAGGGCGCAAGACCAGATGGATCAGCTGGTCATCACCATCAGAGAGGCGATGACCTGGAACGCTCCGCCGGAACTTGGTGCCCTGTACAGCAAAGTGTTCGAAATGCGAGAGATTGTTGGTGCTGAACAAGAAGCTGCCAGGCTGGCGCAAGAATCAATTGCGAAAAGGAAAAGATGGCAACGTCGGCAAAGAGAGGCGGACCTCAACCTAAAAATCGGAGCCAGCCTCCTGACTTTGGCTCTTATCGTATACCTGTGGATGTGGCTCCTGTGGCTCAAACAAGCGAGGATACTTTGATGGGTGTACTAGGTTGGGTTCTTGCCGTGATTCTCGTAGCGTTCCTGCTGCCCTTGCTCGCCTTCCTGTACCTGGACATCCTCGAAGTGAAACACGAAAGCAAGGTCCAGCTGGAGCAGGTCCAAAAGCTCAGACGCGAAATTGAAAAACAACAACGTGACAATCGAAAGCCAGTTGAGTTTTCTGACAACCCACTGTTTGACCGAAGGAGTAAACGTGAACATTTTTGAGATATGGATTTTGTCGGTTATGTTGGTGCTGGCAACTGGATGCGAAGAGCGTTTTCGCTACCCATGCCAGGACCCCAAGAACTGGGCACTTGCTGAATGCAAACCCCCTATTTGCACAGCCACCGGCACCTGCCCCGAACAACTCACTAAACCTGAACAGGAGAAGAAGTAATGCCAACAGTCGTAATGAATTCAAAACAACGCCTGAGTGTTGAAGAGATCGAAGTCCGAGTCTGGGCGTTCGTGATCACGGCCTTGATGCTGATTCTTTTAGGTTCGGTGGCCATGTTCCTCTACAGCGTCAGCTTCGTAACCCAACCCATGGCTGGTATGGCACCCATTGACAAGGTGTACACGCAACAGATCAGCACGATCATGGTGTTCATCACCGGAGTGCTGGGTGGTGTTGCCGGGCGCTCAGGCTCTAAAGCGGTGGCCAATGCCATTGCCAAGGCCGAGGCAAACGACAACGACGAGCCGCCTAAGCCATGAGTATCTTTAACCCCTGGGTGCTGCTAGGCATCATCACCGCCGTTCTCACCAGTTTTGGTGGCGGCTATTACAAAGGAAAACATGATGAATCAAATCGCAATCAAATTGAAGTTGCTCGTCTCAATGCTGAAGCTCGACAGACTGAGCAGCGCATGGGCGAAGTTGCTCGAACGTATTCGGAAAACTTGAGGAAGTCTCAAAATGTTGCAAAAACTAAAGAGACAAAGCTGCGTGCTGATATTGCCACTGGCAATTTGCGCCTGTCAATCCCCACCCAAGGTAGCGTATGCCCCTCCTCAGATACCGCCTCTGCCACTGGAAGTAACAGCGGAGAAGCAGGAGCCGAACCTGGTGGATCGGCTAATGTCGCTGCCGATCTTCTCCAGATCGCAGCCGACGGAGACGCAGCCATCCGTAAGCTCAACACCTGCATCCAAACCTACGAAACCTTAAGGAACATGAAATGAACTTATCAGCCAACTTCACCTTGAAAGAACTCACGAAGTCAGACACGGCCACACGCCTGGGCCTGGACAACACCCCCGGCGAAGCCGAAATCGAAAGCCTGCGACTGCTGTGTGAAAAAGTGCTTCAGCCCGTGCGCGATCACTTTGGCAAATCAGTGACCGTGAATAGCGGTTTTCGCTCTCCTGAAACAAACCAGGCTACCGGAGGATCGAAGACCAGTGACCATTGCAAGGGCCAGGCAGCCGATATTGAAATCCCTGGCGTGGCCAATGCTGATCTTGCACAGTGGATCATGGACAACTGCGATTACACGCAGCTGATCTTGGAGTTTTATACACAGGGTATACCCGACAGCGGCTGGGTTCACGCCTCGTATGACCCAGACAATCTGAAGAAGCAAGAGCTGACCGCAATCAAGGTCGCAGGCAAAACTCAGTATTTACCAGGATTGCAAGCGTAACTTGCGCCCGGCATCCCTATGGCATAAAATCGTTGTAGGGACCTCACGTCCGCAGAAAGCCGCTTCTTAGCGGCTTTTTCTTTTGGAGCTTAAATGGCAACAGCAGCAAATCCTTTTGACATTCAGACCGGGGCAGCCACGACCAACGCTTCCGGCACCACAGGCGGCACGCTCACGGCTGGAACGGATACCACTGCTGCCCAGTTTGACCCGGTGCAGCGCCAAGTAAACGCCGCCCAAGAAACCACGTCTGGCCAGTTGCAAGGCATCTTGGCTCAAGACAACCCTCTCATGCAGCAAGCGCGCGCACAGGCCAAGCAAGGCATGGCAGCGCGCGGCCTGGTCAACAGTTCCATGGCCCAGGGTGCAGGCGTTGCAGCCATGCTGGAGAAGGCTATTCCGATTGCAAACGCAGATGCCAATACCTTTGCCACTCAGGCCCTGACCAATCAGCAGTCGGCCAATGTCGGTGGCCAGTTCAACGCTGGCCAACAAAACACATTTGGTTTGCAAAAAGGCGCACAGACTTTTGCTACAGGCGAACGCTTGGCCGGGCAGACATTTACGGCTACCCAGGCTGGCCTGGAGCGCGAACAGCAATCCAAGTTGCAAACCGCGCAACAGACATTCACCGGTGCCCAGTCCGCTTTGGACCGTGCCCAGCAGACCGCGCTTACCGACAAAAGCATCGAAGCTCAAAACGCTTTGCAAGCAGCACAGCAAAACTTTGCAGCCGCTCAGGCCGGACTGGATCGCGCTCAACAAACAACATTGCAAACCGGTCAGCAAACATTTACTGCTGCTCAAAATAAAGCACAGCAGGACCTTACTGTTGCGCAAGCGGCTTTGGACCGTGCACAACAAACGGCTTTGGCAGACAAAAGCGTTGCCGCTCAAACCGCGTTACAAACAGCACAGCAAAACTTTGCAGCTGCTCAAAGCGCACTCGACAGAACACAGCAGACGGCATTGCAAACCGGTCAGCAAACATTTACTGCTGCTCAAAATAAAGCACAGCAGGACCTCTCAGTTGCACAAGCAGCCTTGGACCGCGCACAGCAAACGGCTTTGGCAGACAAAAGCGTTGCCGCTCAAACAGCTTTGCAAACCGCGCAACAGAACTTTGCTTCTGCCCAAAGCGCACTCGACCGAACACAGCAGACCGCTTTGCAGACCGGTCAACAGACGTTTACCGCTGGCCAAACAGCCTTGGAGCGTACACAGCAAACAGCGTTGCAAACGGCACAGCAAACATTCTCTGCCGCACAAACGGCGTTGGACCGTGCACAACAGGTTTCTCTTACCGACAAAAGCCTTAAGGCTCAGGCTGATTTACAAACAGCGCAGCAGACTTTTCAAACTACTCAAGCCGCCTTGGACCGTGCGCAGAAAACAGAATTGCAAAACGATCAACAAGCTGCCCAGCTGGAGCAACTTGGATTCCAAGCCAAGGCAAACTTGCAAAACATTCCGCCAACCTTTGCAAGCAATATTGCCAACACCACCATGTCCGGGGTTAACGCGATCATGTCGGATGGCACGATGACGGCGGATACCAAAAAAGCGGCCATCACCAATTTGATCACTTACGCCAACGCGCAAGTAGACTGGGCAAACAAGTTTTATAGTGCAGCAATTCCGCCTATCACACAACCCAAATGATTTATCGAAAAGCCAAACTACAGGACCTTCCAGCTGTCATAGAGTTGGCCATTATCTCTGTGTCAAACGATCCGCTGCCAGTCAAGATCGACAGGGAAGCAATGGAAACTACGGGCAAGGTTTTGTTAAATCCAGCGCACTTTGCATGGGTTGCCGAAGACGAAGACGGCAAGATTGTTGCCGCGTTTGCTGCATGTGTTCAAAAGAGTTTTTGGTTTGAGCGCATGCAGTGTTCCGTTTTGCTGTTCTACACCACCGTCAAAGGCGCGGGCATCCAGTTGATCCGCGAGTTTGCCAAGTGGATCAAAAGCAGATCAGGCATTAAGTTGGCCATCATTTCATTGGAGCCGGGTGTGGATGTGCGCCTGGTGAAGTTTTTCAAACGCGTTGGATTCTCGCGAGAGTCTCTCAACTTAACTTACGTTCGAGGGGTATCAATATGAGTAAAGCAGTTTCAGGCGTCGGTAATGCCATTGGCGGCGTTCTTAAAGGCGCGGTCAATCTTGTTAAAGATGTTGGCAACGGCATAGGCCGCATTGTTAAAGACATTGGTAGCTCAAACATCGGCAAAGCGATCTTGATCGCTGGCGCTGTTTATTTTGGAGGTGCAGCCCTGTCGGGCGGCTTTGGGGCATCTGCCGGTGGAGGGTCGTTCTTTTCGGGGATGGGGGCTGGGGTGTCAAGTGCGGCCTCCAGCCTTTCCAGTGCTTGGACGTCCACCTTGGCCGGTAACTTTGCTGAAGCTGGCTCTACGCTTGGTAGCTCTTGGACGGGCGCTGCAAACGCAGGCGCTGCAACCAACCCAGGTTGGATGGCAGCTCAAGCTAATGCTGTGCCGCTGACAGCACCGGCTGCTGCTGCGGCTCCGCCGCCAGCTGCTGGGGTGAATACCGGGGCTGTGACTGGATCGGGCTCACCAATGGGCGTGAATCTACCGGCTGCACCGCCCCCGCCCCCACTTTCACCCCCGGCTAGTATGTTTGACAAAGTTATATCTAGCCCATACACCGCGCCCGCTTTAATCAGCGGTGGTATGCAAGTTGGCGGAGCGTATATCCAAGGTCAAGCGCAAGAAAAACAATTGCGCGAACAACGTGAGTATGAAGAGCGCATGGTTAGAGAACAGCGCGACCGTTATAACGCCAACGTGGGCGCTCCTTTGTGGCAATCTCAGCAAGCGCCTATCTATCAGTCTGGCACCGCTGCCTGGGACCCCTACGCTGAAGCCCGCGCACGCACAGCGCAAATTGCCGCAGCTGGCGCTCAGCCGACTGGCGTAGCTGCGCGTTACATGAACCCCACACCCGCTTAAAGGAATCATCATGGCTGGAATACTTAAAGACAAGATGGGTGCCGCCGCTGAAGGCGACATGCCAGATGAGAACAACCCTGCATTCGTTCAAGCATTGAAATTTTCCATGAGCGTTTTGTATGAACAAAATGCCGCTGACGATGTGGCCAAACAATTGCAATCGGGTAAAGACAAAGTTGAAACCTTAGCCAACATTGCCTATGAAATTACCAGCACTGTAGATGAAAAGACCGAGGGCCAAGTGCCCCGTGAATTGATTGCATTGTTGGGTATGGCGATTTTGAAAGAAGTTATTGACATTGCCGAAGCCATGAAGATGGGCGTTACCCCGGCTGATGCAGCTGGCGCTTTCAAACAAATGCTGTTGCGCTATTTGGGTGAGAACGGTGTGGACACTACCCAGCTGCAACAATCTATGGACCAGGTCGATCCAAAAGTGTTTGAAGGAGCCTAATCATGGCCGGACTTGTGATGGGCAACATTGGCCAAGCCATCAGTGGCTTTGGCGCAAACATTGGCAACCTGATGTTTAAAAGCATTGGGGACGAGGCTGACCGTGATGCCCGCATAGCCGCCAAAAGAGAAGAGTGGATGGCCAGGTTGGAAGACCGGCAACTAGGTCGTCAAGAAAACAACGATCTCAAGCGTGAGCTGCTTGAGATGAAGATCGACGCTGGCGGCGGTAAGAGCGGTAGCTCCAGCGGCGGCAAAGGCGGCGGCATCAACATGGAAGACATCAAGCCGGGCGGCAGCCAAGAAGTATGGGCCGCTGCCAAGATGGACATGACTGTTCCTGAGTACGCCAGGTTTTACAACTCACTAAAGATCGGCGATAGAAGCTCGTTTTTGGAAAACCTTACAGTAAGTAATAAAGGCGTCGCTGGTCCTGGCGACGAAATCAATGCAGCCGCCACAGGTACTGACGTAGGCTCGCAAACAACTAAGGTATTGCCAGCTGGATTTGAAGATCAATACAAAGCCAAGATGAAAAAACTGGCTGATCTTCATGAGTCCTACGCCTTGGGTGGCCATTACGACGACGTGATGAAAGGTCGTCAGCAAGGATTCCAAACTGGTGTTGGCGAAGGCATTCTTAATAAAACCATTGTCGGCAAAGACATCGGTAACGCCAGTCAAGCCGTCGGTTCATCTTTGGGCAAAGATAGTTTCGACGTGAAAGGCGGCGAAAAGCTCAACGTCTTTACAGGCGACAGCACAACCACGGCGGTGGGCCAATCTGAGATTGCAGAAAATAAAGCACAGGCCGGTTCTGCTGGTGCGTTGTCCAAGAAGTATGGCAAAGAGGTTGAGAAGATCGACGCCGAAATTGCCGGTGGTATGTTTAACAAGAACAGCAACGAAAAGCTCAACTCAATCATCAACTCAGCCAACGAAACGATCAAATCTTTAGAGAATAGCGGCAAAGGGTCCACGGCTGAATCAAAAGCCTCTTGGCAAAAACAACACGATGATGCTGTTGCTATTCGCGCCAAAGCGCAAGAACTGCAAAAGAATGGATTAGAAGCACGGGACAAACCAAAGCCAGAGCCCGCACCTAAAGCCGATGACGCTGTTCTTAAAAGCAAGGTCGAAGGCCGGGGTATGAAATACGAGCCAAATAAATTCCAATACCGGGTTAACAAAGACGGCTCTGTTGATCGAAAGCCTAAATAATCATGGCCAAAGATTCTGATTGGGAAACGATTGTCCCTGCCGATGACAGCGGTTGGGAAACTATTATTCCGGCTAACCAGGGTCGCGGCTCAATCAACCCCCCGGCTGACGCCCCGCTGCCTAACCTAAAGCCAGCGGCCAGCCCGGTCAAGGCTACGCTTGCGCCCGCGCCCGCGCGCGTGCTTACGCGTGCGTCCGTAGCAGAGCCAGACACCAGCAACGCCATGGGTGATGATCTTGGCGCGGCCA
>Ga0114975_10002839_pt1 | contig 11770 bp, 7 predicted proteins | sample S_130626_EF_Meta_FD_87031 | JGI IMG/M metagenome (GOLD analysis project Ga0114975, IMG submission 87031) | Freshwater microbial communities from Lake Simoncouche, Canada to study carbon cycling - S_130626_EF_MetaG | ecosystem: Environmental > Aquatic > Freshwater > Lake | place: Lake...
AAAAGATCCTTGTCTCCTGTAATCAAAAAATTGGCTTTACCATCTTTAGACAACGCCAACAAAAAATCATCTTTGGAGTCACGGCAAACCTTGATGTTGCTTTTCACCGGAATCAAGTCTATGAAGGGTTCAAAAGCTACAAGCATTTCTTCAAGAGCATTCGACTCAAAGTACTTTTTTAACTTAGGTTTTTCGATGGTTGCTTGAATTTCTTCTATGAGTTCAATGCTGAATAGTAACCTGATCTTATTAGATTGAATGATTGAGTCAAGATCATCGAAGTGCTTAGATATGATGAAACTAATCCATAGGTTAGTGTCAATGATAACTCGAATAGGCTTATTTCTTGGCATTGCGCTTCGTTCTGACTTCATTGACAATTTTTGCAATGTCTTCAGCAGAAGGAGCAGAACCCGCTTTCTTACGCATCTTTTTTAAATAGCTATGAATAGTCGAACTGGGCTCATCACTAACTTTAATGAGGTTTAAGTCCTGCATCCCTTTGATGAGTTGCAGGGCCTTTGGATTGAGGATTTCAATTTTTATGGCTCCCATAAATCAAAGGTAATTACAAAAAATGGGTGGTCATACAATTCTCTAGAAATTCTGACTTCGTTGGAATACGCTGTCGATGCACCTTTTATCGACCGATATTTGCACCCCATTTTTCCCCTCCTATGAATTACCTCTCCGTCGAAAATGTTTCCAAGTCGTATGGCATTCACGTGCTGTTCGAAAACCTGTCGTTCGGTATTGAGAAGGGACAAAAAATTGCGCTCGTAGCGCGCAACGGGGCAGGGAAGAGCTCGCTGTTTCGCATCCTCGCTGGGCTCGATTCGCCCGACAGCGGATTGGTGACTTACAACAAAGAAGTTCGTCTGGGTTTTCTGGCGCAAGAGCACGGCCTCGACAACGCTACCACGATTCTCGAGAATATCTTCTCGGCCGATAGCCCGAAAACAAAGGCAATTGCTGATTACGAAAAAGCGGTTGAAACAGGCGATGAGAAAGAACTCACGCGGGCACACGATGCCATGGACCGCAACCAAGCATGGGATTATGAGGCGCGAGCACGCGAAGTATTGGGCAAGCTCGACATCCACGATCTCGATCGCAAGGTAGGTTCACTCAGTGGAGGTCAAAAGCGTCGCATCGCATTGGCGAAGGTGCTCATCGAAGAACCCGATTTGGTGCTGCTCGATGAGCCTACCAACCACTTGGACCTTGAAATGATTGAATGGCTCGAGGAGTTCCTGTCGCAGTCGAACATGACCATCTTCATGATCACGCACGACCGTTATTTTCTCGAGAACATCACCGATGAAATTCTGGAGATGGAAAACAAAACCATCTATCGCTACAAGGGCAACTTCTCGTATTACCTCGAGAAGAAGGCAGAGCGCGAACAACTCGAAAGCGTTGTGCGCGACAAGGCCGAACAGCTCTTCAAGAAGGAGCTCGAATGGGCGCGCCGAATGCCGCGTGCACGAACTGTAAAGAGCAAATCGCGCATGGACAGCTTCTATGAGTTGAAGGAAAGCCTCGTGCGTAACGACGACCCCGATTCGCTCGAACTCGAAATCAACATGAGCCGCATGGGCAGCAAGATTGTTGAGTTTCACAAGGTGAAGAAAACATTCGGAAACACCCAAGTGCTCGGCGGTTTCGATTACGTATTCAAGAACAAAGAGAAGATTGGTATCGTAGGTCGTAACGGGACGGGTAAGACCACGTTCCTCAACATGCTCACCAAGCAACTCGAACCCGATGGAGGTAAAGTAGTCGTGGGCGATACAGTTGTGTTTGGCTACTACAACCAACAAGGCATGCCGCTGAAGGATGGCCAACGCTTGCTCGAGTGCGTGCGCGAAGTGGCAGATTTTATTCCGCTCACCAAGGGTAAAACCATCACTGCATCGCAAATGCTCGAGCGCTTCATGTTTCCGCGCAATCAGCACAGCACGTATGTGGAGAAGTTGAGCGGTGGTGAACGCAAGCGACTTCAATTGTTGCTTGTGCTCATGAAGAATCCCAACTTCCTCATTCTCGATGAGCCCACCAACGACCTCGACGTATTTACGCTTGCGGCATTGGAAGAATACCTGTTGTACTATCCCGGTTGCATGGTCATCGTAAGTCACGACCGTTACTTCCTCGATAAGCTTGTTGATCACATCTTCGTTCTCAACGGAGAAGGTGACGTGAAGGACATTCTCGGTAATTACGACACCTATCGTCGCTGGGAAGAACAAGAAGCGTTGCGTCGAGCCGGAGTTCGAAAGGAGCAACAAGCAGAAGTAAAGGCTGAGAAAAAACTGGATGCTGCCAAATCAAAGGTCTCATTCAAGGACAAGTTCGAATACGACCAACTCGAAAAAGAAATCCCGCAACTCGAAAAAGAAAAGGCCGAGCTAGAACAACAACTCGCCGACGCCGGCACCGATCACGATGCGTTGCTGAAGGTGACCGACAAACTAGGCAAGGTGGTGCAAGAACTCGATGCGAAGAGCATGCGGTGGTTGGAGTTGGGGGAGATGTTGCAGTAGGCTTGGCCCTCTTTCAAGCTCTTGTTAGGGAGGCGCTGCTGCGCGTTCCCACATTTCCCTAACTTGCCCCTTACCCCTTACCCCTTACCCTTATCACCCACAACCCAACATACGTCAACAACCCATTTATCGCCAGCATCTCAAACCCGAACTTGTAACCTCCCAACCAATGCACGCTGGTCTTGTCGATGATGAAAGCGATGGTGGGCACAATGAGGCATATGGCAGTTGATAGTCGATTGTTGATGGCGTGCTTGGTGAAAATGCCAAAGGCAAATAGACCGAGCAGTGGACCGTAGGTGTAACCGGCTATGTCGAGCAGAATAGTCACAATCTCTTTGTTGTTCTGGATCTTGAAGTACATGACCAGCAGTAAAAACAATCCGGCAAATGCGAGGTGTACTTTTTTGCGTATCACACTGCGTTGCTCTTCGGTTTTCGTTTCGTCGCGGTTCATGCCGAGCACGTCAATGCAGAACGATGCGGTGAGCGCCGTGATGGCTCCATCGGCCGAGGGGAATAACGCGCTGATCAATCCAACAATGAAGATAAGACTGACGATTCCTGGCAAATGCTGCATGGCCAGAGTAGGAAAGAGGTCATCGCCCTTCACATCGAGTCCTTTCGATGAAGCATACAAGTAAAGCATTCCCCCGAGGAACAAAAAGATGAAGTTGACGACTACCATGATGGAGCTAAACGTCATCATGTTCTTTTGCGAATCGGCCAAATTCTTTACGCTGATGTTTTTCTGCATCATCTCCTGATCAAGACCCGTCATGCTAATCGTGATAAACGCTCCGCCGATAATCTGCTTCAGAAAGAAACGCTTATCGTTCACGTCGAAGTTGAAGAGTGTGGTATAGCCCGCATCACTCAGTTGACGCATCGCATCGCCTATGCCCAGGTTCATGTCGTGCAGAATGTACCCCACGCAAACCACCAGTGCGAGCAACATGAAAAACGTTTGCAAGGTGTCTGTCCACACAATCGTTTTCACTCCGCCCTTGTAGGTATACAATAAGATCATGAGCAAAATGGCGATTGCGGTTACAGCAAAAGGAATTCCCATGGCGTCGAGCACAAACAGTTGCAACACGTTTATGACGAGGTAGAGCCTGAGTGTTGCACCCAGCGTACGCGACACAATGAACAACACAGCGCCCGTTTTATACGCCCGCATGCCGAACCGATGCTGCAAATAGGTGTAGATGGAGGTGAGGTTGTGCTTGTAGTAGAGCGGCAACAGAATGAACGCCACCGCGAAGTATCCGATTAAATATCCGATCACTACCTGGAAGTAATGAAAGTGCGAAGCACCCACCGTGCCGGGCACCGACACGAACGTAACTCCGGAAAGCGAAGTACCCACCATGCCAAACGCTACCAAAAACCACGGTGCCGATTTATTGGCCTGGAAGAAGCTTTGGTTGCTCGCATTGCGCGAAGTGCGCAGCGAGATGACGAACAGCACTGCGAAGTAGAGGAGCAGCACACTAAGAATAATCATGGGTGACATGCAACGAATATCCATGCGATGCCTCCATGTGAAAGGGTAGGCGTCGACATTTTCTTAACAACCGGCATGGGTGAAACTTGAACAGGCAATGGCCTATTTTCGCAAGGTGAATATCCCATCGCGCTATATTGAAAACGCAGTTGATCAGGTGAGCTCGCTGCCAGGCATTGGTCGCAAAACTGCGCTGCGTCTTGTGCTTTCCCTGTTGAAGCGTAAGCCTGAGGAAGTGGAGCGCTTTGCAAATTCGCTTACAGAGCTTCACGCGAATACGCGCTGGTGCAAGCAGTGCAACAATTTGTCGGATACAGAGCTATGCACCATTTGCTCGTCGCCGTTTCGCGATTCGAAAACGGTCTGCGTGGTGGGTGATATCCGCGACGTGATGGCCATTGAGTCGACCGGTCAGTTTCAGGGAAAGTATCATGTGCTGGGCGGCATTATATCGCCCATGGACGGCGTGGGTCCTGCTGATCTTTTCATAGAGCCTTTGGTGGACAGGGTTGCTACCGGAGAAATTACTGAGGTCATACTTGCGCTCAATGCTACTATGGAAGGCGAAACAACGGCATTTTATTTATTCCGAAAGCTCAGTCCGCATCAAGTGCGGGTCTCTTCCATTGCTCGCGGTGTAGCTGTTGGAGGTGAGCTGGAATACACAGATGAAGTGACGTTGGGACGAAGTATTACGCTTCGTACTCCTTATGAAGCTTCGTTGAAACGCTAAAGCAATTGTGTTTGTCAAAGCCGTGCAGAGTGCTTTGACCGCTGATTTAGTAATTTGCGCCTTCAAGCATGAAACTCACGGTTGTCATCGTCAATTACAATGTCCGGTATTTTCTGGAGCAATGCCTGTTGTCGGTACAAAAAGCGATGAAGGGCGTAGATGGTGAAGTCTACATGGTCGACAACAACTCCGTCGACGGCTCTGTGGCTATGGTGCAAGAGCGTTTTTCGTGGGTGCACTGCATCGCAAATAAAGACAATGTTGGTTTCTCGAAGGCCAATAATCAGGCGATGCGCCTTGCCAAAGGAGAATATGTGTTGCTGCTTAACCCTGATACCGTTGTAGAAGAAGATACCTTTAAGAAGGTCGTTGAGTTCATGGATGCGCACCCTGATGCAGGTGGCCTTGGCGTGAAGATGGTGGACGGGAAAGGCATTTTCCTACCTGAGTCGAAACGCGGTTTGCCTTCTCCCGAAACTTCGTTCTACAAGATTTTTGGAATATCGAAAGTGTTCCCTCGGTCTGCAAGATTCAATCGCTATCACTTGGGGCATCTCAGCAACGAAGAGGTACACGAAATCGAAATCTTATCGGGCGCTTTCATGCTCATGCGCAAACAAGCATTGGATAAGGTGGGCCTGCTCGATGAGGATTTTTTCATGTACGGTGAAGATGTGGATCTTTCATGGCGCATCATTTTAGGAGGATGGAAGAACTATTATTTCCCCGGCACGCGCATTATTCACTACAAAGGTGAAAGCACGAAGAAGGGCAGTCTCAACTATGTATTCGTGTTTTACAACGCGATGGCCATTTTCGCACGAAAACATTTTTCGCAAAAACACGCGGCAACCTACTCCGCCATTATCCGAATGGCTATTTGGATGCGTGCTTTCATGGCTGTGTTAAGTCGTTATGTAAAACGGTTGAGCCTCCCGTTGGCCGATGGTGCGCTTCTTTATTTTTCCATGCTCGCTATCAAAAACATGTATGCCGTGTCACAGCACAAGGTATATGATGTTGCTTTAGTAATGCCTGCTTTTCTGGCTTACATCGCTGTTTGGATGACCGCTGTGTGGATAGCCGGTGGCTACGACAAACCGTTGAAACCGCTGCGCACATTGAAACCTGTAGCTGTTGGCACAGCGGTAATACTTATCGCGTATTCCTTGTTGCCCGAGAATTTGCGCTTCTCGCGCGCACTCATCTTACTCGCCATGCTCGATGCGGCGTTTGTTTTCTTAGTCAACAGATCGCTTTGGAATTTGATATTCCATCGATCAGCGGGTTGGCGCGTGAAGTCGGACGCGAACGTGGTTATTGTGGGCAGTGTTTCAGAAGTGAATCGCGTAAAACAAATGCTGGAACAAATTCAACGCACTACGCTGCATGTCATTGACATTCGTCCCGAAAGCAATGAGCACGTTGAGCATCATGCGCTAACGCTACAGAATTTGGAGGAGGTCATAAGAGTGCATCAGATCGACCAGGTCATTTACTGTGCTCGCGACATGTCTTCATCCGATATCATTGCGTCTATGAGCAGCGTTGGCGACAAACGTGTCGAATTCAAAATTGCTCCCCCGGAAAGTTTGTATATCATTGGTTCAGGGAGTATCGAGTCGACAGGGGATGGCAGCATGATGGATGTGAACTCGGTGCAGTTGGTTTCGAACCGCCGAATGAAACGGATTGTGGATGCAGCGGTTTCCTTAGTGGTGTTATTGCTGTCTCCGATCATATTGCTCTTTCAAAAACATCCACTTCAACTCATTCCAAACGCTGCAAATGTGCTGTTGGGTAAATACACATGGGTGGGCTATGCTGCGGGCCAAAGTGAGCAAGTCAAACTACCGGGAATTAAAACGGGTATTCTGGCGACTACAACATCAACAGACGAAGCTCATAGGCGCAAGATGGACGTACTGTATGCAAAGGATTATCGTATATCAAACGATTTGCGCATCATCTGGAGCAACCTTGCACACCTGGGTTCATAATTTTTTTTATGTTGACCGACTAAGTGTAAACAATACACTTAAATTGCATCAACCAAATCCTAATTTGTTCATGAAGCGAATACTACTACTCGTTGTGATAGTTTTGATGGGAGTTTCATCTCTGCAGTCGCAAACCACAGTCAAAAAAACGGTTCTCCAGGCTTTTTGGTGGGACTACTACAACAACAATTATCATGAGCGTTGGGCCAACTATTTGACTGAACTCGCACCGCGATTGAAGTCGATGGGTATTGATGCCATCTGGATTCCGCCATCTTCAAAAAATAGAAGCTCGGGTTACGTGGGTTATTCTCCATTTGATCAATACGATTTGGGCGATAAGTTCCAAAAGGGCAACACACGCACTCGTTTGGGGACAAAGGACGAGTTGCTTCGAATGATTGCCGTAATGCATGCCAACGGTATTGAGGTTATTCAAGACGTCGTTCTGAACCACGTAAATGATGCCGGCAGTGCGTTCGGCAATGGTGGTGTTGACTCTGCACCTCTTTCGATGGCAACAGAGAGTGGCTACAAGAATTTCCGATACGTATCGTATTCAACACCAGCTACCGATGAAGGTCAAACGAATTACTGGAACCGCAGCGGTCGTTGGTCAAAGAACTACACCAACTTCTATCCGAATCAATACAACAACTGCACAACCGGCGACATCTGCGCTTCTTATTTCGGACCCGACGTGAGTTATGAAAGCACTGCCTTTGGACAAAGTTCCAATGTGGTTGGTTTCAACCCCGCGCAGTCATCAAACTACATGCGCGATGGAGCGCGAAATTGGATGATGTGGTTGAAGAAGCAAACTGCCGTTGATGGATTCCGTTGGGATGCGGTGAAGCATTTTCCGACCTATGTGCAGGAAGACTTAAGCTACAACGTAAAGTACATTCTGCCGACTTGGTGCAAGGGCGGTGAGGCGATGTTCAACGTGGGAGAATGGGTAGGAAGCAAGAATGACCTGGATAACTACGTCAACGCCATTGCCGCTCCAACCGGTGAAAAAATGATGGGCTCGTTTGACTTTGGACTTCGTGCCTTCGATGCTTCCGGTGGACTATACGGAATGGTATACGGTATGGGCAATTTCAACATGGCTTCATTACCGGGCGCTCAGCAGAGTCAACGAGTGCATTACTATGCGGGATCAAATACCTATGTGCACCGCACGGTTCCTTTCGTAAACAACCACGATACTTTCCGACCACAGTTGAGCAGCACGGGTAATTACACCGGCTGGAATACAGGGTCTGAACTTTCAGGTCACATTGAGCCCAATGAACCACGCTTATCCGGTGCATACGCTATCATGATGGCTATGGACGGCAACCCTCAGTTGTTCTTTGAAGATTTGTTCGACATTGGCTACTTAGGTAACCGCTGGACACACGATCCCAAGTCTGCAACTAGTCTTCCTGCACGCTCAGACATTGTAAACTTGTTGTGGTGCCACCAGGCACTCGACTTTAAATCAGGTGCTTATCAGGTTCCTTTCGCAGATGCTGATCATCTGGTTATAGTCCGTGCCGGACGAGCTGTAATAGGAATTACCGACAACTGGTCGAATTGGCAAACTGCTACTGTGTTCACCGGGTTTCCGGCAGGAACGGTATTGAAGGATTACTCAGGGGCTAATGGTACAGCAACTGTTACTGTTGATGCCAACGGCTATGCGACAATCAATACGCCACCGGTGAATCCGACGTTGAATGTTGCTGGTCGCCGAGGTTACAGTGTTTGGGGGCGTGTAGGTATGGATTCATTTGTTTACAATCCTTCACGTAGCGTTCGTACAACACAAGAATGGGAAATGGCCAACGACCTTGGTGATAGCCACGTAAGCTCATTGGGTCAGGGTGGGGCACTACCTGCCAACTCAACTAATTTCAGAACGGTGGGTAAAATTTTCGTGCAGAGCGGCAAGGTTGTTACATACATCGTCTATCCTGAAAACGCCACTAAGAGTTTGTATATCGGGCTCTACAATGCGGCGGGATCACTTTTATCATCACGTTCAGGGTTGGGCACACTTACTCAGAATTACACCCCTAATTTTTCTGGATGGATTACCATCAAAGTGCGCAACAACGTATCTACTAATCCTTCTCAGCGCTGCTGGGTGAACGTTACCTATGAAGCCCCTGCAGTAATTACCAATGCTAATGCAGCGACTTCCAGCAATACGGCTTCCTTCTGGACGGGCAATGGCGGTACATCCGACTGGAACGATCCGTACAACTGGGAGGAGGGTAAAGTGCCTGCTGATACATCAAGGGTTGTCATCGAAGCAAATGCATTTCCGCAGCCGGCTGTTGTTGGAACAGCAAATGCAAATCATATCTTTTTGGAAGAAGGCGCTCATCTGTTCGTTCACGGAACGTTGAATGTTCAGTCAATTGAAGGTTTGTCTCAAGTTTCTGGAACAGGCACACTCAATCAGGGTGCTGAAACCATATCCCTGGCCACTTCGGTGCTTGCTCAATTCGTTGTGTACCCCAACCCATTTGAAGACCGCTTCGACATTGCAGTCAATGGTGTGTTTGAGGCTGAAACTCGCTTGAATGCGGAGCTAATGACAGCTGACGGACGCATCCTTCAAACGTACTCAACCACATTGCCGGATCTCAACGGCCGCTTGAACGCCGACATGGATGGCAAGCCTGCCGGTATGTATATGCTGCGCATCGTTGGCGGCGAATCACAGGTATTACGTTTGGTAAAGCAATAGTTTGAACTGACAGCACAGGCGCAAGGAACGCGGAGAGTCTTTTTTCTCTGCGTTCTTTGCGCCTTTGCGGTTAATCAAAAAAACCTTCTGCCAAACTCTAAACCGACTACATTTGCAGCCGATAAACAACGAATCCGTCTGTCAATGTCCCAGATAGAACTTCTACTGCCTAAAATGGGCGAAAGCGTAGCAGAAGCTACCATCATCAAATGGGTGAAAAAAGAAGGTGATGCCATCACGGCTGATGAACCCATCATTGAGATTGCAACCGATAAAGTAGACAGCGAAGTGCCTGCACCTGAAGATGGTGTGTTGCTGAAGTGCTTGGTAAAGGAAGGTGATGTGGTAGCCGTAGGTCAACCGATTGCGTTGATTGGTATCGGCGCCAATGCCTCTGCTCCTGCCGCCGCACCTGCTGCCCCTGCTCCAGCCCCTGCGGCACAAGCGGAAGTTGTAGCAGCAGCATCGATGGCTTCTCCATTGGCTGCCTCGGTTACTGTTTCGAGCAGCGACGACCGATTCTATTCTCCACTCGTTAAGAGCATTGCGAAAACGGAAGGCATTAGCCAGTCTGAGCTCGATGCTATTGCAGGCTCCGGCCAAGGTGGACGTGTTACCAAGAGTGATATTCTCAACTATATAGCCTCACGCGGCTCGGCACCTGTTGCTGCTCCTGTTGCTGCACCTGCGGTTAAGCAAGAGCCTATAGCTGCGCCAGCAGCATCTTCAGCTCCCAAACCGAAGGCGGCAATCAGCGTAGGTGGCAACGATGAAATTATCGAAATGGACCGCATGCGCAAGCTCATAGCCGATCACATGATTATGAGCAAGCAAACTTCTCCGCACGTTACTTCTTATGTGGAAGCCGACGTAACGAACATCGTTCTGTGGCGCGAGAAATACAAAAAGCAGTTCGAACAAAAGGAAAGAACCAAACTCACATTTACGCCTATCTTCATTGAGGCATTGGTAAAAGCTATCAAGGATTTCCCGATGATCAACATTTCGGTAGATGGCGATAAGATTATCAAGCGCGGAGATATCAACATGGGCATGGCTACCGCTCTTCCAAGCGGCAACCTCATAGTTCCTGTTATTCGCAACGCGGATATGCTCAATTTGGCGGGTATTGCCAAACGCGTAAACGACCTAGCAGACCGCGCACGTAACAATAAATTAACACCGGACGAAATCAGCGGTGGAACCTACACCATCACCAACGTTGGCTCTTTCGGAAACGTGATGGGAACTCCTATTATCAATCAGCCGCAGGTGGCCATCATGGCAGTTGGTGCCATACGCAAGAAGCCGGCTGTAATTGAAACCCCATCGGGCGACTTCATTGGCATCCGACACATGATGTTCTTGAGCCACAGTTATGACCATCGCGTGGTCGATGGTGCGCTGGGTGGACAGTTCGTGCGTCGAGTAGCCGATTACCTCGAAGCGTGGGATATCAACAGAGAGGTTTAAGAAACAAGCCGATTTTTTTCTTTCGTATTCAAGGCGTTGCCTATCTTCGGGCACAAATATTTTATTGACCTTTCTCTATACCTTGAATAGAATGAAGCGTATTCTTTTGCTACTCGTTTTTGCCGTTGTCACTACTACAGTTTTCAGCGCCACTCCTCCTAAGCGTTTTGTATTTGCATCTAAATTTTTGGAGGCCAATCAAATGTTGGAAGAACGCTTATGGATTCAAAGCATCAATGCTTGGATCGATTTGCTGGTTGAAAATCCAAACAACGCCAACATCAATTACAAAATTGGGTACTGCTATTTGCAAACTGCGAACTCCAAACTCGAGGCGCTGCAATATCTAGAAGCCGCATGCGACAAGCGTTTTAGCAAGAGCTATGACCCCTATGATCCGGTTGAAAAGCGAGCTCCCGTGCAAGCATTGTTTTATTTGGGTCGCGCTCAGGCATTGAATCTGAAAATCGATGATGCCATTGCTACGTTTCAGAAGCTTCAGAAGCAATTGGGGAAAAAGCACCTTATGTATATCGACGCTACGCGCGAATTGGAAATGTGCATGGAAGCCAAATCGCAAATGGAGAATCCGAGGAATTACAAAATCACGAACGTAGGTCCAATTCTCAATACTGCATCCAACGAATACAGCCCGGTTCTTTCTCTCGATGAGAGCCAGCTCTTTTTCACGAGTCCGCGTATCCGCCCCGATTCATCGAACAGCAAAATCATCGACTTTGTGACCATGCAATACAAGGATGATAT
>Ga0114975_10002840_pt1 | contig 11764 bp, 24 predicted proteins | sample S_130626_EF_Meta_FD_87031 | JGI IMG/M metagenome (GOLD analysis project Ga0114975, IMG submission 87031) | Freshwater microbial communities from Lake Simoncouche, Canada to study carbon cycling - S_130626_EF_MetaG | ecosystem: Environmental > Aquatic > Freshwater > Lake | place: Lake...
ATAGAAAATCTTTTTGTAAATTCCAAATAATTTCGTAACTATGTATTAGTCCCGTGTTTTATTGATATTTTGGTAAATTTAAAAACTTCTTCTTTTTTTCATTCATCATAATATTGATACGTTCATTCATCTTAGCTTTTGAATTAGGACTTGCTTTCTTGGTTGGTCTTTCCAAATATTTCTTATACCATTCACTATTCAAAAATGCGTTGTACCTATCCTCTTTTTTTTGGTCAATATTTCGGTAATATTCTTTTTTATTACATTTCTTACAATCCGATTCTTTCCCCGATATGACACGGTTTTTATCATTAAAAAACTCATTCTTGGGTTTAACATTCTCACATTTAAAACAATATTTCACCCCCTTGGAATCCAAATACCTAAACCATTTGTGATTCTTAACCTTTCTGATAACATATAATTCACCATTGGCAATCTTTTTCCTCCTATCCCTCGAGAACTCATTTGCACACGGAATACAATAAAACGACATGTGATTATAAAACTTGTCCCCCTCCTTGTGCTCATTGCACTTGGGACACTTTCTGGATTTACTTATTTCCTTTTCCATATATCACAAATATATTAACAACATATCCATATTCCAAATAATTTCGTATCTTTGTATTAGTCCCAATAACCATGTGACTTCTTGAAGAACTCTGGGTTGTTCCTATTGAGATAGGACTTAATCATTATCTTAAACATCCATATAACTCCCTTGGTTTGGAATCTTCTTGGGGATGTATATGTTCCCCATACCTTATGTACCTTGAAGTTCTTTGACATAACCTTTTGTGATATCGAATAATCCTCCGCGAATAGTTCCTCAGGGTTATATCCCCCTACTCTATGGTATGCGTCTGTGTTCCATAACTGAAATCCTCCCACCGCGAACGGAGTTCCTAATAGTGAGGATAATGATTGGAACATATCGAATATACGAAACACCCATCTATATGGATAGTCTGTGTGAAATGGAACCGTTACTAAATCCTTATTATACTCCATACACTCTATTAAGATATTGGGATTGGTTAGGAATATGTCTGAGTCCAAGAATAACATATATGGGGTTGTTACCAATTTGGAACCATTTAACCTTCCTTGTGATGGGAATCCTCCTTCTATAACCTCTATGTTGAGTGAGTATTTAAAATCTATCTGTAATCTCCTTATATACTGTATTGACTTTTCTTCATCTGATATATCTGCTATGATGATTCTTACCCCCGAGATGTAGTTCTGACGGGATATGTTGTAGATACAATCATATAAGGTCCTATTTTCATTCTTGGACGGGATAACAATGGTAAGTCTATTACTTAATGACTGTGTATTCATTATCATTATAAATAATGTAACTGTTATTTTCTATCCAGTCCCCGCAATTTAGATATCTGATACCATCTATCATCTTGTCGTCAGGATGGTGTATATGACCACACATGACGGTCTTGCAGTTATGTTTGATTCCTTGTCTAACTATCTCTTTCTCGAAGCTGGTCATGAACTTAACCGCTTCTTTCACCGTATCTTTTAGATACTTGGATAGAGACCGTTTGTACCCCCACGATTTGAGTCTTCTGTCTATGGATATTGCAAAGTCATAACCGATGGATCCTAAGATTCCTAACCACTTTAACTTCACCACCCCGTCGTAGAGGTCACCATGGGTGATGTAGGTGTCCTTGTAGATATATTCGTTGTGTATCTCTATGTTCCCGAATTGAAGGTCTAAGTAATCCCTCATGAACTCGTCATGGTTCCCTGGTATGTAGATAACCTTGGTTCCATTCTTGGAATAGGATAGAATCTTCCTGAGTACATTCGTATGTGATTGTGGCCACCTAAATTTCCTCTTTAACAACCATCCGTCTATGATATCACCTACTAAGAATAGATGTTCAGGTTGGTATTGTTTAAGGATTGTTAGGACATTCTCAGCATTGGAACCCTTGGAACCTAAGTGAACGTCGGAAATGAATAAGGCTTGTATCTTCATCCCTATAAATAGTTCATATAAAGGTCTTTGCCTTTATCATATTGTTACCCCCGTCTAAGTGTCCTAGGGGCTCTTGACACTCTGGAGATAAATCTACATCTCCCCGCCGGAACCGGAAATGTTTTTATATATTTGAAATATTTATGTTTGATATGAAACTTATTGAAATTTTGGAGTCCATAGTTATAATGGAGTACAGTGAAGGGGTTGTTAAGAAACTTGTTGTTAAGTTTAAAAATGAAAATCCCGATTTGGAAGATGAGACTATTATGAAGTACATTCAAGAGTTTAAAAACATTTCTTCAAAATTACCTAACAAAGATATTACCAAATATAATTGGGATGAATTAGAAAGAGTGGTCGACGCTAATAGATCCGTTAAAGTTAAAGCTGGTAAAATTGATGTTACCGTTACAGATTCAAACCTATTATATAATCAAGATAGGATTAGATTATATCATGCAAATAACAAGAAAGCTTGTATCAAATATAGTAATGGTTATTCCTTCTGTATAGGTTCTAGAGGTTCAGACAACATGTACAACCATTATAGACATCGAATATCTAATGGTAATGAAAGAACTGGTACCCCTTATTTTATTTTTAATGATAGGTTACCCAAGGAAGACCCGTCTCATATCCTTGTTATATTTGTTAACCAAAAGATTGACGTTGATGGTGATAAAGAAATTAGTTTTAGTTTGACCGACGCATTGAACCATGGTGATAAAGAATTTGAACATTTGAGTGAAATTATTGAACTTTATTCATGGATTAGTTTAATAAAAAACCATCTTAAGTTTATAGATATCACCCCTGAAGAAAGAGAATTTTATAAAGTTCGTAAAGAATTAGGTCAAAGTATATTGGATGAGAAAGAAAGAATTATAAAAGAGTATAAAGATAATGATACTTTTCGAGCTTTATCTTTTCTACTTACCCCTAATTCTGCAGTTGAGGTTTCTATGAAAATGACTCCGAAAGAAGCATATTATAACATTTTAGAAGGTAAAAACTACTACCACACAAGTTTAAATGTAAGCAATATCATTAATCAAATTAATAAAACTAGACAAAAGTATGTAAAAGAGTTAGATATATCTTTTCAAGATTGTGTGCAACAAAATACTAAATGGAGATTGGATTTTATGTGTCTGGAAAAAGAACGTAATAACTTTATGAATGATTACATCAATAAATGTGTTTCCACATTTAAAAAATGTTATCTTGATTATATTCAGCGTGATCCTGTTGCTTCCGCTAACAAACCATTGTATAATTGGGAAGATATGGGTCCAAAGGTACAAGAACTTATAACAAACTATATTATGTTGTACAAAGAAGAGTTTTGTAATATGGATACGTTTAGAGAAATATTAAAACTTAAACCTGAATTAGGTGAGAGATTATTGAAAGTATTTGAAATGAAAGACCAATATAACCGTTTAGAAAAAAAATATGGTATTGTTTAATTCTTTACACTCTTGGATGTTTTTTTATGTAGTCCTCCCAGTCAACACCCTTTAGTATCTTTATAATACTTCCACGGGTCTCATCCCTTAAATGATAGTTGGTTGATTGATGTAACCATCCATGTTCTGCTCTTGTAACCTCTAATAGATTCTTCTTACTATTATCCGAACCATCCCAATTAATATGATGAACCACATTCCCCTTCTTTAACTTTGTCTTATAATACTTCTCATATAATTGTTTGAGTTGGTATGTGTGAATCATCTTTACACCTGTCTCTTCTTCAACCATGGGTCTTGTCTTATGTCCCATTGATTGTATGGTCTTGTTGTTTGCTTGGGTGATAAAGTCAGCCCATCTTAGATTACCAGGGTGGTATCCAATATTCACATCAATTCTATCCATGGATTCATTATCACTTCGTCTGCCGGTATTGGCGTTGTGTCTCTCACCCAAGTTTGTTAATACATATTCCTTGAATGCTAGATAGTCATTAATCCATGGTTCATATACCGTGAGTCCCTTTCCACCATATGTACTATATCTCTTGTTATTTGGATTATAACATCTTTGTTTCATACCCATCCATACTTGATATATGTACATGTGTTCACTCTTTCGATTGGAATCACCGTGTTTTCTGTTCTCTTCAACACGTTGTTTCATTAAGTTTCTTGCCGTTTCTCTTCCTAAACATCCACAAGATTTTATTTTTTCATTATTAAATAAACTCCACGGAATGTTTTTTATAACACCACAATCACATTTACATGTAACCAATCTATTTCCACGCAAATACCTTTCAGACGTTAAGGATATGATTGTTAAAAAATGTTTCTTTAAACCAATTTCAATGTCACTATCTTTGGCGACAGTATAATAATTAATCCCCATTTCTTTTCTTAACAATGAAATCTTTGAGTGAGACACACCTAATGCACTTCTTAGCTCTACATTATTATGTCCTTTTAAAATCATATCTTTGGTATGATTAGATTTTTCTTTACGGGTCATTTTATCCACACCCTCCATTCTTGAAATTTCTTTTGATTTTTTTCGACGATGATAGCAACCACAACTAGAAATCTGTCCCGCTTTTTCTGATTTAACTAATGATCTATATTCACGGTTCACAATACTCCCACAATCACATAGACACTCAACCTGTCTCTCCCACACATCATATCCTTTTCCATTTTTTCCTTTATAAACTCTTTCAAGAAGTTCTTTGGTGACAAGTAACATTCCGAGCTTTCTACCAATTTCAAATTTTGTTTTAAATGTATGATTAGCCATTTTAAAATATATAAAAAATATATCTTAAAGGGAAATGTTGATTAAAATATTTTAGTGTGAGTTTACATAATTATCCCACCCACGTTGATATAATGTCCTTTGATATTGAGTTAGATACAATGGATAGTGATTGATTGGAAGACCTCTACGAGCATTATCGTACCCAAGTTCATAATAGTAGTTATCTGTTGGTTCCGCGTTTATTAATAAACTATTTAACACGTCTCCAATACTAACGACCCTTGCACCGACTATTCCTCTGAAAAACGTGAATTCTCTTACTTTCATCCTTTTAAATATAAATAAAACGATTGATAAAGAGAAATTTGGAATATTTATATACTATGAGACAAAGATTTAATATATCAGAATCAGAAAGAAACCGTATCAGAATGTTATATGAAGAACAAATTTCTCCTGATAAACAAACACAAATTAATCAGTTAATCGCAACCGAATCGAGAAAAGTTCAGGCTTATTATCAACAACATTATTCAAAATCTGAGACTGTTTCTAAGTTCAGAAATAAAAATAATATAAATGAGGTAAAAAAATATATTCAAACAATAAGATATAAGGTATATCCTATGAGTGAAAATAAAGCATTGGGTTTTGTTAAAAAAAACGTTCCTAGTTTAATTAATTTGAATGTAGATGCGTTATTTGTTATGCGAGGAAATAATGTGTCCGCAAAAGGTAGTACATTATACGACACCATTCTTCATGAAATGGCTCACTTAATTGATTTTAAAATGCAAGAGTTGGGTGAAAAAACAATTACAACATCAACAGGATATTATAATACAAGTAATGATGGAAAAGATTCATATGTTGAATCTGATGTTGAAACGTTTGCAAGGGTTCAAAGATTACGTGAAACATTGGGACTTAATCCAAATGCAAATGGAAATGATATTAGAGAAAAATTAATTAAGTTTTTTAAATCAAGAACATTAGTCCTCCCAAATGTTAGAATTGCAAGTGTTAATTCACCTACGGGACTTTTGTTTACACCAATAGAAAGAAGTAAGGGTAATTTAACGGAACTTTGGAGATTCTATTCTTCGATGACAATTAATGGTTCAAAAGCTGGTGATATTTCTGCGTTATTTGGTAAGTACTCATCATATAGAAACGGAGGATCAGTTTATCTTAATCTCGACATAATCGGTAAGGTAAACATTTCTACAAAAGGAGTGCAAAATCCAAATAAAAAATAGTTTTATATCTAAAATAAATTTGGAATATTCGAAATGTTGTTGTATCTTTGTGGAACATTTAAAAACACAACCATGTTAAAGAAAGCTAAAAAAGAGAACTTGTTAAAGAACAGTAAAGGACAATACCGTTACCTATTTAATTGGGTTGGTGGTGGATTTAACGATATATGGGCAAAGAACCTTGCAGAGTTTAGAACCGAATTGAAACGACAGTTTGGAACAAGTGGATTGAAAGTGAACTACGATACATTACGTAAGTGTACACCAACACAAAGTAAAGAATGGGACCGAGGATGGGAAATAGTTTGTAACTAATATTTATAAATAAAAACAATATGAGTTCAAAATTTTTTAACAACCCACAAACTCCTAAACCTATCAAAGGTGACAAGAAAGTTAAAACTGCACAACCTAAACAGGTTAAGACCACACAAGTAAGAAAGACTGGTAGGGGGAATTAATTATTCTCTAAACCTCACCCATCTTATATTGATATAATCGGATGTGATACTAAATCCCCAACCATCCACATACACACTATCCGCATCGTGTAATCTACCATTAGGTCCCACGATTGTTAACACACACGCAACAAATCCCGATGGGAATTGATTTAGAAATGAATGGATTCCGTAATAGTTTTCCTCAATAACATCATATTGTTGTTGGTCTAAGTTTTCTCTTTTAACAAACAACCAAGACGCACCATTATAAGGTTGAATTATAATTTCATCATCCTTATCATCCGATAGGAATTTAAATGATTTCATATCAATTTTGGTTTTATGTTAACATGATCCATACCGATGTCACCATTTTGTAATCGGTGTCTGTTGTGTAATATGTCCAAGTACCTTGGGTCAACTATTTTTAAAAACTTTAAGAGTTTATCCACATCTGATTTATCATTAAATAATCCATCATAGGTTGTTCTTAAACATCCATTGGTTGATATGTTTTGAATGGTGTAGAACATTATTCTGGTATCATCCATCATCTTCTCTATTTCAGATTCATTTTCTTTTATCCATTCATCTGTCATCATATATGGTACGTGCATTTTATTACCATTTTTAGTTACTTTAAAGTAAGCTAAACTAATTGCAACATCTCTGTGGTTACCTCTGTTGTGAATAATAACTTTATCAAATTTAGTTATAACATCAAGAAGTTTGTAACCTCTCTCTTCAATACGAAATGGAAAATCTTTAACAACTATATTATCATCAACCAATAGTTTTGTGTTAATATCTTCATCACTCATTCCATCCCCATTACCAAAAAATGGTTCGTGATATTGTTTATAATTTAATTCATGTGATATAAATTTCATTAATGACATTCCACCACTTCTTGGATGTGTTAATATTAGCACTCTCATATTATATATTTCTCCACAACCAGAATAAGAATTTATTTTCTTTACGTTTCTTATTTGGTTTGTTTTGTTCTTTGACAAGTTGTTCGTGACTTAAATAAGTGTTCTTATCACTATACTTATTCAACGATGTGTTATGTTTTCTCATAACATTACCACCAATGTGCATGTAAGGGTTGCACGATGTGATTGATATTTTTATTATTAGTAGTATTATAATCTTTTTCATAATCTATTATTTTGTTCAATGTCTTGTCTTTTCCAATGTTCAATCAACCACTCCGCATTTGATTTAGATCTAAAGTACCATAACAAATCGTGGTCTGCTTTAAATATATCTTTGTGTATTGGTTGTATTTGTCTCATACAGATTGAATATTTTTTAACAATGTTTCCTTTAAAGGAAACAAGATCTTTTTTATTCACACTATAGAAAACATCACCAACAAAGATGGGAGTTCCTTCGTGTGAATATAATAATGGTGATTCTAAAAATTTAAATGGTTGCATGGTCTCTTATTACTCCTCTGAATATTAATCCTCGATGTCTTGGCATTTCATCAAAGTTATCTTGGTTATAATGTATCATATTACTTATATCAGCATTGTCCACGAATTCATACACAAATATAATATTATTCCTATTCATTAGCATAAAGTGATCATAAGAATAGATATATCTATTTGTAACTATCACCGTCATTGTTTTTAATTCCTCGGTATAAAAATTTCCATCCCATCTTCTATCCATATAAAATACAACTCCCACAGGTCTATACATCCATTGTAGTTGACCAAGAAGATTACTCTCCAACCACCTTCTTATGGGATTCTTTTGAAAAAATTTAAAGGGTCTCATGCGTAACCTCCATTTCTTACAAGTTCATCACGATTAATTACATTTACAGCATCGGCAAATCTTTCTCTTAATAGTTCTAATAATCTATCCCTATTCATATGGTCATCCCACATTCTCATATAAAATCTGTTTAAATCTCTTAATTTAGCGCCAATTACATGAGATGAATGGTGTGTTTGGATTCTAAATTGATATCCATCAAATTCAACATCCACCCAATTCAATCTAATGTATGGGTTTTCTTCTTTTATTTCTCTAAAAAATTTAAATGGTCTAATCATATTCCTGTTATATCTGTTCTTCTTAAAAAATCTCGTTCATTCATCCTAAATGTAAAATCTCTTCCTTGGTTATTCAATTCAATAATTCTATAATTAATTTCAATCATGTCCCCACCGGTTAATGCCGTTTCTTGACGTGACCAATTTAATATTCTCAACCAACAATTAACAATTGGAACATTCACCATAGATAATTCAGTATCGCTACCATTAATCATGTCAATATTAAAATATTGTCTCCATCTTATCACATTGATGAGAGCATCATCCATGTTGAACATTAAAATCATGTTCCCCTGTGATTTCGGTTTTTGAAAGAATTTAAAGTCCATTGTTTGCTCTTTGTATTGCTTCTCTTATTATTGTATATCCTTCTTCTATCTCCCAACCTTCGTTGAATGCTTCAAATAGTTCTGGTGTGTGATATGGATTATCTTCAACATTATGACCATTTAAATAATGTTCTCTTCCAAGGCTAATTGCACGTGCAATGTCTTCCTCTGTTATTGTATAATATTCGGGGATTTTTACCTCGTTATTTGTTAAAAATTTAAAGTTCATTGTTAGGTGTGAATGTTAATGTTACATTTATGTATTCTGCTTCTCGTCTTGGTAATAAGAATACTTGATTACCTCTTACTTCATATACATCTGCTCTATGATATGCATCGTGATCTTCGTAAATTACTTGTGCCGGAGTTATTGTCCCATCGGTAAAAACATAAATCATTTTTCTTGCGTTTCTATTTTCATCAGTGAGAAATATTGGAGTGACACCCAAGAATCTGAATTCGTTGATATCATAATCATCCGTATTAAAAGATTTTCTGAAGAACTTAAATGATTTCATATAAGGATATATTTTCTTGAGTGGTAAATTCACAATAATATTCTGTATCAGGAAACTTTACACTATATTCTATCACTATTCTATTAGGTATGTTAAAATATGGTACAATATTATTTATCTTATAGAAATAAGTTACCCCTTCACCAATTTCGTTTTGTACTCTATACTCTACTGGTGAAAATAATATCATATTCTCCCTGTGTAAACCCACCGCAACTTCCATTATATGTCCATACATATCTAATGGGATGCTGTAGGTTGTATCACTATCCTTGGTGATTATTAGAATATATTGTATTCTTGTCCCCGAAAAGAATTTAAATGATCTCATACCAATGAATTATTACTTGTGTGTCAAAACCAAAAACATAACCTGACTCAACACCAACACCATTTAATTCTTTACACATATGGTGTCCGTATGTTGTTTCAATGAACGCTATTGGTACAATAAACGGTTTATTAGAGAAAAATTCAAACATTGTACCGATAAAATCTCTTCTTCTGAATCTTGTGCGGTCCATATGAATTGTTTCTCTCCATGTAATAGTTCTACATTCGCAAAAACCTCTATCATCGTGTTGAAAACGAATAATTTGTTCGTTATCTAACAAAGCAGTTGGTTTATTAAAAAATTTAAAATCCGAAATCATTCTCTTCCCATTTACATTGTTCATAAATAATATGATTTATCTCTGCTTCAACATCAATACTGGTCCAAGCACCCGCTGCAAGTTCTTGTATATATCTTCTTATTGTGACGGTATTTGTATGAACCGCAACCTCATCAATCTTCCTTCTAATATCATAATCACTATAAGAATTATATTTGTCTCTATATAATTTAGTCATAATGATAATCAACATATTTTTAACCCTATCATTATCCATTAAATTATTATCCTGAATATATTTGTATGTGATGTCCAATACACCAATCAATAATGGAACATTTGTTGCATCATCTAATAAACCGGTTAGTTGCCAATTTATTCTTGTTTCGTTAGATCTAAAAAATTTGAAGTCCTTTATCATTATACGCTAATAATTTTTAATTAATCCAAATAAGAAACTGATTTGTACTTTCATACCTTGTCCCCATTCTATATAAAATAATGGGTGACCATAATTGATTTCTAAAAAAGAAATCCAACTTCTTCCTACTCTGTAAAAATCAATTGCAAGTAATTCTACGTTTAATCTCATATTGTTTTATTTTAAATTATATCAGGAAAATTCCACATTGGATGTTCGGGAGTAATTCTACTTCCTCGTATTGTGTTCCCCTCTTCAATATGTCTAAAACACATATATCTATATGGTTCCGACCAAACAGGATCAAACATAACTTCCGTTACATCAAAGAATATTAATTCATCTGTGTTATAGAATTCAGGATATGTTTCATCTATTGGTGGGTTAGGATTTACATTTCTAAAATTTTGTCCTGTTCTATTACGACGTTCCCACCATGCATGCCATCCTCTATTCCATAACTCCGCAGGTATTGGATCAACATATGGGTTATTGTAATTCGCATCTCGTGCTGCTTCCCATCCTTCAATATATAGTTCAATATCTTCTCGTTCACCACCTCTTAAATCTTGTGGCAACATATTCCAATGACGATTTGATATTCCTTCTGGTGGTGCATGTGTTATCTGCAACGGTATATATGGTTCATTTAATAACGCACCACCAGTACCAAGAACTCTTGGACCAACCATCCCACGGAAAAAATTAAATGGTTTTATCATATGTATCTTATTGTTGATGTTCCATCTAAATGTTCATTTAAAAAATCTTCCATAAATCCAATTACCTGTTCATTACATATATAATTTCTATATCTATATTTTAATTCATCTATCATTGCTCTAACAGATAATTCGTCCATGTCACCATCATAAATTAATTCTAATTGTGTATTTTGAGCTCCTACATAAAAACCAAGATGTTGTGTGGGACCAGAAAAAAAATGTGTTGGTGGTTCGTTTGAAGTTATTACCTCAACAGGTACACCTCCAACCAATAGGTCGTAGTGATATAATCTTTTTGGTCTCCCCTCAAAAAATTTAAATTGGTTTACCATATTATCCTCTTCTTTGTAAATTAACTAATGGGACACTTACACGATATCTTTGTGACGTTGTGTGGTGTGTTGTTATTTCATAAGTAATATGCATCATCCCACCGATATTAATACCGCCCAATATCTTTAATCTTACATATTCATTTCTTTCATCCATCCAAGCTTCTTCATATCCTCTCCAATTTGTATTTCCTCTCATAAAACTTCTGACATAACGAATAACCATAGTATCATAGTTGCGTTCCGGTAGTGTTGCAAGATATGGTACGGTCGGTAAGATTGTTTGAATATATCCTCTACCTATGTG
>Ga0114975_10002841_pt1 | contig 11761 bp, 7 predicted proteins | sample S_130626_EF_Meta_FD_87031 | JGI IMG/M metagenome (GOLD analysis project Ga0114975, IMG submission 87031) | Freshwater microbial communities from Lake Simoncouche, Canada to study carbon cycling - S_130626_EF_MetaG | ecosystem: Environmental > Aquatic > Freshwater > Lake | place: Lake...
GTTAAAACCTTCTCCCGCAAAAACGGTCACATCTGGCTACTGCCAGCAAACCCAGACTTTGAACCAATCAATGGCGATACCTGCGAGATCCTGGGCAAGGTAACTGCTGTGATGCGGAGTGTTAGGTAGGGAATTTTTCGCTTGCATTCGTAGAAATTGCTAATTAGAACTTAGCGGCTTCAACTGCAATCACTGTGTCATAAAGCCCATAGTTACGTAACTTCGGATGGGAATCTATCCCTGTGTACGACAGAGAAGAATCCTCATATCGGCGGAATGCAAAAACGGCTTGATTCATGTGAGTGGAGTTGAAAACTCCAAGCGAAACGAGAAGATCGAAGTCCTTAACCGTTAAACCTGTGACCGACTTAAATAAATCTGGTTCGAGCTTAGTAATAACGTCGTGGAGGGTGTTCTCTCGAAAATCTGTTAGATACATAAACGCAGGTATTCGCGTGGCGAATTTGATGAGTTTTTCTTGAATCTGCTTACGCTTCGTTTTGTAATCCTTTTCTTCATCAGTCAACTTGCGTTTTTGCTTTTCCGTTAGTTTTCCACCTTTTTCTTTCTTTGTATCTCGAACGGATTCACTCTTGTTTACAACTGTCTCAAAAATTCCAGCTCCAAGCGATCTAAAACCCTCGATGTTCATCACAGCTTTCATCGCCTCTTCACTGTCCATAATCTTGCGCAAAGTGTCATTATCAACGTTTACCAGTATTGCGGATTGCCACTTTCTCGCAAGCAACGTAGCTGATGTACCAGCCATTGCGATATCTAAAATTCCGCCTGCATCAATCTGTGTCATGTTTGACCCGTCATAAGCCAGGACAGGTAAGAATTTCACAAGTTCTTCCACTGCATCTTCAGGATTTGGGATTTCTGGAGAAAGTCCGGCTCCATAGTCGGCTATTTGGCGCAAAGCTCTTGTTGGCGCAAAGTCGAAAACAAAGCAAACAGGTTTTAGAACCAATTCTTCGTTCGGATTATCTCCATTCGGATTCTTTATTGACCATGGAGATTGAACTCTGAAGGCAGCCTGAAAGTAAGTTTCTGGTGAATTCAAATTACGAAGCATGAGCAACGAAGACCACTGTGGAACTGTGACACCCGTAGTTAGTTTTCCGCATGAAAGAGTTATCGTCTTAGATTCAAACCCACTTCCAATTGCTTTTCGAACAGGGGGAAGTGCCTCCAAGCCAATTCCAGCTCCGGTGCCTGCCACTCTTAGAACTTTGTAATCATGCCAATAAACATTTTGCTTTTCAGCTAATAAGTTCGCCATAGCATGGCACGATGCAACATTAGGCATAAACCAAAATGAGTGTTGCATGTAAGGGAGCAATCTTGTATCCGAGTATGGAAATGGTGGTCGCTTTCCCATTTTCATGGCATCGATTTGAGTTGGCAGATATGCCCCTCTAATAATGTCTAACCACTTCTGCACATCATCTTTATACTTAAAGTAGGCAGATTTTCCCGTACCTGACGCTTCAAAGAATGCATTTAGATCAAACTCATTGAATTCGCCTTGTTGAGCAATCGCAACAATCTCATCCGGCATCTGGTAGGTGAGTAGGCGCATCTCAGGTAAAGCAGCGTATGGATTCCACTTTTCGGGATTCTTTTTTGCAAAAGTCTGTTTTGCTCTTTGCTCATCTGTGTAAGTCCAATTAAATATCTGCTCTTCTATAAATTCTCCAGTTGCGAGTGCTTTGAATGGGGTGCCGGATAGATATAAATACGCACGAGTACTGATGGGCAGAAAGTTGTTTTCCGAACCACTAAGTTCAGCTAAAGCTTCATCAAAAACATTTAGTTCATCACCAAATTCATTTGCTACTTCCTTCTTGGCTTCGTTTACATCTTCGCCTTCAAAGAGCTCCTTTGCACTATCTCTCCAAGCGCCAAAGTGATATTCATCAAAGATGACAAGATCCCAATTGGTTGTGTGTAGCCATTCATTTTTAGCCTTTATTGTCCCGGTGGCTTTGTCTTTGCCAAGCAAATCCTGAAAAGAACCAAAATATACAAGTGGGGCATTCTTTTTTGCTGTGGTTGGATCCTCTCCGGTTGCTTTAGAGAAGTATTGCCAACCAGCAAAATCAACATGTGACTCCAAATCAACTTGCCAAGCGTCCTCTACGGCTGGCTTAAATGTCACAACCAAGATCTTTTTTGCTTCAAGCTTTTTTGCAAGGTGGTAGGACGCAAAAGTCTTTCCAAAACGCATCTTTGCATTCCATAAAAACCGTGGGACCGCTTTTTTATCCTCGCCCCAAATGGAGTTATAGTAATCATGAGTCTTCTTAACGGCGGCAACTTGTTCTGATCTAAGTTTAAAATCCTGGGTGTGTGTTCCAGCTCTTGCAGTTCCTGTTTGAAGCTCCTTTATTGCTGCAAGAACGTCCTTCGGAGAGCATCGCATCCACTCTAGCTCGACGTTCTCAAACCCTTTTTGCTTGAGTCTCTCTCTTACTGCGCTATCTCTGAAGATTGTGCCATCTTCTCTTTCTGCCCATTCGTCAACTTCGAGAATGTATTTATACCGAGCTTGTCCCTGCGATTGGACTATTCGACTTTTCACATCTTGCGTCGTATGCCCAACTTTGAGACAACCTTCGTACTTCTTTATTTCTGGGGTTGACCATGCATAAATCCGAAGTCTCGCTTCTGGTTTATCTGGTAAAAGTTCTTCAATTGGCTTACTCATTAGTGAAAGACATTTCACGGATCATAGAGTCAATAAAAGCCACATCCGCTGCACTCAGTGAATACCTCTTATAAAGCTCAGCATCACTCCACTTCTTGTCCATTGGAATATCTGGGACATAAGAAAAGTTCTCAACTTTATTATGTTGGGCGACTTTTCTTAGCGACACCATGAAGCGGAAGAATTTCGTACGCATATAGGCTGCGATGTTTTCTGCCTCACCCTTAGTTTTTGCAAGTGATGCCACTAAGTAAGTCTCAGAACAAGCTTCGCCCGGTCCAGAAACGAAGGGACCTGCCTGATCCCAAATCGGCAATGGGTAGTTCTCATTTCCGTCAGATGCCGCTGGGATGAGAACTTTCCACTTCTTCGACCATTCTTGATTCTTCTCAAGTTGATCGATACTAACCCAAGTTACTTTTCCTGAACCATAAAGCTTTATGTCCTTTTTAATGGTCTGGTTTACATTTCCATGAAAATCAGTTGGTAGACCAAACGGCTTACGGGACGAGACTCTCTCGGCAAAGGATTTATCCTTTACCTTCAGAACCTTTTCCAAGATTGGAATTGATTCGTTTCTACGAACAAAGATGTCATATTCATCCAACGGCCGAACAAGTGGTTGGCCTGATTTATTTCCTGGAGCAACTGTCGTGATCTCACAATCACCAACATGATCTCTATCCCATAAGAAATAGTTAACCCCACCATTGATGTTTACATTCGGGAAAGCATCTTTCTCCTGAATATAGTCAACGATGACTCTAAGGCGCTTGTCGTTAAGCATATTTTTGCGGAAGTCATCTAGACCTTTTCCTCCTGCAAACCATCTAGAAGGAGTAACCATTACTACATACCTTGGCTCAAGTTTCATCGCCTGCTCAATGAATTGGTGGTAAATCGGCCTGGCGCTCGCTGAGGCTCCACCATCACTTAACTGGTAGGGAGGGTTTCCTACTATTACGTCAAAACGCATGTCTGCTCCGAACATATTCTCGATGAGTTCATTTAGGTTTTCACTGTGGATAAAAGCGTAAGCATGAGTTTCTAGATCTTCAGATCTCTCGTATTCGCTTTTGCTTGCTCCACAATATTTGCACTTCTGGCCAGCCCAGATGTGTTCAGTTCTCTCAAACCAAACGTTTCCAGCACCACTTGGAAAACCTCTAGCGATTGAATGAACTCCATTTGCATTCTTTGAACAATAAATTGTTCGTCTAGTCAATAAGCTGGTCAACTCTGTAATACCGATTCCGAACACTTGTTGTGTAAGTATGTGGTTTATTCGTTCTGATAAATCAGGAATCGTTCTAGTTAGACCAATGTTTAACCTCTTGACAATTTCGCGTAAGTAGACCCCAGACTTTGCACAGGGATCCAAGAATTTAACTAAGCTGTTTTCCCAGACACTCTCGCCATCATTGCTTTCAGCCCATGCCACCTCGAGAGAATTTAACATCTGGTTTGCGAATTCAGGAGGAGTGAATACTTCATCATTTGACAAATTTGCAATACAAGTAATGACATCTGGATTGTGCCCCTGGAGCGTAAATGAAGCTTGGCTCATTTTGAAAGTTCCTCCGCAGACATCTTCGGATAAGTTTTAGTTGGAACAAAAAGTTGATCCTCATCAAATAGTTCAAATAGTGTTCCGTGTATTGATGATCGTTGAGTCAGATCGTCATAACGGAAGTCTCTACGTTGGTATTTTCCGCTCCCCAGATACCCCCATTCTGGAAATTCGATGTGATCCCCCTCTGACGTTCTCAGTGTTAGGGCATCCCCTTGAAGAATGTTTGCCCTCAAAACTGCCCGAGCTGCGTGATACCAGGAGTCTTCCTCGTCAATTTTGAGGAATGCGGAGAAAGTTTCCAGCAGGATCTCACGACACTCTTCGATGTTGTCGCTGAGCAATTCGATTCCGTAAACACACATCAAAGCGAAGAGAGCTTGGTGTTTTTTTTCAAATTCGCTTTTGCCGTATTTTGACTGCACGGTTTCAAGCTTTCGACTAAGCACCACTTTGAGAAAGTTTCCCGATCCACATGCAGGCTCTAAGAACCTAGAATCGATTCGTTCGGACTCAATTTTCACCAGGTTCAGCATGTCTTCAACCATCCAACTTGAAGTAAAAACCTCGCCATGGTCGGCTACTCTCTTGCGAGATTTCACCAGTCCTTCCGGATCATTGGAAACCACCAATTGTGTGGCTTGGACTTGGGGATCCGAAGTGCTCATGGGCTCACTTTACGGATGTGGGCAGACAATGAATAGGACCGCTTCTCATGATCAGGCGCCTTCACCCGCTATTGATCCCCATTCCCTGATCTGCCACGCTAAAGGCTCTGTTGTCAGAGGCCTGAAGTACCTTCATTGGTACTCAGAAAGGGGTGGCGAGAACTAGGCCTATTGAGGACTAGTAATTGCATAAAAAATGCCCAAAATTGACCAGGAATCTGAGAAAAAATATCTGGAATTTGTGCAGGCAAATGTTTCGCTGCGCGAAATAGAACTCGAAGAGCTGCGCAAAAATGCATCCGCTGTTGTTGCAGATGGCAAGGCTCAACAAACTTTACGTGATTTTTATAAAGAAGCTCAGGTGCCAGATACAGATAACCCTTATTTTGTGAGAGTGGACTTAAGTAATGGAGAAGTTCGTTACTACGGGTACCAAAAGCTTAGACAGAATTCTCAGAGTAATCCGATTCCGGAAACACATGAAGCGGTTGAAGACTTTTTGGTTTTGTCATCTAGATCCGATGGCAAGGGGTACACGGCGGATTACCCAGAAAACTTACCGGACCTAGTTGCCCGTACGAGATTTATGATTCAATACGGAAAAATTGTAAAGATCTCCGAAGAATTCTTTGATGGCAGCCGCCAAGAACATGCGGTTGTAGCGGCAGAAATTGTTACGGAGAGTATTGAAAAAACTCGAAATAAGAAGATGCAGCCTATATCTTCCACTTTACAACCTGACCAATTTCTTATTACACGTGAACCGATATCGCATTCTCTTGCTATTCAGGGACCACCAGGAAGTGGCAAAACTGCAGTCCTGCTTGAACGCTTAGCTCGTATTGCATTTGCCGACGAAGCGGTTAGTCGCAAAGGAATGCTCTTGATTGGACCGAATAAGCCATTCATGGAATATGTTTCACAAGTTCTTCCAACATTAGGTGAAAATGATATTGCTCTTAAGAGCATCGATGAACTTTCTGAGTTTTCTAAAAATGTAAACTCCCCAATTATTGAAAGTGAACCTCTGATCTACATCAAGGGTTCAGAAGAAATGAAATTACTTCTAGAAAATCTTGTTGAGGGGCTCACGCGTGTCTTACCAAAGAGCTCCTATATAAAAATTATGGATATTGCAATCGAATTTACTTCTGCTGATTCGTATCGATTGCTTCAAGCGATAGAAGAAGATGCCTACCCAAATTTCAGCCAGAAACGCAAGGTTGCTGAAACTCGAGTTAGAAATCTGTTAGTTGAAAGATTTCAGGAGCAATGGATCTCGCAACGAGGCGAACTTCGATCCCTTCAGGGAGATCCCAGTCAGCTTATAAATCAAGAATCAGCTTTCCGAACCATCATAAGAAATATGTTCCCCAACAGTGACCCGGTTGGGTTGCTCGGCAAACTGAAATCTGACGCTAGTTTTTTTATGGACAATGCAAAGAACATCTTTGAAGCGGAAGACCTATTAACTTGGATTGAAGAGGCCGAGCTTCAATCTTCTAAATTTACTCCGGCCGATGTTCCTATTCTAGATTATTTAGATTTCCTACTCAATGATCCGGTTCGAAAATGGGGACATATCGCAACAGATGAAGCACAAGACCTAACTCCGATGGAACTTGCAATGATTTCACGGCGACTTGATGCAAATGCAACCCTTTCACTTGCGGGTGACTTGGCACAAGCAACCGGTACCCAATACTACGAAAGCTGGGCAGATATTCTCCTACTGCTGCAACAAGAGTTTCAATACAGTCAAAAGGAATTAACCCGAAGCTATCGAGTTCCTTCAGAAGTTCTTGAATATGCACAACAATTCTTAAATGCCTCGCGTGTAAATGTGTCAGCATCAGAACCTTTCTTGGAGCGAGAAAACTCATTAGAATTTTCGGTCATTGAAGATTCGAATATGCAAAATTTGGATGTAATTGCACGTGCGACCGAGCACCTAGCAAATAAGGAATCTGTTCTTATACTTGCTCCCGAAAAAAGCCGCCACATATTCACAAAACATGCATTCATCGACAATGAAAGTGCACACGTACGCGTGATGGACCCTACCGAAGTCAAAGGTCTTGAGTTTGATGCTGTAATCATTGTCGATCCAGAATCCATAATTTCTGATTATCAATGGGCAAAAAGTAGGCTTGCCCGGCTTTTCTACGTACTCTCCACTCGTTCAACAAAGAAACTCGTTCTTATAGGTTCAGAATTAGCTTCACTTAAATCGCCACTTTCAAACCTCGAGGATGACGAGGAGGAATCTATAGTTTCGGAAGAGACAGAAATTTCAGACGATTCTTTGGTTCAACTGATTGAATCTATGTCTAACCTAGGAAAAATTGACGAATCTAAACCTTCAATACCTGTCGAAATATCTGTTGAGGTTTTAGCACCCACAATAGAGTTGCCTGAAGTTTCTATATTAGCGCGATGTCTAGAATTGAAAGTAGATCTACGCCAAGCCAGTGGTGAGTATTTAACTGGTTTCTGGCTATTTGCGGGAATGAGCCAGGTTCGTTGCTACGAGTGTGGCGAGAAACCACAAATGGTATTTTTGAAACACAAAAAAATCGCACAGAATGCGCAAATCGAAGAACACCACTTCGCTCTAGTTTGTACCGGTTGTTCTGTCATCAGAGACTTCGAGCAAACGAAACACGGTTCACTGGAGAATATTTCTGAAGAACTAAAAATTCCAGCACTCATCAAGAATTCTTGTATAGCGTGCGGAGGGCAATAATGCGTATTCAAATCCCCGGCGACTACTCCGAAGATAATGTAACGGTAACCGCAAATGCATTGTTTGTGCACTTCGCAAACGACCTGAGCCAGTTTATTAGTACCTTTATGACGTCGAAATTCGGAGTCGCTTGGCTACAAAATCTCAAAGTTGAGGATTCAAACTACCGAAATTTCAATCCTAAAGATCCAGCTGCGCTACTAAAGGATTTGGCTAAGTATGGTGGGAGTAAGTTACGTCTTGCTTTGCACTCAAAAATTGAACGTGGATATCTGAAGGAATACCTAGAAGATCTCGATGATCTCCTAGGCGAGAGAAATGCTTGGCTTCACCGACAAGTTCAAGAAACACAGGCAGAACTTCTAGATTTAGTAACAACCTTGCTTAGAGTTGGTAAACCTTTGGGATTAAAGATTGTTGATGACTGCCTAGCAATTCAGAATTCAATTCTTAATCCAATAAATGAAAATTCTATTGGAGAGCCAACAGTAGATCTGGAAACATCTACCCAAACCGAAATTAAATCTGAAAACTCCCCCCAAGTTGTGGAGGCAATAGATGTCATCGAGATTCAAGTGCAACAGGGAATTTCTAAAACCAATGATGCAGCACCCGAGGCTATTTCTATTCTCAACATTCCAGAAATTGCAGGATTAGAGACTTCGCAAATTGGGGATGATGTTAAGGAGCGGTTACTTTCTCATTCTTACGTATTACAACTAAACGGAGATATACGCGATCGAGCCAGTGATGAATTGCTGATGGAAGTCAATCCAACCTCTGCACAATCACTAGGTACGTTCTTGATCTCAAGAAAGCCAACGGGTGGTCGAATCAGAATTACCGAAGACGGCACGTTGTGTGCCTTTTTCGGTGAGAAGTGGGGCTATTTGGCAAAAGTTAAAGCAGAGGATTGGTTCCCAACACACCTTCGTAATAGTTCCAACAACCAATGAGGAGACAGCGAAATGAATGAGACAAAAGTTGAACTTAGAAACCTGAAGGAATACTTCACTCAAAATCGTGTGATTCGCATTCCACCTTGGCAACGTGAGTACGGATGGAAGGCCTCCGAGAATGGGCAAGTCGGGGTTTTACTGTCGGACATGAAGGAGTTCATTGATTCCGAAGAATCAGAGTACTTAATTGGTTCTGTAATTTTGTGCCCAGACCCAGAAAAGCCTGGGAGATTTCTACTGATTGATGGTCAGCAGCGCTCAATGACATTCCTCATATTTTTAATGGCATCCAGGAAGTTTATAAAGAATCAGAACTTGAATGTTGAAGATGGACATCCTCTTGCAAGTGTGATTGATGAGATCAAATCGTGCATCTCGGCCGCAAAAGATGAATATGCGGAACGTCTATATATGAACCAAGATGATGCAAATAAAATACTTGAATCCCTCTACCTCTGGTCCACTGCTTCCGATGATGTAGGTGATGAGCTTTTATTTAATGCAGATAAACAAACTTTAACCCAGCAGAACCTAGTAAACGTTGCCAAGTTTATCTATAACGACTATTTCAAAAAGAATAAATGGGTGCCAAAGGAGAATAATCAATTCCTTGGCGCAATACATAAGGTTTTGCATAGTATTAGGTTTGTTGAACTACTGTTACCGTCACAAGATGAAGCCATTACTGTCTATGACCATATTAATGATCGAGGTCTTCCTCTTTCTAGCGCAGACATAATTAAAAATAGAATTTTCCAACATGTAAATGAAAACCAATTTGCCGAAGTAAGCACACAGTGGATCTTGATGACAAAAACTCTTGGAACGATTGAAATTGGTTCTATCCGGGATCCTAAATTTCTGTTGCGCGCACTTGCCACCGCTGAAAAAGGTCAGAAGGTTACATATCCGAGTCTGACAGGGATTTTCGGAAAGAAATTAGACCCTAAAAACAAGGAAGAGGGAGTAAAGAAAGAAGATCCAATCGAGTTCGCATATGACCTTGCCGAAGCAGCAACTTATCTCAAGAACTATGGCGAAGATTGCCAGCATGATCAGCATGGTCAGTTATCTGCACTTGCTTTCCCACGGGAACTCAATTCGATTCAGCAGTATCCGATCCTGATGGCTGCTAGACGGATTCAAGATGAAAAGGTTTTTCGTCGGGTTGTTAAGCAGATTGCAAATAGAACTGCGTTTTACACTCTGTCATCCGAACGAACACAAGACTTCGAATCGCTTGTTCCTAAGTGGGCACATGGACTCGAAAAGGCTGGACCGAGAATTACGGTTCAAAAAGCTGACGAGATCTACATGCAATGTGCCAATATTTCAGCAGAAGGTTTTTCCCGACTCGAAAGTGTTCTCAGGGAACTCAATTACAAATCCTCGGGAGACCGAGCGAAAATTCGTGCCATCTTGGCGCATTTGAGTTGGATTCTTGACGAAAAGATGGGGAAACATCCCACGCCGAATACCAGCATCTATGAATATTTTCTTTCAAAGAAACAGCAGAATGGTCCTGCTATTTGGCATATAGATCACATCCAGCCTTCTCTTGGGGCTGGTAAGGAATCTCCACTTCATGGGCTTGGAAACTTAACTCTTATGTACCCCACAGACAACATGGCGCTAGGAAGTGCAAAGCCCGCAGCAAAAGTTGCTCATTACGCTCAAAATCCAGTGTACCTAACGAAATCACTTACTGACATGACACAATTGATTGAGAAAGAGAAGAAGAAGATTGAAGCGTATTTCAAAGATGCGGGACTCAAATCAATTAACTGGAATCTTCAAAATTGGGATCAGAAATCTATTGATGCCCGTTTTGAACTCTACTTTGAATTGTTAAAGAACGATTTAACTACCTACTGAACGAGGTTTTCTTAATCTTTAGAAACAACTAGAAATGGAGGGTCTGAGTGGAGGTAACCGAACTTGCACGTTTGAGTTCTATAGCCCTAAGAAAGGGCAACTGGATAGATCTCGAACTTTTAAGTAAAGAGCTTCTGGAGAAGCTTCGAATTGATCCTAATGTGCACGAAAATGATTTACGACGCGTTGCAAGAAATTACATTGCGTCAATAATTGGTGAGGGTCGTTTCTTAATCGGTTCAGATTCTTCGGCACAAGAGCATTTCATAGCGGGTATCAAAACGCTTCAGAAGTTAATAAGTTCTGGCAGGGAAGACTTGATATCAACACTACGGCCCGAAATTCATCAGATTCAAAAAATTCAATTATTTATGACCACACCACAAACAGACTCTTTGAACAAAGCTGCTGCAAGCCTAAGAAAATTGGGTCGACCACATTTGGCAATCGATCTGACGAGCTCAGAAGTTCAGAAATCAAGGCTCAATTACTACTCCCTAGTGGTGAGAGGCTCAGCTTACGTCGATTTAAAATTGCATGAATTAGCAATTAAAGATGGGGAATTGGCACTCAAACATAGCCCTGGAGAGAAAAAACGTTATGCCTTAACTTTGTTAGCTCGTGCTACAAATGGACTTTTCAAAGCCAACGGAGTCCTAGATGACGGTGAAAAGGCACTTTCATACGCACTCAAATCACTAGAAATTAAACATGATCCGTATAATGCAAGAGTTTTCATTTCAATTGTGAGCGCACTCGGAACTTCGGATTACGACGAATTGATCGCAAAATTGAATTCAACTTTAAAATTTGACTTTGATGTGGCTGATCCCGTGGCAGTTAATATCTCAGCGTCGATTCTTGAAAAATCTGACCTTGAGAGTTTATTCCAAGACGATCCGTGGGGTACCGACTACGAAGAAGAAGATGAAGACGACGATGAATCGTTGAGTGTTGACCTTGATGAACAAGATTCAATTTCAGACTACTTCGAAGATTATTTTGAGGAATACACAGATTCACTTGCGGATCCTCAAAGTCCACATTTAGAGCCGTAATAGTCAGCTTTATGTCTCAATAGAACGCTTACCTCTTTCCAGTGACAACGGAAAGAAACAATGGATAGGTCTTTACGTGCCTCAGGGTTATGTCAGTTCACTCTGCTACCTTTTCCCTAGGTCAAGAACTAAGCGTTAAGCCCTTTAGCTTGCTTAGTACCAACCGCGCCTA
>Ga0114975_10002843_pt1 | contig 11758 bp, 13 predicted proteins | sample S_130626_EF_Meta_FD_87031 | JGI IMG/M metagenome (GOLD analysis project Ga0114975, IMG submission 87031) | Freshwater microbial communities from Lake Simoncouche, Canada to study carbon cycling - S_130626_EF_MetaG | ecosystem: Environmental > Aquatic > Freshwater > Lake | place: Lake...
GAAACGATGCACAGAACATCGGGTTTTCGATTCCGATTCAAACAGCGATGCGTGTTGCAGACTCCCTGCGAAAGTTTGGCAAGGTCAGAAGGCCAACGGCTGGCATTATCGCTGTGAACCTGGATGACCGACTGCGTCGTGCACTTGGAGTCGAATCTAATGCATCGGGTGTGGTGGTTTGGAATCTCTATCGTGGGATGGGAGCCATCGATGCCGGTCTGCAGCGGGGAGACCTCATCACGGAGTTTGCGGGTCAAAAAGTCACGGATGAGCTCTCATTCCGACGCATTCTCGAAGCGCAGAAGATTGGAGCAAAGATTAAGTGCACCATTCGGCGTGGTAACGAGCAGGGTGATGTCACATTGCAGCTGTCCGAGGCACCTTAGGCCACTCCGATTTTAGCCAGCCCGGAGGTTTCTTAGGCGTTCAAGTGCAGCCGTGAGATCGGAGGCTCCACCCGGAGATGTTACAAGGCGGGTAGTCTCTGCAGCCGATGCATCCCGTTTGATGGGTGATGCAGACCGGGAGCGTGTCCAGCCATCCGGTAGCCTGTCGTTATCCCACTGCTTCCAGACTTGCTCCTTGGTGTATGCCAGTGTCTTGTCATCATCCGGCGTGGATGCAAAGTGCATTTCCACATCCTCACCCTGATTTTGACGATAAATGGCCTCACTCATGCTTACGTATAGCGTGTCGTTTTTCCGTACGCGCGCGCCGGATGCGAGTTCGGGATGCCCAATGACACGCCGAGGGCGTGATGGACGATTTTTTACGATGAGAATCCCGCTCGCGGTCCGTTGGATATTTACTTCATCCGACGATAGTGGTGTTGAGGTTTGCAGTGATGGCTGTGGCGTCCATGTCTGAATCCTTCCCCCTGAAACAAGCAGTATGGGGGCAGGTTTGGGGATGATAATCAAGCCGGATGCGCCCTGCTCCGGTGTCCAGATGTGGAGACTCACGTTGACTACCTTTTTGTCAGATGTTGGAGTAACTCATAATGGTGATGGATGGGAATATAACCCATTTCGGTAGGTTTTGTCTCCCCATCCCACCCGGGTACAAACCAATATGCCATCCAATTTGACCGTAGGGCGCCGTTGATATCTGCATCCGGGTCATTTCCAATCATCACGTTTTCAAAACCAGGCATCAGCGCTGATGCAGCATCGAATATTCTTCTATCGGGTTTACTGATGCCTACTTCGCAATCGAGCAGAATGTGCTCAAAGTATTTATGCAGATGGCAACTTGCAAGCTTGTGGTTTTGTAGAGCGGTGGGACCGTTTGATATCAACCCAAGGGGAATTCCCTCCTGTTGGAGGTCATCCAACAGCTGTATAACTCCCGGGAAGCACTTCCAAGCCATTTCCTCAGCACTTGAACTGACCTCTATGAGTGCAGTTATATCGAATCCTTCAATCCCCATGCGCTTCAACGTGCCACCGGCAATATGGTTACGGAAGGCACTCAAGCGCATCTGGCTTAGGGTTGCAAACCCTGTGGTCCCGGGACCGAGCTCCGTGAGCCAGACATCCATGCTATGTCGCGCGATGTCACGCTCAGTAAGGTCAGGATACGCCTCTTGCAAGCAGCATGTGCTGGCACGCACTGCTGCCATCAGGCTCTCTGATGTCGTTATCAGTGTGTCATCAAGGTCAAACCAGATACAGCTTGGTTTATTGGTCAAAGCCATCCTGAATTTCTAGAGGATGAGGTAGGGAGACCGTTGAGATGACAGAGTCTTCTACGAACTGAGAAACGGCTTCTTCTTGGAGGAGTGCGTTGACTTGGGATGTCATCTCTTTGACCTTACGTTGGATACGTTTGTGTTCGCTGGTTCCAACCTGCGTCATTGTCAGTTGTTGTTTTGCATCGGCCAGTCGGGCTTCCAAGACAAGTCTCAGTTCACGCCACTGACTTGCCCGGGGCTTGCCACCCATAAAGTCATTAATGACATCATCTGTAGTCTCCATGGAGACAATCTTACCCGTGTACGGGCATCCGTGTCAGGCTGATTTTTTGCCGCGGTTAGGAGCGGTGCCGAGACTGGTCGTACGTTCTGCAATATTGGTGCAGTGATCGCAAATACGCTCAAGAAAGTGGGCAACTTGTAGGAGATATGTCTCTTGCATCACGCTACGCGTATCCTGCTGCAGAATCTGGATGAGTGTTGCTCTCATTTGGGCGTAATACAGATCTGCTGTGTCATCCCGCTTGATCACATGTGCCGCTAGCTCGATATCGTGAGACAAGTAGGCATCTACGCTGTCGTGAATCATCCCGTATGCAACTGTTGCGTATCGAGGTACATCAATTAGTGGCTTGTAAATGGCTTCATCGGCCATCCGTTGGCCAATACGAGCAATATCGACAGAGTAGTCGGCGATGCGTTCGAGATCACTGGCGATTTTAATGATGTTATTGATGGCGCGAATGTCGGCCGCCTTATCATTTTGTCGCTCCATCACCTTTACGCAGGCCGCTTCCAGAGAAACCTCTAGCCTATCTACACTCTCATCCCGGTCGATAACAGTTTGGCAGGTATCAGTGAGCTGGAGCGTAAGTCCTCGAACGGCAGCACTTAGCATGTCTTCAACAGCGACGCTCATTTCGATGATCGTTGCAGTGATCGAATTTAATTCGACATCACTTTGTTGCTTTTCCTTAGACATACTAACGACAGTGTAGCAAGTCGCCCCGTTCTATTGTTAAGAACATCTGCCGTAAATATTAAGAACCCATCATCGGTGTAAGGTTCAATTGCTGGAATTTCCAGCATTTCCTGATTTCTGGCCGATGTAGTGTGACGATGACGATTTTTCCAATTGATATTTCATCGTTTATGGCAGCTTCCAGACATTTCGACCAGTGTTCATCAAGGGGAGCATCTGGTTCATCCAAAGCAATAACCCGACTATTTGTATTGAGGATTTTAGTGATAGCCACGCGTTGCCACTGTCCTGCTGAGAGTGCCGTGATCTCCTTGTCAAGCAGCGGGGTGATTTCAAATGTCGTTGTATAGTCAGCCTTCTGGAGCGGGATGTTCCCTATCATCAGGTACTCCCTGACAGTGTAGGCAAACGGGCGTGGCGGATTTTGAGGCAGGTAGGCTGGTTGTTCGAATCCAGGAGTGGAAATGTCGCCTGTGGTTGGAGGTTGCACTCCGCCGATGCAATCAAGCAGGGTAGATTTTCCGGAGCCATTTGGTCCTGTGATGAGCATTGCATCCCCAGATCCAACCGAAAACGTGGTGCTTTCCAACCGTCCGGTCACAGAGATGGATCTGACATCCAGCACTAGCCGTTTTCTCCACCGGTGATGATATCGACGATTTGTGTCAGTTCTTCCTGAGACGCATATGTAATAACAACCGTACCCTTATCGAGGTTTCCTGTAAGGCGAGCGCGCATCCCGAGTGCGTTCCTAAGTAACTGTTCCACTGCCTGCACTTCGGTAGATCCGCGCTTTGCAGCCCGGTCAGCCCTCCTGATTTCGCCTTTGGTTTCGCTGGATGTCATTTCAGATTCCAGCTGTCGAACCGTCATCCGACCAGCTTTCGCCTCACGCAGCAGCTCTTGTTGCCTCTTAGCAAAGTTTTCATCCGTGCGTTGTTCCTTGTTGCCAAGCAGAGCACGGGCATGCCCTTCAGAGATCTCACCCGCATCCAATGCCTGTTGGACCGGTGCAGAGAGTCCCAGTAGTCGAAGCGAATTTGCGATTGCAGAGCGGCTTTTACCTATCTTTGTTGCGAGTGTGTCCTGTGTCCACGTGTATGTGTCCATTAACTTCTGATAAGCAACGGCTGCCTCGAGTGGTCTTAGGTCCTCGCGGAGCAAGTTTTCGATCAGGGCAACCGTAAGTGCTTCTTCATCCGAGTACGGCTTAATGACCACCGGAACCCTAAGCATCCCAATCGAGCATGCTGCCCTAAACCGGCGCTCTCCAGCAACGATTTCAAATGTTCCATTGCCAATTGGGCGAACCAGAATTGGCTGCACAATGCCCGTCGATTTAATCGATGCCGCGAGCTCTGCAAGTGCATCCGAGTCAAAAAACGTACGAGGCTGATTAGGATTTGGCTGAATCTGGGTGATGCTTAGCTCCCGCTGCGGCTCGCTGCGGAGTAGGCCATCAAGATCCGGGGCGTTTCCTCCACCAGGCAGTAGCGCGTCCAGGCCGCGACCCAACCCCTTCTTCTGTGTCGATGATGGCATCCCGTCCTTCAGCATGGGTTAACAACTCCTTGGCGATTTCTGTGTACGCAACCGCTCCTTTGGAGCGGGGGTCATAAATGGTGATTGGTTGTCCGTAGCTCGGGGCCTCGGACAGCTTGATGTTTCTAGGTACGACAGTATTTGAGACTTTGTCTCCAAAAAAACTACGTACCTCACTAAGAATTTGATTCGCGTGGTTTGTCCTGCCATCAAACATCGTCAACACAACCCGTGCAATGGACAGGTCTGGGTTAATTCCGCTTCTGATTCGCTTCAGGATTTCAAGAAGTTGGGAAATCCCCTCGAGCGCAAAGTATTCACACTGCATCGGGATAATCACTTCATCAGCGGCGGCAAGAACATTGATTGTAAGTAATCCAAGGGATGGTGGGGCATCGATGATGATGTAGTCATATCGGTGGCTAACACTATCCAAAGCCTTGCGTAAGATACGTTCCCTATCTGGAAGCTCATAGAGAGATAGATCTGCAGATGCTAGGTCAATTGTAGCGGGTATGAGGTCAAGGTTACCGATTGCCGTGGGGATAATTGCATCTAATGCTGTGGCATCCCCGGTTAGAACTCGGTACGTATCCGCTTCACCAACCCGGCGGACAACGCCTACGCCACTGGTCGCATTTCCTTGTGGGTCTGTATCGACGAGGAGGACGCGCCGGTGAATAGCCAGTGCCGCAGCAAGACTGATTGCTGTTGTGGTCTTACCAACTCCACCTTTTTGATTGACCACTGCCCAGTGTCTTGCCATTTTTGCCCTCTGACTAAGCATCAGTGTACCGTTGAGGCGTGACCGGAAAGGCCCAATTGTTTCACGTGAAACAATTGGAATGCTTGTATAACTCCACACTTCACTACAAAAGTTGTCGGCCCACATTGAATTGTTTCACGTGAAACAAATTGCTAGCCTGTGCCCACGGTGGAAATTACCAAGGATTCACCCGCCACGATGCGCTGTGGTTTCGGAAATATAATTCGAGTCGAATCATTGATATCGACATTGGTGTTCAACGTTGTTGATGACCCTGATTTACCGATATGAATCGCCAGTGCGGATGCCGCTGATGTTCCGGTTCGCCACGTTCGAACGCAGTGTAGTGGCAGCGTTCCGGATGCTACGGAAATGCGGATGCGGTTTGCTTCGATCTCCTTGCGGGATGTCAATGTGCCTGCAAACGTAGGTGACAATAAAGGGCTGCGAACACCGAACGGTGTAGCTGGGCTTGCGTCAATCGCAAGGCAGCCTGTGATACGTAAGCCTGCTGGGATGGCGTAAAGCAGTGCCAGCCACTCACTAGGGGTCAACTGATTGTGCTGACGATCCATCGATGACTGGGCTAGAAAAGCAGCACCGGATGCAAGGTCGAGGTCGCCTGATGATGCAAATAGGGCTGATGCTTGGCCCGGGTCGACCTGTGAGCGTCCTGACCGGATGTCCTTTGTGATAACGGATGCTGCTTCTGTGCTAGGCAGGGCTGTCCGCGACACGGCATAGGCTAAAGCCCTGGCAAATGGAGAGGTTCCATTTGATGTCTTGGCTAACAGAGTGCCTACCTCTACGGCATCAACCTTGGATGCCGGATGATTAGCGATTAGCCACCTCAACACGAATGCTAGCTCTGGTTGAAGTTTTGGATGACGGATCTCCAGTGTGTTGGAGAAGTCAGTGATTGCGCCTACGACACCAGATGCTAATACTTTCTGACATTCTTGCATCGCCGCACCTGTGGCATCCGGGCGTAATACTGGAAATCCCAGCAATGCATCGACCCACGGTGGACGAGATGCTGAATATTGAAGAGCAGGTGCCATGGCTGCCGTGAGCCACGATGGGATGTCACTGTCATCAAGGCATTTGACACAAGATGATGCATGCGCTAACTGCTGGGACATCTGTTTTGTAGGCTTGGTGCGTGAGAAGACAATGCGCTGCGCCACTGGGGATGCTGAGATGACAGACCATCCGCTTAATGCTGGAGCTGCTGCGGATGACACATACATTCCGCGAGTTCGGAAGGCGATGCCCGTGTCCTTGGCGTTAATCTCGATCGCTAATCCACCCGCTGCATCTCTATCCGCAAGCAATGCGGGGATAATCTGGATTACGCGGTCTGGTGATGATTTACCGAGAATACGAATCTGCACCTTTGGCCAACAGCACTGAACCATCACTGAAAGTTTGGTGAGCGGTGTAATCGACTTCCCAACTTTGACACCAAACTCTATGGAGTGTCCACCCTGACGAAGAATCCCATCGGATGAAAGTTTCCAGCTCTCGCTAATGTAAATGTCTTTCCAGGTGCCTCCAAGGATGTTTGTAAACACCGGGTGCCCAGCTGACTGAATACTCCTCAGCCACTGGGCTGGGAATGGATCTGAAAGCGCGCTAGGAGGCGCGAGCTGCGGCAAGACATTACGCATCCTCTACATATACCGCAGCCCCGTGGCAAGTAAAGCCGTAAAAATGGTAACGTCAGGCCATTATGATGCTGTTGCGAAGGACCGATATCAACGAATGGAGCTGGCGCCGCCAGATTCCAAATCACGTCTAAGTGCCTCCGTTTCTAACACATTCGCAATTAACCAGTACAGGCAGGTCAGACGGACCTGCTTTTTTTGTGGCAAGCTATGTATTCAACCGAAATAACACCAGATCGACAGACATTCCACCAGCTGGCTAAGCAAGGTAATGTCATCCCCATCACACGAGAAGTGCTTGCAGACATGGAAACTCCCGTGTCCGTGTTTCGCAGATTTGTAGATCGGCCAAATGCATTTCTTCTCGAGTCGGTCGCAGGAGGCGAACGGCTCGCACGGTATTCCTTTCTTGGCTCTGACCCAAAATGTAGCTTTCGGGCCCGTGGGAACAACATTACCTTCACGCACAATGGTGTCGAAACCGTTACTGAGCTGGCCAGCGGTGAAGAGCCGATGCAGGCCATTCAAAAGATTCTAGGCGATGTCCGATTTGTTGATCGACCCGGGTTGCCACGCTTCGTTGGTGGAGCCCTCGGTTACATCGGGTGGGACTGGATAAAACACCTCGAACCTATCCCGGCAGCCGCCACGGATGACACCGGTGTCGATGATATTCATATGTTCCTCGTTGACACAATGGTTATCTTTGACCACGTGAAACATCGGCTTATCTTCCTGACAAATGCACACTGCCCGGATGGAGCAGATATCGATAAAGTCTATGATGATGCTTGTGCGGCACTGAGGCAGCTCGAGTCAGATGCCCTTGCTCAGCGACCGGATGGCCCAACACGCCATGCACAAAAGGCAACATCCCCGCCACCAGATGGTCACTGGGATATGAACCTTACCCGTGGTGACTATGACCGGATGATTGCGACGGCCAAGGAATACATCACCGCCGGTGACATTATCCAAGTCGTGCTTGCACAACGCTTCACACGACCACTCAATGCAGATCCCTTCGACATTTACCGAACGCTTAGGGCTATCAACCCAAGCCCATACATGTACTATCTTCAGTTTGACACCGGAACAACCCTCGTCGGCGCATCCCCAGAAGTCCTCGTCACCGAAGATGAACGGAAAGTAACCATCCGGCCAATCGCCGGAACACGCCCACGCGGAACCTCACGGGTCGAGGATGACCAGCTGGCAGCAGAGCTCCTGGCGGATGAAAAAGAACGGGCAGAACACATCATGCTCGTCGACCTCGCACGCAATGATATTGGACGGGTTTGTACCTACGGAAGCGTACGCGTGGATGAGCTGATGGTTATCGAGCGCTACTCTCACGTGATGCATATCGTCAGCAACGTCGTTGGTGAGCTGGCACCCGGTCGCAATGCGTTTGATCTCCTCCGCGCAACCTTCCCCGCTGGCACACTCTCCGGGGCACCAAAGGTACGGGCGATGCAAATCATCGATGAACTTGAGCCTTGTAGGAGGGGAACCTACGGTGGAGCCATCGGTTACTTATCCTATAAAGGGTCATTTGATGCATGTATTACCCTTCGAACGGCGCTGATACGGGATGGATTGGTCCATGTTCAGGCTGGTGGTGGCATTGTGGCTGACTCTGTAGCTGATACGGAGTACCTTGAGACCGTAAACAAGAGCGGCGCCATCCGACGTGCTGTTGAGTTGGCTGAAAAAGGCTTGGAAACGCGTAAATGATGAAACGCCGGCGCATCTTGCCCGATCCACAACGCCCACAGCTTGATTCAAATGACCTCCAACGACTAGGTCAGCTGATATCAAAGCGGATGGTGATGACCTGTCCTGGATGCGGCGACATTGTTAGGCCATCCTGCGAAGGTGGTGAACTCCAAATCGGCTCCAGCCCTGACATGAGTGGCGTAGATAGCAGCCAGCAAAGTAAGCCTCGCTTGATTTTTCAGTGCAAACGATGCTTCCGAATCACTGGGTGGATTCAAGGGGATGTTTGGGTGCAGGAATTTGACCTGGATGATGATGAGTCACGCTGGGATCACCTCGAACTGGATGACCATCCCGTCAAAGAAAGGCACCCTTCGTGACATGGAAACTGGCACAATAGTCATCTTTAGGTCCCGAAAATCAGGAATTCAGCTGGATGCGTATAACCAGACGGCTGCCGAAATGTCACAGCTTGTCACCACCATCCCTGGCTATATCAGCCATAAGACGTTTAACCACGCGGATGGAGAAACTGTCACGCTGGGTGAGTTTGAAAGCCTGGATGCTGTACATCAATGGGGGGGTCATCCCACACACCGCGCTGCACAGGCGATGGGACAGCAAACTTGGTACGACGGCTACGAGTTAACCATTTGTGATATTCACTCCCGGAAGACATTCAACCGGGACAAGGCAACACCATGATCTTTGTCATCGATAATTACGACTCTTTCACCTATAACATCGTTCATTATCTCGGCGAACTCGGCGCTGAATTGGTGATCAAACGCAATGATCAAGTCACCGTGGATGACATTATCAAGCTGAAGCCATCGCATCTACTTGTCTCGCCGGGACCGTGCTCACCAACGGAAGCGGGAATTTCCGTCGAAGCGATCACCCGCTGTGCGGGTTTGTTTCCAATCTTGGGCGTCTGCCTCGGACACCAATCAATCGGTCAGGCATTCGGTGGAAAAGTGGTACGCGCTGGACGTCTGATGCACGGAAAGACAAGTCAGATCAAGCACGCTAACACGGGAGTGTTTGCGGGAATGCCAAATCCGTTCACCGCGACTCGCTATCACTCACTGACAATTGAACAAGCCAGCCTGCCGGATTGCCTCGAGGTGACTGCGACAGCCGTGGATGATGGAGAGATCATGGGCATTCGGCACCGGATGCTACCGATTGAAGGCGTACAGTTTCATCCAGAAAGTGTGCTTACACAAGAGGGTAAGCGACTGCTCGGGAATTTCCTGAATCAACGCTGCTAATGGCAATAGCGTAAGTGGCTCCGTGACCGCGCAATGTAGGCGGGAAGAAGCCAATTACGCTATGATTTATCGGCCCAGAAGCTGCTTTGTTGCAGCGATGATGTCATCCTGACGCATCAACGCCTCACCGACAAGTACCGCGTGCGCACCAGCATCGACAACTGTCACAACATCCGCATCTGTGAGGATGCCCGATTCGGCCACAGCAGTGATTCCTTGTCCAAAGTGGCTTGATAATGACCCAAAAGTGCCTAAATCGACGCTGAAATCATGCAGATTTCGGTTGTTCACGCCAATCAAGGTCGCTCCTGATGCAAGTGCAAGCTCAAGCTCCGCCGCATCATGGACCTCCACCAAGACATCCATTCCGAGACTTTCAGCCACTGTGCGTAGCTCCGCAAGCCTTGCAGCACTTGGTAGAGCCGCAACGATTAACAGGATGGCATCTGCGCCAAGGACACGAGACTCGTATACCTGGATAGGGTCGATGATGAAGTCCTTACGGAGAAGCGGTAATGCAACCGATTCTCTGACCTGACCGAGGTAGTCCGGGCTTCCCTGGAAGTACGAAACGTCTGTTAGGACACTCAGACATGTTGCGCCACCCTGCTCATAGCTCTTGGCGATCGCTATAGGGTCGAAATCGGCACGAATCACACCCTTGCTTGGGCTTGCTTTCTTGATTTCGGCGATCAGAGCACAGGGCGGCCCCGCGGATTCGATGGCGCGGCGGAATCGCTGTGTCGCGGGCATCTCCAATGCCCGCTCCATAAGCAACACTTTGCCCGGCACGGATGTCTTTAGTGGGGCAATCTCTGCCTGTTTGGTCGCAATGATACGGTCCAAAACCGTTGGAAGCGTACTCATCCTCGGGACAATCGATTCGTAAGCTCAATCAGCTCCTGCAGCTTTGCAAGTGCTGCACCGGATGCAATCGCAGATTGTGCCATTCGGACACCTTCGACCAATGTGCGGGTCTTACCGGAAACCAACAACCCTGCACCGGCATTGATGGCAATCAAATCTGTGCGGGCGCGGTCGCTGCCACTGAAAACTCGCTGGAGAATTTCCGCATTTTCCTCAGCATTTTCGCCAGCACTGACTTGCTCAGGAGAACTCTCGGCAATGCCGACATCCCCTGGGACCAGATAACCCGTAGTTACGATGCCGCCGACCAGCTCCGCATAAAACGTTCTGCCAAAGGTAGAAATTTCATCGAGGCCAGCCTCGCCATGAACCACCAATGCATGAAAACATCCAAGGGAATCCATCACATGCGCAAGCTGCTCACACAGACTGGTGTGGTACACACCGAGAACCTGTCGCTGTGCGCCTGCTGGGTTTGTCAACGGACCAAGGACATTGAAGACGGTACGGAAGCCAAGCTCAGAACGTACAGATGCCGCATGACGCATCGCAGGATGCAAGTTACGAGCAAAGAGAAATCCGATTCCGATGGTGTCGACGCAGTAACCAACCTGTTCAGATGTCAAATCCATCGCGACACCAAGTGCCTCAAGGACATCCGCCGAACCGGCCTTGCTGGTTACAGCACGGTTTCCATGCTTGGCGACGGCGACGCCACAGGCTGCACTCACAATCGCTGCACCTGTGGAAATGTTGAATGTCTTAATGACATCCCCACCTGTACCGCATGTATCAATCAGGTTTTCACGGTGAGTTTGAACCTTCACGACACGCGCACGCATCGCTCTCGCGAAGCCCGCAATTTCATCCACCGTCTCACCACGGACCCGGAGGGCCGCAAGCAATGCCCCAATCTGGGCATTGCTTGCTTCACCATCCATGATCACGCCCATCGCATCCATGGCTTCCTGCTGTGTCAGCGGAATACCCGAAACGACGCGCTCAAGTGCAATCTGAATCGGAGACATCTCAGGCTTCCTTCACCGGCGCAACTGGAGCCAACAGACGCTCACGCACTTCGTGCAACAAGTCATCCACGAACTGATCCACGGCTCTACCACCCATGTCACCAAGCTCACGATGGCGAACTGATACATTCCCCGCCGCGATGTCACGGTCACCAATCACCAAGAGGTAAGGAATTCGGGCAACCTGACCTTCGGCAACCTTCTTACCCGTCTTTTCAGA
>Ga0114975_10002845_pt1 | contig 11757 bp, 9 predicted proteins | sample S_130626_EF_Meta_FD_87031 | JGI IMG/M metagenome (GOLD analysis project Ga0114975, IMG submission 87031) | Freshwater microbial communities from Lake Simoncouche, Canada to study carbon cycling - S_130626_EF_MetaG | ecosystem: Environmental > Aquatic > Freshwater > Lake | place: Lake...
AAATTCCCCGCATGAGCCAAAATCAGCAATCGACGTCTAGCCACGCTATCTTCGAAGCGGAAGCACTTTCGCATATTCGACATGAGCTTCGGACACCGCTTAACCAGATCTTCGGGTCTTCCGAAATGCTCGAAGAAGATGCCACAGATGCCGGCCAGGATGCACTGGTACCCGATCTGCAAAAGATACAGAAGGCTGCGCGCAACCTGGATGGCCTCATCCAAACACACCTTGGGACACACGTTTTGGGTGCATTTGATGCGGTTGCTGCCGATGATGAAGTGCACCAGGGCACAGCAGGTGACAAGAGCCAGCCGGTAGGCTTTGCGATTCCGGACACCGATGACGCAGCGGAAATCCATCTGACGCAGCTCAGCGGTCATGTGCTCGCCGTGGATGACAACGAGAGCAACCGTGACATGTTGTCGCGGCGCTTGTTACGCCATGGCCTTACGGTTGAAGTGGCCATCAATGGTGTCGATGCCCTCGCACAGCTGGAAGCAAAGGCCTTTGATCTGGTGCTACTTGACATCATGATGCCTGAGCTGGATGGCTATGAAGTCCTCAAGCGGATGAAAGCCAGTGACAACCTCCGGCATATCCCGGTCGTCATGATTTCGGCCCTCGATGAGCTTGAGAGTGTGGTGCGTTGCATCGAAGCCGGTGCTGAGGACTATCTGTCAAAGCCGTTCAACCCCACGCTTTTGCGCGCGCGTATTGGTGCTTGTCTCGAAAAGAAAGCTCTCCGCGATCAGGAGCAGGATTACCTTGCGACCATCGAGACGACACAGAAGCGCCTCAAGCGCGAGCTCGATGATGCGACCACGTATGTCCGCTCTATCCTCCCAGAGCCCGAGACAAAGCCCTATCCGATTGACTGGGTGTACACACCATCCACGGAGCTCGGCGGGGATGCGTTTGGTTATCACTGGATTGATGATGACCATTTTGCGATGTACCTCCTTGATGTCTGTGGACATGGAGTGGGGGCAAGCTTGCTGTCGGTGGCCGCCATCAACGTGATGCGGAATGGGTCGATTGCACAGACCGACTTCCGAGATCCGGCCCAGGTGCTGACGCGCCTTAACAATATGTTCCTGATGGAACGCCAAAACAATATGTACTTCACGCTCTGGTACGGAGTGTTTCAAAAGAGTACACGTAAGCTGACATTCAGCGGCGGCGGACATCCGCCATCGTTGTTGTTTACGGGAGACATCGCCGGTGGACAGCCGACCCTCCAGGAGCTGCACCGCGGCGGGTTGCCAATTGGAGCTCTCGAGGATGTTCCATACGGTGCAACCACAGTTGATGTTCCAGCGGATGCCCGTCTGATTATTTTGTGTGATGGCACGTATGAGATCGAGCTACCTGAGGGTGGGATGCTTGGTCTGGAAGGCTTCACGGAGTTCATCCGACCGCGTATCGCAAGTCCTACATTGCTGACGGAAGTTACTGAGTGGATCCGCGGTTTCCACGGGGATGGCCCGCTGGAGGATGACTTCTCGCTTGTGAGGGTGCACCTATGTTAGATATTGCGCCACGCGAATGGCACTTACTTCCGCAGAACAGCGAGATTAGTCGCGTCAATGGTGAGGTTGAGGAATGGCTGGCCGGCGCCCATGTGCCATTTGCCGGTATTTATCTTGCCAACCTGACGGTTGAAGAGCTGGTTACAAACTGCATTAAGTATGGTTATGCGGGGATGGATACGACTGACAAGGGTATTGATGTCGAGATTTCGATCAGCGGTGGAGAATTGAAGGTTGTCCTCTCGGATGATGCCGCGCCATTTGATCCGCTCGTTCAGGCTGCACCAGACCTCTCGCTTCCAATCGAAGACCGGCCAATCGGGGGACTGGGCATCCATATGCTCCGACAAATGTCCACCGGGTTTACCTATACGTTTGAAAATGGACGTAATGTGGTGACGATTACCAAGCAGCTTGGCTAAGCGAGGCGCTGCCGAATCTTTGCGCTGATGGTGTCCACGATCACGACGGTGACGATGGTCGCGATGACAATCAGCCCGAGGCGTGGGTAGTTCGCAGCTTGGTATTGCAGCCCGAGGATAAAGCCAATTCCGCCTGCGCCAACGATACCGATCACCGATGCCGAGCGCACATTCAGGTCGAAACGGTAGAGCACGAACGATACAAAGTCAGGGAGCACTTCCGGCAGGATGCAGTGTCTGAAAATGGAAATCGGAGTTGCACCTGTGGTAGTGAGAGCCTCGATAGCCCCTTTGTCGACATTTTCGATACGCTCGGCGTAGAGCTTTCCAAGCATCCCAATGGAATGGATAGCAACAGCCATCACGCCTGCAAATGCACCAAGCCCAAGCCCCTTGATAAATGCGTAGGCAAGCAGGATTTCGGGGAAGGTTCGGATGGCGTTGAGTAGGACTTTTCCAATCCCAGATGGTGCTGGTGAGCGAACGAGGTTACGCGCAGCTAGGACGCCAAAGGGAATCGCGAGGATACCGGCTAGGAATGTCCCAAGCGCTGCGATTTGCAGACTCTCGATCAGGCGTTGCTGGACGATAGGCCAGTATTCCCAGTCCGGGTGAGCAAACATATCTGTGAGCATGGTTGCGGCTTTTGGGAAGCCGGATGTGATTCTCGCGGGTGTGACATCCATTCCAGCCATCGACCATAGGAGGAGCGGCACGACGACGAGCAGTGTGAGTGTGGAGCGACCTTTTGCTGTCATACGAGTCGCCTCCGGATGGTGCCAGACAGCGTGTCGATAAGCATCACAACGCCAAATGTAACTACGGTGATGATGCCGACATTGGTGTAGTTGAGGAAGGCGATTTGTGTCTTTAGCAACACACCAACGCCACCGGCTCCGACGAGTCCGAGAACGGTCGCTGCGCGGACATTGATTTCAAAGGCGTAGAGCGTGTAGGCGATAAACTCCGGGGCGATTTGGGGAAAGACGCCGTGACGTGCCTGGAGGATATGGGTGGCTCCCGTGGTTGCGATGGCATCCATCGGGCCTCGGTCGATTGTCTCAACGGTGTCTGCCAGAAGCTTTGCGACAACGCCAAAGGAGAAGACGAGCAGCGCGAGGAAGCCTGGGAAGGCTCCGATACCAAAGGCGCTAGCGAGGAGTGCTGCGAGAACGAGGTCCGGAATCGTTCGAATCAGGTTCAGCAAGTTACGGGTGATCTGGTAGACCCACTTGTTTGGTGAGACGGTGCTGCTCGCGAGAAACGCTACAGGGAGCGCGAGAGCGGCTCCGAGCATGCTGGCTGCGAGGGCGATTCGGATCGTTTCGACCATCGGGGGGATGAGCTGGCCGGTGACGAAATCCATCGGCCACGGGGGAAGCATCCCTTTGAAGAAGCGCAGCACATTTGGCATCCCATCCGCGAGGACCCAGAGGTTGAATTTTGTGCCTTGGATGCTCCATATGAGGATTGCGGAGGTGATGGCGATGCCGACAACCAGCATCCATGGAAAGGGACGCTTTGGGAGTGCCTGAGCGGTGGACATCAGTGTTCGGCTGCTCCACGCATGTCATCCGGGCGGATTTTGCGCTGATAAATGCGTTCAAAGTCAGCTTCGGACATATTGGCACCGGGGCCATCGTAGACGACTGTGCCCGCGTGGAGCCCGATGACGCGGTCGGCGTATTCCATCGCCATGTCGACAAAGTGTAGGTTGACGATGGTGAGGAGGCCTTCTTCGCGGGAAAGAGCCTTGAGATCACGCATCACCTGATGTGCCGTCGGGGGGTCAAGGCTTGCGACTGGTTCATCGGCGAGGAGGATGCGTGGTTGTTGCGCGAGGGCGCGTGCGATGGCGACGCGTTGTTGCTGGCCGCCGGAGAGCTGGTCTGCGCGGTTGTAGGCTTTATCGAGGATACCGACGCGTGTGAGGCACTTGATGGCGAGGTCGTTATCGGATTTTGTGTAAAGCCCGATGAGCGCACGCCAGGTTGGCAGATCCCCGAGGCGCCCTGTGAGGACATTTGCCAAAACACTCGACCGACGGACGAGGTTGTAATTTTGAAAGATCATCCCAATCCGGCGACGTGTCTTGCGTAGATTGGCATCCGAAATGTTTTTGATGGGCGTTCCGAGAACGGTGACATCGCCGCCGGTCGGAGCGACCAAGCGGTTGATGGTTCGGATGAGGGTGGATTTCCCTGCGCCGGAGAGACCTACGACAACGATGAACTCGCCTTCGTGGAAGTCAAGTGTGACATCCTTGAGTGCTGTAAAGCCATTCGGGTAGGTAACGGATGTGTTGTTAAAAGAGACAAGGGTAGCGGCTTTCGCGGCTACCCCTGGAGAAACATCTGACATTGCGTCTGTATCTTACTTCTTGGGAGTCGCCGCCGGGGTTTTCGGGGCGGTGGATTTCTTGAAGTTTTCAAGCTGGACGTTCATGCTGGTTGCGACTTCACGTACCGGATCAAAGTCGGCATCAGCGGCTTCAACAAGGTCATCGACTTCGTAGACATCATCAAGTGTCTTCTTCCCTTCGGGTGTCGCTTTGTACTTGAGGAAGGCTGCTTTGATTTTGGCGGTCAGCTCAGGGGAGAGACCACTGCGTACAGAGATGGTGTCATTTGGGATCTCGGACGTCTGGTCGATTTTGACAACCTTCGTTTTGACATCCTTATATGCAGACTGCTTTTCTAGCTTGTTACGTGCATCATCGTAGCTTGCTGCCACATCGACATCGCCGTTATACACAGCGCGGATGGCCGAGTCATGTCCGCCAGCAAACATCGTTTGGGAGAACCACTTCTCAGGGTCCATTTGCTTGCCCTTGAGGTAGCTTGCGGGGAAGAGGTACCCGCTTGCCGAGCTAGGGTCGACGAAGGCGATGCGCTTGCCTTTTGTGTCGGCGAGCGTTTTGATTCCGCTGTCTGCGCGAACCGTGAACATCGCGTGGTACGTCAGACTCCCACGGCGACTGGTCTTGAGCATGATTTCTGCTGCGTTACGGTCTTTGGCGATGACATATGCAAGTGGCGGGAGGGACCCGATGTCAACCTGTCCGGAGGCCATCGCTTCGATGAGACCGGCGTATTCCGGCGTTGTGGATGTTTCCACTGGAATGCCGAGCTCCTTCGAAAGAAAGTCTGCCATTGGCTGAGCGTTCTCTGCGATTTTGTCCGCTTCAACGGATGGAACAAAGCCGAAAACCAGCTTGGATGGCGTTGCGGTGGCATTCCCGCCTGCAATTCCGCCCTTTTCAGGCTTTGAACATGCGGTGAGGAGGCTTAAGGCAACGGCTGGAAAAACCAGTAGGATTGCTCGGCGTTGAATAGAAATCACTGAGATATACTCCCATTTGCAAGTAAATTTGCGAAGGTGTTTTCAGCATGGTGTGCGCAATACTTTGTGCTTTCATGCCATGTCGAGTATACCTTTATTGAGCAGTCCGTGACCGGACTGAAGGAGTGGCTGGTGACACACGAACTGGGAAAGGATATATTAACGCATGCCCGTTCGTGAATTCTTCCAGCAGTGGGTTAGCCGCTCGCCGGGTCGACTTCGCCCACAGATGTTCGTGCGGCAGGTTTGCCAAGCACTCGAGCGTCGTAAGCGACAGGGCGTAGATGGGCGTTGGTACGTAGCCAATGCGATCACATTGCGTGTAGCAGTTCATAGCTCCGCTGATCGTGAGCATGTTCGTGACTTCATGGATGCCAATGACATCGCTGAGTCCATCGCAGCATGGATGAAACAGCGCAATTACCGCACACGTGGTCCCCTTCATGTGGTTGTTGAAGAGATTTCGTACGCTGTCCCTGGTGATGAGCCAATCGAAATTCACGTGCGCTTCGAGGCGAACCTCACCGATGCTGAAATGGTCCTTCAGGAAACGGATGACCGCAAGACTGTTGGGCAAGCAACCATCGTTCCGACGGCGGGGGTTGCCGTCGATGTGAGCTCGGTCGAAGCTGTTCAGGCAACGCCAGCTGTTTCGGATCATAGCCTGACATCCGATATCTCCACGGAATCTGTAATCTTTGTACCTGAGCTTCAGGCGCCTGATTCGTGTACGCCGAATACACCAGCGACGCAGGTTACCGGAGAGCGAGTCATCCCACATCCGAATGCACGCCGTGTCTATCCTTATCCAGATATGGATGAAGAGATGCGCACGGTTCCAGCGGTTCCACAGGCAGTGGCGACCGTGCGTGTTACGACACCCGATGGCCAATCAAACGAGTATGCCGTTGGGTCAACCGGCCTGCGCATTGGGCGGTCGCGGACAGCGGGGAATGACCTTGTTATCGCTGACCCGATGGTTTCCAAGCGCCATGCGGAAATGCGTGTTTCCGATAACAAGCTTGTGATGGTTGATCTGCAATCGACAAATGGAACGCGCCTCTCGGGTGCGCCTGTGCCACCAGGTATCGCATGGCCGATTTCCGAAGGGGATGTCTTCCTTCTTGGAAATACCCAGCTGATGGTCCTGAAGATTCAGGCATCGAAGCTAGTGCCCGCAGTCGATAACTACGGCATTCAGTCCGTTGCGCGGGCATTGTCCCTGATGACCGCCGATGGAACGCTCCATGCAATCGGGAGCGACATGGTCATCGGACGAGCCATCTCGGATGACATCGTCGTTACAGGAGTTGGCGTCAGCCCTCAGCACGCACGGCTTCGCATCCGGCATGATGTCATTACCATCGAAGACCTCGATGCACCTGCTGGGACATTTGTGAACAGCGAGCGTATTCCCGCACGGCATCCCGTCGTGATTCGCGCTGGTGATACGGTAGCCCTTGGTTCATGCTTGATGACCGTAATGGCATCCAATGTTCCACAGGATGCTGTTTACGCCTGATGTCAATGTCAGTGCGTGTGAACGCATGCACCAAAACTCACATCGGCAGCGTTCGCCCAAAGAATGAGGATGCGTTCAGCAACTTCATCATTGATGGCTTTGAAACGATTTCAATTGTCTGTGATGGCATGGGCGGACTCCAGGCTGGTGAGCTCGCAAGCCAGAGCGCTGTGGACACTCTGGAATCCAAGCTTAAGGCAAGCCTTCCGGATGCAACATCTAATGCGACCGTCGCCGATGCGCTCCGGGATGCGATGGCAGCCGCGAATGGTGCCGTGCACGGTGTGGCAAGGCAGCTCGTCGCGGGCATCCCGGCCGAAGATAAACCCCTCGCCGGAACAACCGGCGTTGTCGCAGTGGTGCACCGAGGTGTCCTGACCGTAGCACATATTGGGGACTCCCGTGCGTACCTGATGCGCTCCGGCGTGCTGATGCCTCTCACCGATGACCATTCATTTGTCGCAGAGCAGGTCAAGCTTGGCCATATGACTGAGGAAGAAGCCCGCAAGTCGCGCTACCGCAATGTCGTCACACGGGCGATCGGCATCAGTCCAACAGTGCAGTGCGACATTTCAACGCATCCACTTCAGGATTCCGACCGTATTCTTGTCTGCACCGATGGCCTGACAACAATGATTCAGGATGTCGATATTGCAAACATTCTGGATAAGGCTGACAGTAGCGCCGCAGCGGCGCAGGCACTTATTCAAGCCGCACTGCAAGCCGGCGGAAGTGACAACATCACCGTCTCGGTCATCGATGTCGACGCCACAGATGCTGGAACATCGGTGATTAGTGGCGATTACCGTGGCCACACAATGCGGTCTGCGGACGAGTATTCGGCGTTTGCAGCCAATGGGTTTGCGGTTGCAAGCAACCAACCCGAATCGAATGCGTCGCTCGGGGCACCCACGAACGAAGCCTACCGTCCCATCCAAAAACCGGAGCCAGCAAAGCGGCGTAAAGCTGAGTCATCGTCTAAATCCTGGATGCTTCCCTTTGCGTTGATTGGCATCCTGATGTCGGTTCTCCTCGTCGGTGTGATGTTTATCGACCCGCTGCGTGTCAGTCTTGGTAAGCGCCTGACAGGAACCACGACGGTGTTCGAGCCAGAAGTGCGACCAGAGTTTTCTCGCATCAAGTATCAGGACCCTGTGATCTTTAGTGATCGCTCGCCGGCCCGGGATGGCATTCTCTCCTGGTCTGTTGCAGGCGGTCCCGCTTGGGTCGGAGCATCCACAAGTAAAGTATTTGTCAAAAACATGGCGGGTATTGTCGAAGATCGCTTCACTCCCCGGCGTGGTCAGCAGGTTTCTGGGATGGCGGTTGACCCGGATGGCAATGTGTACATCACGGATGCAACCCGCGGAATTATCGAGCGCATCACCCTTGCCGGAAATCGTACTACTCTGGTCTCCCGGCTAAAGAATCCTTCGAGTTTGGTAATCGACAGTGGTAATGGTGCCATTTACTTCATCGATGGTGGTATTTTGTACGTTGTGAATCCTGTTGTTGCAGGAAAGTAGTGGATTACACGGCGAACTAAAACCCTATGGCGATTGGTCACCTCGGAAAATACGAGCGTCTGGATGTCCTTGGAAGCGGTGCTTCCGGTGTCGTCTACCTCGCCTATGACACCCTGCTACGTCGGCAGGTTGCGCTTAAGGAAGTCCGTGCTGCGGGCCCTGAGCTTGACCGGGTCCTCTCCGAAGCACGCTTGCTTGATCGCCTGAGACATCCTTCGCTAATCGCCGTCCACGCCGTGGATGAAATTGATGGCGTCGTCGTTATCGATATGGAGCTTATTCGGGGAAGCAATCTCTCAGAAGTGATGCGAGCCCGGAACCGCCGCCCACTTCCGCTAAACGAGGCGCTGACCATCGCGATTGGTATCCTCGATGGCCTTGCACATGCGCACGACCACCGTGTGCTCCACCGCGATATCAAGCCTGCAAACATCCTGATCGGCACCGATGGCCGCACGGTTAAGCTCACCGACTTTGGTCTCGCGGAGCTGTTGAGTAGTTCATCCCTCGCCGGCGGTGGTGGCACCTACCCCTACATGGCACCCGAAGACTTCGATGAGACAGCGGGCAGTGACCGCCGCTCGGACCTGTGGTCTGTTGGTGTTGTTGTCTACGAAATGGTGACTGGCCGCAGGCCATTTGTGGTTGAGAAAACCCGTGACCCATTTGCGTGGAAGCGCGTGATTGATAACACTGAGCCCATCCGTGTTGGCTTATTGGGGCTGAATCTCCCAGCTGAAATGGATGCCGTGCTGACCAAGGCACTGTCAAAGTGCAAGGATGACCGCTATCAGGATGCGCGATCGTTCCGGGATGCTCTGATTACAGCGGCGGGTGTTGCGCCGGCGGCGGTTCTAACGGAGTCACGGCCGAATGCGGATACTCGGATGCGTATTCCAACGCCTGAGCCCCAGGTGTCGACGGAATTGTCACCGTTTTTCGTCTTCCCGGATGGAAATGCAACAGCAGACATCGATGGCTTTCTTGCAGCAGCGGCGCGTAACTGGGACTTTTCGTGCACTGCGCTAGCGGATGGGCGCTTCGCGAATTTTCTGTTTAAGCTCCACGCCGATGAAATCGCGAACCTTGCACGTAGCCTCGCTGCCAACAATGACCTCTCGCCTGACCGCAGGCTGCGGATGTTCCTTGAGTACAGTCAGCCTGACCCGGATGCGCAGGAATTTGATCCGGTTGAGGATCATGAAACGATCATTGGGATTCAGGTAATCACGCCGAATCACGATGAATCGGATGGCAACGCTAGTGTGGGCGATGTGTTTTCGACCAGTGCCGGCGAGCAGCGTGAGCTGGCTGCCGCAGGTGTAGCCGCGCATTCTACGGCCATGAACCAGCGAGATGCCGGAAGTGACAGTCTTCCGACGCAGGGGTTTCTTGCAGCAACGATCACCGAGCCACGTACCGTTGCGACGGTAAGTCCTGTGATCACCGATGGTGTCGATACGCGAACGGGAACACCTGCACCGGTTTCGATGCGAGGTGCGGCGGCACGCCTTGATAACGACGATGAGCGGAACCGCCCTGTGGAACCGCGTTTTGTGCAAGCTACCCGGCAGGCTAATCCGCGCTTCCGTACGACGGCGGAGCCTATCCGTCTCCGCTGGTGGTATTGGCCGCTTGTGGCTTTTACTGTCATGCCTGTAATCGCCGGTGCGTTGACACATTCTGTTGGTTCTGCCGTGCCTATCAATGTGATGATGGCCTTACTTGCGGTGATGGGTGTTTTGGCAAGTTTGCAGATGGTGATTACGAGTGGTGTTCGGATGCCGGCTTGGGCGACATTTGTGTTAGTTTTTCCGATGGCCGCCGGTGTGATGGGCGGAGGTGCGCTGGCTGCTGCACTCGTGGGTCCGGCTGCATCCCTTCAAGATTTAGGCAAGGCACTTGCTCCCGGGCTTGTTCCTCTCGCAGTCCTGGTCGCGGCGGGTGTTTCGATTCGCCGTACTTGGCGTGTGTGGGTTGCGGTTCACATGTTGACAGCCATCGTGTCGACGGCTGACATCGTGAATGCATTTATCCTCGCAAAGTAGGTTGAGTTCAGTAGCGCGCCAGTTAGTACCAAGTGCTCTCCGGTTGATGCAAGCTGACTACTAAGCCAAACCTTCCATCCAGTCAATGGGTTCCTCACCGCGAAGGCGCAGAATTCCATTTATGGTTGAAAATGGCCGGTGGTCGAAAAAGCCACGATGCGCACTCAGTGGGCTCGGATGAACAGAGCGAATGGTGTCATGCCTATCCGTGAGAAATGGTGCTGCCGCATTTGCTGCATGCGACCCCCAAAGGACAAAGACGGGTGGATGCTCTTTGTCTGCAAGGGCCTTAAGGACAGCATTTGTGATGACATCCCAGCCCAGCTTTGCATGCGAAAGAGGCGTCGCCGCACGCACTGTGAGGGTTGTATTCCACAGGAGAACGCCCTGATGCGACCAGGGCGTCAGGTCATGGTGGGTTGGTACCGCAGCACCAAGATCAAGGGCGAGAGCTTTGTGGATATTCTTCAGGGATGGCGGTGCTGGCACTGGATCCGGGACGCTGAAGCATAGGCCTTGGGCCTGTCCAGGTCCATGGTAAGGATCTTGGCCAATGATGATGACCTTTGTCCGTGCAAGTGGCGTCAGCGCGAGCGCACGAAGTTCCATCCCAGCTGGCGGATAAACCGTAGCCTGTGCACGCTCATCGGCGAGGCGGTTCTGGAGCGACTGGCCATCCGGACCCGCAAGGATTGGCGAGAGAATTGCGTGCCAGTCTGAGGATGCATCGAGTAAGAGTGTGTGTGGTTTCACAGTCCTATTCTAGGCAATGTCGGGTGTGGTTACGGGATGCGAATAAAAAAAGCCCCAGCCTCGAAGAGGCTGGGGCGTATTTCCAATATCAGACTTATTGGAACATGCGGGTTTCGATGTTGCCGAGGAAGCGGCGGAGTGGAGACCCTCCTGAGCGACCTGTGGCTGGGATTGTGATCTGATCCACTGCGGATGCACCACTGCCACTGTTGATCGTCAAGGTCGTTGAACCCGTCTTGATCGAGTGACCATTTGGAATACGCAGTTCAGGGTGATCAAACGGTGCGCTACGGTTTTCGACACGTGGATCCGTCATCTCCAGCATCACCTGAATCAGGTCACGCTTTTCGAATACGGAGAGCTCAAGCTTCTTGACATCCGGGGATGTATCAGGCTTGTTCTGGTGACCAAAGTCGCCGCCACGGTTGTAGTTGTTGATAACTTCGTGCAGCGTTGCATAGCCGCCGTTGTGGTTGTAAGGAGCATTCAATGCAACATTCCGGAGACCAGGTGTCTTGAAAGCGCCATTTACCGCGATGCGGCTGGATGGCGTTACATCACCGATGCTGTCTGACAGGATTCCGAGCTGGAGGCTGCGGCTGAACGACAGGG
>Ga0114975_10002846_pt1 | contig 11757 bp, 10 predicted proteins | sample S_130626_EF_Meta_FD_87031 | JGI IMG/M metagenome (GOLD analysis project Ga0114975, IMG submission 87031) | Freshwater microbial communities from Lake Simoncouche, Canada to study carbon cycling - S_130626_EF_MetaG | ecosystem: Environmental > Aquatic > Freshwater > Lake | place: Lake...
AAATTATTTAATCCAATAACATCTGGATATAAATCATTTCCTATACAATATTTTTGATAAATGGCTAATAATTGATTATCAAATTGCGTAGTATAACTTGATATAAAAACAGAAACAGAATTCATATCGAATTTTTTCATGATATTTTCTATAAAATCAATATGACTTTTACACGCTTTTATTTGTTCATCATATGATTCTTTACTTCCTCTATTTCTTGTATTTTGACCTCCTAATCTAAAACTTTCTCCTAGAAATAAAATTAATGCGTTCATTAAAACAAAACAAAACTAATATAATATAATATTTATATATATTTTATAATGAATAAATGTGCTATAGTTATACCTCTACATCCAAAACATTATAATTTTGGACATTATATATTTAATGAATTAAATAATACTAATGTTGATTTATATTTTGTTTTTACATCTTTAGAAGATAAAAATAAATTCCAAAATTCTTTATCACAAGAAATAAAATTAAATTTTCTTATATTAACTGATTTTACTGATATTCAAGTTGTTATTAATACAAATTCTTTTGTTTCTATTAAAAAATTATACGCATTATATGATTTGCATGAAAAATATGAATATATAAGCTGTATTGATTCTGAAATCAAATTCATAAATAAAACAAATTTTTATGAAATAATGAGAAATATAGTAAATTCTAAAATTATTTTTGGTGGAAAAATAAATGATAATATGTTGGCCGAAAGATACATTTTAATAGATTCATTAACTAAAATATCGGATAATAAATATCATAATGATTTAAGAAATATATCTCAAGATTTTAGTATATACACTTGGTGGTCAAATTTACCAGTATATGATTGTAAAATAGCAAAACATTTTTTAGATTGGATTGATTTTAGATCATCTAATTTAGATAGGTTTTGTTGGAATGTTTTTGATAGTATGTTATATGATTATTTTTGTATATTATTTTATAATTATCAACTTAAAATAGTACCTAATTTACATCATAGTTTAGAATTTTCAGATAGTGAAATAGTTAAGTATGTTGATAAAAAATTAAATAAATTATATTGGGTTAATAATAATGCTTATAAACAAGATGAAGAATATTATGAAAAATCAGACTTTTATATTGTTTTTCATTTAGATAGGTCTTGCTTTCCTCAATTTACACCGTTGAACAATTAAAGTAAGTTACCAATTGAAAGGTATGTTACTAAGAGATTTCGTAAATTAATATTTAATTAAGTATTATAAAAAATGAGCGATGGTTTACTAATGCTTCCCTAATGGAGGAATTAATTATTCAACAGTTCAAATAAATTATTGCTCGATTTATAATAATATTGTCTATAAAAATATTATTATATATGTTTACTGAAGAACATCTATAGTTTTTCCTTTGGAAGTTTTGCATCTAAACATTTGTTTTGTAGGTTTACTACACACTTCATTATTTTTAGGACCAACTAAATATTGTATTGAAGGATTTTTTGTACTATAAATTAAATATCCCCATAATAATCCGAAGCATCCGCCTAAGCATAATGACGCAAATAATTGTTCAAATCTATAACATGAATTTTGTATATTCCATGCAATATCAAATAATATTAATATTGGAAAAAATACAAGAGTTGGAATATTTTCTTTAGCTGTTTTTTTATCAATTATTGGAATCAATAAATAAAACAACGTGTAACTAAATACGGTTTGACTTAGTGGTAATTTTGAAAAATCTCCTTCTTGATTTATAGATAATATATTACAAACTTCTGGACGTTCACCTATTACACCAGGCAAAGGTAATATATTACCAAACATAATCGTAATAAAACATGTAAATATTAACCCTGCCAAATAAACAAGCCCTTTAAAATCTTGATTTAAAAGCGATGACAATGAAAAAAAACATACCAATACAAATGGCGCTAAACGTAAAAATAAATATGTTATACTTATAATATTCAAATCCATCTAAATTATATTTATATTATAATTAGACAATACTTTTTTATACAAAAGCATAATCAAAAACTTCCTGTATATTTGATACTTCGTAAAATTCAATATCGTTATATATCGTTTTATATTTGTTTTTCCATTCATTAAAATCGCGCGCATTTGATTTGGGATATAAAAATGTTTTTACTCCTGCTCTAATACCTCCTATAATTTTTATATCTAAACCTCCTATGGCAGTTATTTCACCACTTAAACTAATTTCACCTGTTATAGCAATATCGTTCTTTATTTGTATCTCATTGAATAAACTATATATTGCAGTGGTAATTGCAGCACCAGCCGATGGACCATCTTTCGATATTGCACCCTCTGGACAATGAATGTGTAATCCTTGGCATTTGGTTTCTTCAAAATGTTTCAATAGTTTTTTCTTTGTTTCATTATTTGTTAAATTCCATGCTAAAGTTTTTGCTACATTCATACTCTCTTTCATTACATCTCCTTGTAAACCAGTTAACTGTAAATTCAAAAATGTAGCTGATGGATAAAATAATGTTTGAATTGGAATAATGCCACCACGTCCTAATGAATTTGCCCATAAACCATTTATTATTCCGATTTTCGATTTATTATGTACTTTTATGTATTGTATTATTTGATATTTTGATAAATATTTTGCTTCTAAATTTTCTCTTGTTATTTCAATTGGTAATTTTATAGTTTCATTTTTATTTCTTAATAGTTCTAAATTTATTTCACCATATAAATCGAACAAAATTTCTTTTAATTTTCTAACACCTGGTTCTATCGTATAAGCATCTATTATATATTCTATTAATTCATCTGATATCAATACTACATTTTCAAAGCCCATTTTCTTGTTTATTTCGGGTAATATAAATTTTTTTACTATTTCCAATTTATCATTCAATGTAAGATTTTCAAATTTGATTCTATGTATTCTATCCAGTAAAATCCGGTCTATTTGTTCTGGATCATTGTATGAAAAAATAAATAAAGCTTTTGATAAATCTATATCAATTCCGTTGAAATATTTATCCTGAAACACATCATTCTGTGTTGAATCTATCAAATGGGTAAATATACTTATTATTTCTCTACCATGTTCTGTTTTACTTACTTTATCTAATTCATCTATATATATAATTGGGTTCATGCACTTTGTTTCCATCAATATATCTACTATTTTACCCCATGATGAATTGATATACGTATAACCATGACCTTCTAATGTGGAACCATTCGATGATCCACCTAGTGCAATAAAAGCAAATGGTCTTGATATTCCATTTTCATCAGTTAGACATTTAGATAAGCCCTTTTTTGCCAATGAGGTTTTACCAATACCTGGAGAACCTTCAAACCCAAAACAATAACCATTTTGTTCTCCATTTATCCATTGAGCAATTATTTTCATTATTTGATTTTTTGCATGTAAATGACTATATATTGAATCATCTAATATTTCACTTATTTTTTCCATTGATTTTTCCATTTCATTTATATTGGTTTTTACTTTACTGATTTCATTTATTGTTTTTGATAATGAATATTTGTAATTAGGATTTGTTTTGTCAAATATTTCTAGTATGTTCGAGAACATTGTACCTTTATTGTCGTTTATGTAACAAATGATGTTGTTTATAATACTTGTTTTATTTTGATTTGCTGTCGTAATTCTTTGTTGATTATTATTTTTTTTAATTATATTTATATATTGGACTATATTCATTATTTCACGATTTGTTAAATTTTCCAAATTATTTTCGATCGTTTTTTGAATATTGTTTTTTATATATGTTTCAAGGCTACGAATAAAATCTAGTATTTCTAGTATTGTATATTTTTCTTTGTTTATTAACATTAAATCCGGAAAAAAATAATTTACCAGTGGATTGATTTTCAAAAATGTTGCATTTATATTTTTTATTTTTTTTAGAACTGGTTCTTCCTTATATATTCCAAATGGTATTTTAATAACACCTTCCAAGTATTGTTTTGCTTTTACACCTCCTTCATTAGCGTTTCCTTTGATTTCTTTTAATTTTGTCATTGCTTTGTCTTTTACACTGTCATTTGCTTTCAGTAAATATATTTGTTGTTCTAATGATATCTTATTTACATCATATTTTTGCATTATATCATTCGTATATTTTACAGTATATTTTACTACGTCTTTGAAATACTCTTTAATTTTCCATGGTAAACTATTATAAATGTACATTTGTTCATTTTTTTCATTACTATCTATTGAATTTGCCGTTATTAAATCATATAGTAAATAACAAACATATAATATTTCACTGTCATTACATAATAATAGGTTGATCAACATGTCTCTTTTATAATAATTATCCAAATCTATGAATTTTTTTACTGTTGCATCTATTTTCGATTGTTTTACCGAATTTACCTCTGTTGATACCGAAATAACTTTCTTTTGAATATCATTATTTCCATATATCAAAATATCTTTTAATGACAATGTTTCTATTATTCGATTTATTATATTTTTTTCATTATCTTGATGTGAATTAGCTATTTGTTTTAGTTCGGATATTCTATAATCTATGTATAAATTTGAAAAACAATCTATATCCATGTCTTCTATTATTCCATTTATAACTAAGGTTTTCTTTTGTTTTTCATTTTGAATTATAACACGTATTCCATGTATTTTTTGATAAAAACTATGATTTGTTTTTTCTAAGTCAAAACACTCGAACATATTTGCATCTTCTAATCTTATTATATCATCCGTATTCTTATTACAACATAATTCATCATTATGTGAATTAATTTTCAATTGCTTCCAATTTATTACTTTGTATCCAGTCGGTTGAACGTATTCACATATTAAGTCATATTTTGATTGTATTCTTGGATCTGTTATTTTTATGTTTTTGAATTCTGAACCAAAACTTATAAATAATAAATCTTCTATTCTTTTTGTTCCAAACCCACATATTAACATTGATAATTTATCTATTATTTTTTGTAATGAATCTATTAATTTTTCCGAATCTTTGGTATTGAACAACTTGACAATATCTTTTGTTTTTGCATATATTTCGTTCAATACTGATATTGTTAAATTTATATCATTATTACTAAATATTTCATAATATGAATTTTTTTTTATAGAAATTATTGTATTTCTTATTATTTCCTGAATATATTTTGTCTTTTCTTCTATAAAATTTTGTAAATCTATTTCATTAGTAATAGATTTATTGTTCATCTTTTATAAAATAAATAGGTATTAATATAGAGAAAAAAATTTATAATAATATCAAATGATATAAATACATTTTGTATTATTATATTAGACTTGTAGTTGCATGGGCATTCCTAGTTATTTTTCTTATATTATTAAAAATTATCCTAATATTATAAGAAATTTGAATTATTTTAATGATAAAACTATTCATCATTTGTATATGGATTGTAATTCAATAATATACGACGCGGTTTATTCTATAGATAAACAAAATATGGATGAACTCAACGATAATAACCTTGAAAATTGTATAATCAATCAAGTTATTGATAATATAAAAATGTATATCGATATTATTCGTCCATCAAATACTATTTTTATTGCATTTGATGGTGTTGCTCCTTTTGCAAAAATGGATCAGCAACGAACACGTAGATATAAATCGCATTTTATGTCTAAAAATTCTTTTGTTAAAAATGAAGAAAATAAAAAAACTTGGAATACATCCGCAATTACACCAGGTACTGAATTTATGGAAAAGTTATCAAAAAGAATCGATTTTGAATTTAAATTTACTGAAAAAAAATATAATTGTAATTCTATTATAGTTTCTTGTTCCAATGAAGTTGGTGAAGGTGAACACAAATTATTCAATCATTTACGAAATAATCAATTCCAAAATGATAATGTTGCTGTTTATGGATTAGACGCGGATCTGATAATGTTATCTATTTTTAATTTGAAATATTGTAAAAATATTTATGTATTTCGTGAAGCACCCGAATTTTTGAAAAGTTCTATACCCATTGATATTCTTGGCAAAGATACTGATCCGTATTTTTTAGATATTGAACATTTATCATCTTGTATTTCAAATGAAATGTTGTGCAAATATCCAGATAATCGTAGAATATATGACTATGTTTTTTTATGTTTTTTCCTAGGAAATGATTTCTTACCGCATTTTCCTGCTATGAATATAAGAACACATGGCATTCAAGGTCTCTTGGATATATATAGAAATTGTATTGGAAATAATCCTACTCGTTTTCTAATTGATAATAATAAAATACAATGGAGAAATGTTAGTATTTTTATTAATGAAGCTGCGAAATGTGAACATGAATTATTATTAAATGAGTATTTTGTTAGAGACAAATTTGATAAACGTCATTTATTAGAAACTACTCCACAAGAAAAAGATGATATAATCAATAGTGCGCCTATAATTTATAGACAAAAAGAAAAATATATTTGTCCACAAGAACCTGAATGGGAAAAGCGATATTACAAATCATTATTTTATTTTGATAAAAATAGCGAAAATTTGAAAAAAGTATGCATCAATTATTTGGAAGGGTTAGAATGGGTGTACAAATATTATAGTGATAGTTGTCCAAATTGGCGTTGGAAATACAATTATCATTATCCACCACTTTTAGCTGACCTATGTAAATATATTCCTCATTTTGAAACAGATTTCATTGTTCCTAATAAAAGATCAAATAAACCTTTTTCGAAAATGGCACAATTATCTTATGTTATGCCGTCATCTAACTTAGAATTATTACCAAATAATATTTGCATGTTTTTAAGAAATAATTATCCGGAATTGTATCCAGAAAAATATGATTTCGAATGGGCGTTTTGTAGATATTTTTGGGAGGCGCATCCTTTGTTACCTGATATTCCATTATCGTTACTAGAACAATGGGAAATACAATTTAGTTACTCTATTTCAAAAATTCAGTAATGTTATCAATTTTTACACATAAAATTTACATTGTTTAAAATATCATCAAATTCAATACATTTTTCTTTTATATCTTCTGGTAAAATTATTTCATTTTTTACATTTCTTATAGCAGGATAAACATGGTGAAAACCTTCTAATCCATATTCTTCATCATTCTCACTATATTTAGGTTTTATATTTTTGAAATCATGCTTGAAATATTCCCAATTACAAAAATCATAAATTTTTTTTATAGTTTCTTCTGTATTCTCTATTAGTTCTTTATAAGTTATGAATACAAAGTTGTTATTCTGATTATTTTGTTTTGCATATATTAATCCATTTAATGGACGCATTACTGGTTCACTATCTGGTATTAATAACATATTCAAATCATTTAATCTAGAGTTTTTTAGAAATAATCTTTGAAATGAGTTAATGATTTCTAATATTGGACGTTCCAACATTATTATTTTTATATTTTTGTCTACATTTTCTTTCAATAAATTGATATTATCTACTACAGTCCATGAACGACATTTATCTACTACTATTTTTTCATTATCATCTATATCATTATAATATACCGCAGGAATTGCTTTTAATAATTCTTTGATAGTTCTTTTACGATTGTTTGCATTCAATTGTTCATTACATCTATTCAAACATGAATGTTGCGTATCCCACAACAATTGACATACTGCAGAATTTCCCTCTGCATGGATTTTAGGATTTTGAGATAAAATTGCTGATAAAAGTGTTGATCCTGATCTAGGTAACCCGCTTAAACATACAAATTGATCATATTTTTTCATATTATATATAATATATGTATGTCTATTTTTATACCATTGAACCAATAAAATAATAATATAAAAAAAATTGAATATTGTTTTTATTTATAATTTAAAAACAATAATAAGATGTCAATATATTTTCAAAAGTTTAAATTTTTATTTGAATTATGTGGTATTTATATTATTTGGATATTTTTACATTATATTTCAGCACATTTGTATGTTTATTTGTGTAATCCACTATCATTTATCGGATTCATTACTTCACCATTTTTAGTTCCCGCTTTACATTGTCAGGCATTAAGATGGATTGTTTCGAATGGCGCAATAAATATCAATGCAATGTGGATGACTCTTGGAACATGGGTCGTAACAAAATTAGTTATAAAATAAATACTTAAAATTATAAAAATTACAAATGTATTTTGATATATATATATATATATATGATAAAAATTATAAACAAAAGAACAGGTGGTTCTTTGTTTCATTATGCACATTTTTTATGTGATTGTTTATTTCCAGAAGTAATAAATAATATAGATAAATATAAAAAGGTAGTTAGAGAAAAGGTTATTGAACAAACTATTGGAAATTTTAATAAAATTTATGAAGATGTTATGTCAAATAAAAATATTGAATTGATTAAATCACAATTTGATATATTATTTGTAAAAACTCTTACATATAAACCTAAAGAATATTATTGTAATAAAAAATATTTTGATTATTTCAGAAGTTTTATATTTAGAAGATATAACATTAATCCTTTTATTTATATTGATAGATATTCGCCAATTATTTTGATCAAAAGATATAATAGAATAAATTTAATTGATGATAATTATTTAAAACAAATTAACAATAATGTTACTACAGGTAAAGAACGAAGAGAAATAAATGAAATAGATTCTCTTGAAGAATATTTAAAAAATAAATATAATGATAATTTTAGTAGTGTATACCTTGAATTGATGTCTTTCGAAGAACAAGTAAAAGTTTTTAATAATTCTAAAATGATTATTTGTGCTCATGGCGCTGCAATGTCTAATATGTTTTTTTGTAAAGAGCAAACAACAATTATTGAAGTAACGTGTAATACGAATTGGGATTTTTTTGATATTATGTCAAAAATTTTAAATTTGAATCATATTAAATGTCACGATAATAATTTAAATAGCGTTATTAAATGTATAGAAGATAATAGTTTATTGAAATAAATAATAACCATGGTAACCAATAGAAGCAAATGCTAACATTAGCAATAATTCAAAATATAATCTATGTGTTTTTTCTTTGTTTAATCCAATATATATCAATAATGGTCCTATCAAAAAAAAATGTATGTAATTTACCCATGGATTTTTTCCATCGATTATTTTCTTATATATTTTGAAACCATGGTATAATATTATTATAGCTCCTAATGCAATCAAGACGATATACATAAAATTTGGTAAATTTGTTTTAGAAATCCCTACATACAGAAACAAGCCACCAACGATCAATATGTGAAATAAATGAACATACAATGATTCCATATATATTTTTATAATATTATAATATATATGGATATTAAATAGTAACAAAACGATGACTTTGTGAAATAATAGACCCATCATCTTTTAGTTCTTTCCATCTATAATGTGTTTCTATCATATGTTGACTTAATATATTCATACTCTCACACCTTGCTAATATTTCTATTTTATTATTCTTATTTTTTATATTAAATTCACTAAATACATCACTTGACATGGATCTTGTTCTATCTTCATAAAGATAAGACATTACATTCTCCATTTTGTCAGGACGTATATTTAATTTTATTTGAATTTCAATCATTTTATACAGTAATTTGATATAATATTTACAAAAGTATTATATCAATATTTTTCAATTTTTTTATGATTTTTTACATTAATTCACTGAATTCCTTTCCATATATTGTATTTTTTTCTAATAGTTCATCTATTACAATATCCATATTATCACGATTTTCACTCAATATTCGTTTTGCTTCATCATATGCATTTCTGACTAATTCCAATGATTCTGTGTCCATCAATTCTTTGGTTTTTTCTGAATATTTATCTCCACTTCCTAAGCTTCTACCTAAAAATGGATTGCGTTCACTATCAATATTTTCATTATAAAATGATTCTAGTAATTTACCCATTCCATAATTTCCAATCATTCTTTGTGCTATTGAATTTGCTTGTTTTAAATCTTGAACTGCACCTACTGATACATATTCTTCGCCATAAAATATATTTTCTGCTGCTTTTCCTCCCATTGCTATTATTAATCGTTTTTTCAATAAATTTTTTGTATACAATCCACTTTCTGTTATGTTTTGATATTCATTAAATAATGTATATCCACCTGCACCATTATACGTACTTTGAATTGTAACTTTTTTTAATTCGAAATAATCATTGAAATAATTACATAAAAAAGCATGCCCAGTTTCATGTATAGCAATTCTACGTCTTGAGTCTTCACTGCGTGTATCTATTTTTCGAATCAATCCTACTACTAATTTTTCTAATGCTTCTAATATATTAGTTTCAGTTATTATTGAATTTCCGGATCTGGCTGCATTGATAGCAGCTTCGTTCAATAAATTTTTGATTTGTGCACCAGAAAACCCACCAGTCATTTCTGCTATAAGTTCCAAATTTATATTTGAATCTAAATTTTTGTTTTTTGAATGTACTTTCAATATGTCTTTACGAGAATTCTTATCTGGAAGTGCTACTGTTATAATTCTATCAAATCTACCTGGTCTTAATAGTGCTGCATCTAATACATCTTTACGGTTTGTTGCCGCTATAACCAATACACCATCATTACTTTCAAATCCATCCATTTCTGCTAATAATTGGTTTAATGTTTGTTCACGTTCATCATTTGCCATGTTTATGCCTGCACCTCGTTGTCTTCCTACTGAATCTATTTCATCTATAAATATGATACATGGCTTGTTTTGTCTAGCTTCTTGAAACAACGTACGGATCTTTGATGCACCAACGCCTACAAATACTTCTACAAATTCACTTGCTGAAATAGATACAAAAGAAGCATCAGCTTCACTTGCAATTGCTTTTGCTAATAATGTTTTTCCAGTTCCTGGTGGGCCTTCTAATAATATGCCTTTTGGTATTTCAGCACCTGCATTTTTATATAATGTGGCATTTTTTAAATAAGAAACAACTTCAGTACATTCTTCGAATATTTCTGGACTTCCTGCAAAACTATTTATAGTTATGTTCGCAGTTTTCATATTTTCTTTGTCTTTTTTTATATCCAATTTCAAATTTGGAAGTCCAGATATACCCCCTCTATTTGAATTTGCCATTTGAAAATTTCTTATGAATGATAAAAACACTGATATAAAAACAAAAGGAACAAAATAATTACTGATAAATGACAATGTTTCACTAGCAAATTGCTGGAATTGTGATGGTTGTTCAACTTGTGTAAATACAGTTTCTATATTGTTTTTTACTGATGTTTCTACTAAGTTGTTTGTTATAAATGGAGATATATGTGTATATGTATAATCAATTAATGCATTGCCGATCTTGTTTGTATCTTCTGAAATTACATTGTCATATTTGTTAGAAAAATATATTTTTGATACTTCATGATTTTCTATTTTTTTTATCAATTTGTTATATGGAACTTCAGTTAAAAAATATTTGTTTTTCATTGCGGTGGATACTTCGTTGTTTGACATTTGTATAGTTCTATATGCTAATACCTTTGATGGTATTAGAAAAAATGTAATTAATAATTTTTTATAGAACATTATATAATATCATTTATATCTTTTATATTGTTTCATAATGATAAAATTGAAAATAGAATAATTATTTTTTATACAATAAAAACAAATATGGAAAGCTTACCAATTGAAATAGTAAAACATATTATTTCTTATGACAAAAGATTTATAATAAGAAAAGGAAAACTGATAGAAATAAAAGAGATCGATAAAAACGACAAAAGACGAGATTTATTAGT
>Ga0114975_10002848_pt1 | contig 11750 bp, 17 predicted proteins | sample S_130626_EF_Meta_FD_87031 | JGI IMG/M metagenome (GOLD analysis project Ga0114975, IMG submission 87031) | Freshwater microbial communities from Lake Simoncouche, Canada to study carbon cycling - S_130626_EF_MetaG | ecosystem: Environmental > Aquatic > Freshwater > Lake | place: Lake...
ATGGCAATAGAAGCATCAGAAAGCGTCAAAGCCAAGAACTCAATCCAAAGGATGCAAGCCCATCAACTAGCCCTAGCGCACAAGTACGCAATGGAGCTAATGGCAGACGCATCTAAACAGAAAAACCCAATCTTTAAGGTGAAGTTAATGAATTGCAGTGCACGTCTGATGGAGGCTTATAGCAAGGGGGCTCTAGCGCTTCAAAGACTTCAAAGTGGAGCAAGCCAAATTGTTCAAGTCCAGCACGTCCAAGTCAACGGTCAGGCTGTTATCGGTAACGTAGGGAGGTAGGCATGGAAAACGGTAATAAGCTCATGGAGAAAGCACGTGCCGCCTTGGCACTTCACCCCAAATGCGGCGCAAAGTGCAAGCAAAGAGATGGGTTTTGCGTGAACCCTGCGATGAAGAACGGTAGGTGCTACATCCATGGGGGTGCCTCAACTGGGCCTAAGCCTAAACACGGACAGTCTTCAAAAGCGGCTAAGGAGAAAAGAAGGGCAGTTCGTGAGTTGATCAAAGGCTTGGCATAGTTGATGTAATTAAATTACAGACACAGATGTTACTTAAGCTCCGCACCCAATGTTGATCAAGGGTAATCATTTAAAAGAAGCGTATTGGGTAGTAGTGCAGTACGTGCACGTTTTGTAAAGTAAATAAAAAAGGTGAATAACTAATCTTTTTTTATTTTTGAAAATTAAATTTATTATTTTTGTAATCAATTTTAAATTGGCTGCCCATCAATTCTCTGCTTATCATCCAAGCAACTTCTTCATTCCAGCTTGCTGTTGAGCTTGGCTCAATTTTTTTCTTATTTTTATCAATCAGTAAAGCGTAATAGTTTTCTTTTTCGGTGTCTATTAAAACTATTCCCGCATTAGTGTCGCAGTTATGTGGCATGCAACCATTCATAATTATGAAATGCCCATCAGTAATGTATGTGTTGCTAGCAACAACCATGCTTTCGCGTAATGCTCTAAATTTCTCAAGCCCAATTTTTTTTGAAAATTTTTCTCTTAATTCATTGTTTGAAAAAAATGTTTCAGGATGTACATCTAAAACTTTCATGTATTTTTTATTGAAATAACCGTCTATAAATCCGACTTTATTTAATAGCGTCATTTTTGTGTGTATGGTATCGCCATAGCTATTTTTTCTAAAAGTATTTACATTGTTCGCAACTAAGTTAAGTTTGTTGTTTGTAAAAGTTATATCGAGATTCAAATTATCGTTGTAATAAGTTCCTGCAAGTTTATGCATTATTAATTGATTTTCTTCTATATATGCCACATAAATAAATGGAAAACAAATAGTGCCAGAGCATGTGGAAAGTAGCACCGCTATTTTTGCATTACTTGCTGATGGGTATGCGTATACGAAATCTAAAATATCATCTTCGATGTTTTCTACTTGCCCTTTTGTTTTTGCTTTTTGTTGGTACGTAATTTTTACTCCTTGCCAATTATCTTTATCTTTTCTTTCTACTTTTAAAATATCATTATTTGAAAAAATGATTTTTTCATAACTTTCATTTTTATCTCCAAATTTAAAATTTACAGCATTTGCTATTTGCAACGTGCATAAAAGTATGACTCCTAATATAAATTTCATTTTCTTCTCCTAAAGTTACATTTTCCATAAATACGTGTAGGAGTGCAACTATGCGTATAAATGAATTTACAAATGACGAAGAACAACTAGCCGAGTCGCCGTATCAAGTTTGACCATAAGCAATTTTTGCCATGTAACTACCCAATGGAACGCTAACTTCAACAGTTTGCCCTGCTCGGACGAACGAATTGACCTCGACAGCGAATAATTACTTTTTAGGAAGCTGCCCGCACTTTTTCTCGGCTTGTTCTTTAGAAGCGCCCACCTTAGCTTCAGATGTTAAGCACTGCTTTAATTCTTCACCCTTTTTATCGCACTGCCTTTGTAAGTCAGAGGAGTCCGCTTGCTCTTTACACCGTGCAACTGCACGAGCGACTTGTGAAGAAATGTTTAAATTAGCCTCAGAAGCGGGAACGGGCTCAAAACTCGGCTTCGGAACTGGAGCAACGTCTGGGGCGTGCTTTGGAATCGATACATCGTCTACAACCTTCGCCGCTTTTCCTGAAGCCTTTCCAAGTGCCTCACTGATAACACTTACCCAGCTAGCATTGGCGATTTCGATATCGCAGCAAACAATTGCCAAAAATAGAACTAGACGCTTCATAATTCGAACCTTCTTATTGCCTCGTCATAAGCAGCATTAATTTGTTTAGTCTTCTTCTCTGCAATTGGAGTGAACTCAGGGCCTAAAGCTGAAACTTTGTCAGGGTGGTACTCGATATCTTTTTTTTGTAGCCTAACTTAATTTCTTCCAACGTTGCCGTCGCATCGACCTCAAGAATTTGGAACCAAGATTCACTACTCTTTTCTTTTGCTGAATCGTATGAATGTTCATCGTATGACTCAGCGGCCTCATCCTCTTTTTTGCTAGTCAGCAATAAGCGGACCAAACCGAACCCAAAGAAAAGGGCGCAAATGACAACAAAAATCTCTTGCTTGCTCAAACCTTCAAACATTTAATAAAACCTTTGAGCACATCGCCCTTTGAATCATCAACTTCGTCATCCAAAGCCATATTCGTTTGGTCCAGTAGCTCATAACGAACCAATTCAACATCCAGGTCTGAAACTCTTTTCAAACGTCGAATATGCAGTCGTAAGGCACTTAATTTAGATTGCCTTAATCGCAAAATCTTTTTGTTGAGATTAATCAAATATGCGGGAACAAAAAGCGCCTCAAACAATGCCGAAATCACGCCTCCTTTGGGAAGGTCTTGTGACCTAAAGAGCAAAAGGACGAATAGAACTGAACAGATCCACGCAAATAGGTGTCCGACTATTAGGTTAAGTACCACTGACTCAAAACCGAACAAGAAAGACAAATAGCAATTGAATCCAAGGTAAGTAAAATATATGTATCCCAAATATGCAAAAGGGTTCAGGTCTTTAGACAGTGACTCAATGGAGCGCAATTCATTTTTGTATTGGCGCACGTCCTCCTCTAAGGTCACTCGCTCAGATATAACGACTCTGTCAAACAAATTTATTGGATTCAGGAATACGACATCCCTACCTGCAAAATTGTTTCTTTGGCGTGACTTGTAATAAGGCTTACCACGCCAACTTATGCTTAGACAATCTTTCCCTTTGGCAACTGCAAGCAAATTGTCGAATACAAGAAACGCTGCGAGTATTACCCAGAAAAGTAATGTCTCTTTCATCAATTTTTGTTTCTATTAAAGACTTTCTTAATAACAGCCCAGAGTGCTGCGGCTGCACCAGCGATTGCCAGCCAAATCAGCTTTAAGCCGCCCTTCTTTGTGGCAACGGCAGCAGCACCGCCAAGAACTAGCGCGCCGAGTCCGTACGCAGCGACTTTGTCGCCTTCTTTCCATTCGCTATATTTTTCGCCACTAACATAGTCAAAATTCTTTAACGCTTGTTTGAACTCAATCAAATCTTTGTCAAGACTCTCAGGGCTCGAAACTAAAATTGCGGAGATGTACCCGCTTCTTCCAAGAATTTTCGTGGTCACGTTAACTGTGATGCTTTGGTCTCTTTCAGAGCGAAGTTTCGTACCCCACTCAAGGCGCTTTGTTTCTGAGTCATATCTTGGAGGAAAGTACCAACCTTCAAGAATTAACGTTTCCAAGCCTTGCTTACGTTTTTCTTCGTTGCCTTGCCTATTTCCATCTTTCAATGATTCCAATAAGGCATCTGCATCAATCTTTTCATCATCTTTAACGTAGCCCTCGTTTTTAAAGTTCAGAACACCAAACCAATAGCCATTCTTTGTGGCGATGGTGTATGAGCTCGTCTGTGGCAAATTTCCATTGAACTGCAAAAACTTGTTTGTATCTGCTGCATCTAAAAACATTAAGGGTTCAGAAATCTTGAACTTACCTTTGTCTCCAACCTCTCCGACAGTGGGTGCCATTTGCCAGTTAAGGGTTTTTAGTTCTGGAATCTGGTGTGGTTGCGCTTGAGCTATGACAAAAGTCAAGCTGAGCGCTGCTGCTAGTAGTGTTTTTTTCATCTCATTTCTCCTTAATCAACGTTGTTTTTTTCAATAAAAAACTTGTAGAGCGAGAAGCCACATAGAAGTTCCCCCAGTGTTACAAGCCCCCAAAATGGTCCGCTTCCTAGGGACCAGACGAATGCAATTCCAACTATGACAATAAAACCCTTCTTTGCTGGGTAAACATACTTCCCAACAAAAAAACCGATTCCAGCAAACAACAAAAAGTAAATAAACATCCACGCCTCCCCTTTTACAGGAACCGCTTTTTATATTGGTGCGGACTCACCTTAATGTATCAAAAATAGAGGGGTTCGCTTTCGATCCTAGATTTGCTGGATCCTAACGGCAGGAGGTAGGCATAAATTCAAGATTTATTGCCACGTAGACTATGGCAACCAGGCTCGATTGACGGTGTCGGTGCCATCATTTCCACAATTTTGTATGCTTTCGCAATTTTAGCGTGAACGCCACGGTGGTGCCTCAACTGGGCCTAAGCCTAAGCACGGACAGGCTTCAAAAGCGGCGAGAGAGAAAAGGCGAGCAATCCGTATGTTGATCAAAGGCTTGGCATAGTTGGTGTAATTTATTACAGTGACAGATGCAGCTTAAGTTATCCAACCATTGTTCATAAAAGGCAATCCAAAACTGGTAAGAATATTTCTACAAGATATGAATAGTCAATAAATGAATTTGAAAGTGATGGAGAAAATATAAATGGAAGATAGAGACTATTGGGACAAAGAGTCAAGAAGTAGAAAAGAGTATGTCTACGAACAGTTAAGAAAAATATTGTGCATTCATGTTGTGGGTGGAGACATAACTAACAACCACTGCCCTCAACTTGAGCACCTAACAACTGAGCAAGTTCGCACTGTATTCAACAACGGCTACAAACTAGCAATGAATCAAACATTAGATTCATTGAAGAAACTCAAAAAGATTGAAGGATCAAACCCAGATTCAATTGATTTAGCAATAAAGCAAGTTGAAGACAGGCTTGTAACTTGTGAATGCTTTACTAGGTCAGAGCGTGATTTTGATCCGCTTATGTTTGAGCAAGCAATTAAGAGAGCAAATGACTTTCAATTCGAAGTTGAACGACAAGACTTAAGTACTTGGGGAAATGAAAGCATGTAACTAATAGGGACATCACATATGTCATCCTTGCGCCTACAGCGTACACAGCAAGCCCCTCCTGATGTTTGGCTATAAAAACACTTTGTATTTTGGGATCAGAGAAAAATAGATTGACCGCGATTGAATCGCGTATGGCAATCCAGCGGTGCTGGAGCCTTACTGATTCTGTTAAAAAAGATTTCTAGCTTCTAAGAGCTTATCTTGGAATAAAGCGTTGATTGGTTGGAGCTGATAGGAGTATTGGACTAATCTAGCTCGCCTTCATACCCAACACACCGTTTGCTGTAACAAGAGATCATCCGTTAGTGCCTTAGTGCTGAGTAAAGATTGATTTTCCTGACAGCGCAGGCAGGCAAAGACTTAAACAATACAAGCGTGCAGAGGGAAAAAAGACTAGCCTTAATAGGCTTACGCCTAAATAAATATATGACAGATAGTATGTATATACTGATCGAGCGATTTGGCAATGAGGCTAGTTGATTATTTTTATCTTTGGAAATTTAATATGAAACGGCTAGTGTTAATTTCAGTTGCTTTCATTCTGAACGGATGTGACGTTGAATCTCACTTTAGTGATAAAAAAATCAAAGTTAGTGGGTACATATGCGAGGCAGTAACTTCCTTGAGGTTCGAAAGAAGAGTTGGAGAGACAGAGTTCAAAAAGAAGAGCAATGAATTAAAGAGCAATAACAAAACCAAGTCAGTAAATTTTTACTTTACTCTAACCGAGTACGTTGCATCGAATTTCTCCAAGAACAGAAATCGAGGCGAAGTTTATTATGAGTTTCGCCGAATAGAGAACAGCAATATTCGAGAGAGTCTAACCATCAACGTTTGGCCGAAAAAAGAAGATGGATTTACAGACATAAATGCAATAAAAAATGGATACGACGCATATAGTAAAAAAGATGGTAAAACTTTGCACCGTAATACTGAACAAGTTTATGTAAGCGATGCCATAGTCAAAGCCACAATGTGGGATAACTTTGCAGACTTGGACACGTTTTTAAAACGAGCATCCTCTCCTGAGGTCGCTGATAAATTAAAGGAGAGATATAAGGACGTGATTTTTCCGCTAGAAGATTATGAAGACTTCAAATTAAACAGAATTAGTGGAAAGTTCTTTTTTGTAAAAACTCGTTACTTGGGTGAGGAAAAGACGCCAAATACTAGGCAAGCAGAAAGTATGATTTATTCTGGGCAATGTAAAGCAGGACTGAATCTTTAAAATTGAACCTAGTTTCTTTCATTAATAAATAAAAAATAGTCTTTTCACTACTAGTCGTTATTTTTTGTAAATCCGTTTTTTACCCACCCAATCATCCATCCGAATACGTACAGAGTAATGAAGATTGCCAATAATGAAAATGTTGTGTCTTTATAGGCTTTCACCAACTTTTCTGCTCTCTTTTTCTTTGCTTCGCTAAGAGCTGTGTCATAAGCTTTTTGGACTTGTTCATGTTCGTACCTGTTATCTAGAAAATAATACGAGCCATTTTCTAGCAGAAATTTTTTATTATTTTCGGTACTAAATACACTGACAACTGGGTCGCATTCGTAAGAATTCTTTTTTTCACAAGGCCTTTCGGCAAGTTCTGGCAAGTAATTGAACAAATTAAATGAATCATTTGTTACCTCTGGGACATTTATTAATCCATATCCAGCCAATGTAGAAGTTAAAAATAAAAGAATAAAAAGTCTTTGCCATCCATTGAGTTTATTGTTGAATAAATTCATCTTGTAACGCAAATTACTTGATTGCTTAGAAGCGTTTTGCACATGCTATCTCCTTCTTTTATCTAGATGATATCCAAATGAAAGGGCCAAATAGATTTTCTTTATTACTAGATTCATAGGGATACATGTAAGAAATTGCTCCATCAAGATATAAGGCATCGACACACCCTATTTTTAATAGGTAGTCTGCTAATTCATAAAAATTCATATCTATCTTACTAACAGCAATTATCATTTCAGAATTGGAGCGGGTACAAACTGCATTTCTTATGAGCCTGCTTCCAGAAGATTTATCAAATATTTTATTTATTTTCTTATTTATGATTAGTATTGGACCAGACTGTGTTGCGTATAAAACTTCACTATCGTCTTTAGGGTATTTTTCAGTAGTACTAATTTGAACAGTGTTGTTAGTTATAAAAAAAACACCGTTTGGTTCTAAATAAAAATTACCGTATGCGTTCTTACGCGTGTTTAACGGAACTAGCTTTTTGCCATTTTCAATATATAGACCAAGCGGGCGAAATTCTTGGGTATATATTCCAGCATTTGTAGCGCATGTAATTTTTTTCTGGCTACTTTTAAGAAGCCTATCAACGCTCTTGATGTGGCTTCCGTTTGAATCCTTCCAACTCATCCCAATTATTTCATTTTTGACACTACCACTACAAACGTGTAACGGAAAGTCTTTTGGTAACGATGGGTTACCTTCTTGGGCATGAAGGTTAAAAATTAAAACAAAAAAAACATATGAGAATAATCTATGTGCCGAAAAATGAAAATTATTTGACACATAAATTATTGACATACATTCCCTCAAAGTTAGCGTGCTTAATTTAAAAAATTTGATCCTTAGTACATTTATAGTTTATTCCTCTTCATTGATGGCATCAACACTTTTAGTATCTAACCACGCATCAACCCTTTGATGCACCAATGCACCAAACTCCGCGTAGAAACTCGAACTAGCATCCACAATGAATCTCTTCACCTCTCGCCGTGGATATCCAGAGTCTTCAAAGTTGAAGTCAAGACAAGTGATCAAGTCCCACGAATTCAAGAAGAAGTCTGTTAGTTGCTTGAGTGTTAAGGGCTGCTTGCTAGTGCGGTAGCTTGGACCTTCAAGAGTGCTGCCACCGTACTCATCTACTACGCGGTAATAGATGCGGTCTTTACCGCGCTTTGCATAGACGCTGGTTACGTCTTGAGTAGTTGATGCAATAGTGATGCGCGCAATCTCAACCTCTTGTGAAGTGCGTTGTGGAAGGTATTCACCCCCCATAAAAGCAGGATGACTGCGCCCAATGCGCGCTCTGTCTTCACTACTTAGCACTGGGCTAGCAATCCAATCATCTATTAAATCTTCCTTGCCCTCTGCGATCAGATGCTCATACATCGCTTTGCGCTCAGCCCCCATGATGTTGGAGGAAAGATGGATGCCCTTGTCTGCTGCCCAAAAGTAACTGATGGGCCTGTACTTCAAGTCAATTTGACTCATATATTTCTCCTGTTTAGCGACTTCATCGATTTGATAGGGGTCGCAATCTGGAACAAATCCCCCTAGCTGATTAGGTCAGCCAGTCCTTATTGATTTAGGTAGATGCGCCTTCCACAAATTTCTTCACACCTGTCGCTATATCAGCCCCTAGCGGATTACCTCTGATAGGTCTCATCAAAGAATCAGGGGCTGGGCCCTTCTTCCTAAAAATCAACTTTCCGTTGTTGCGCGCATAAGTCATTTGTCTTGGTGCTTCAACAGTCCAGAGAAAATCCTCAGGTTCTTTCGATAGCGCTCTCTGGTTCCAATGGGGCTTGATAACCTTGAGAATGGTTCCTATGTTTTCTGGGTTGTACGCATCCACTATCACTGCCAGATCGCCTGGCTTACAGTTGCGTTTAGTCAATACTTATCCTCCTGATTTAGCTGCATTCGACAAAACGTCAGGGTCAGCAATCTGGAACAAATCCCCCTTGGTCTGTATGTAGACCAGACAATAAAAAAGCCCTCACAAGGAGGGCTTGACGCTTCACCCGCTTGGTTGCTCGTAGGAGCCACATCTGCTAGTGCAATCCACCTTGCCCGGGAGGCAGGTTGGCTTGGGCGTCAGCCCAACTCTTGATGTGAATTTATTTTACTACAGGCTAAGCTATTTGTCTATTGAATTGAGATGCCGTAGGAAATAATCTCTATCGTAATCGTAGTTCCCATCCAAAATTTCTTGCGTCATTAACTTTATGTGCTCAACTTGAATTTTTAATTCAATATTTCTAGTTCGTTTGAAATCATCGCAGAACTCAAAAATCTCTTTGGCATATTGTTGTTCAAATCCTTTATGAACCATGACATATGTTTCCATAAGGATATGGCCACTCAACGAATTGGCAGGATGATTTTTTAATTTCCTAACTTCACTCTTTAATTTGCATGCGTCAAAAATAAGATTGGCAATATAACGAAACTTTTCCTGTAATGGTCTAAGAACGGAGTCACTATGTAACTCATATATAAGTTCGTTTTTTTTCACAGAGTTCACGTAGGTTTTAACCAAAGATACTTAACCAAAGAAATCCAATAAAGAACCCACAGTAGTAAAAAAATCCAGTATTGGGTCTACCAATAATTTGTACATCTTGAAAAAAATTAATGCCTACAAGCGACAGCAACCATGAAATTACATTTACAGTGATTGTTAGGCCTGAAATTGCCCCATGCCATAAACCTGAAAAAAAACCGTATGGGTCGGCAATTGTTTCTGGAGCGTAATGACTTGCACAACTAGCAAGAAAAAGTAATACAAAGATTGAAAGAATGAGGTTTCTATATTTTTTCATTTCAAACCTTTTTAAATATACAAATAATACACACGAACTTTCAATATCACGCTTGAATTGTTAATTAAGAATCGAGCGCACACTATAGCTCCCAATAACCTGCAAGTTGTTCCAGACAGTCTTTGAATCGAAATCCGATACCAGTCATATTTGATGTAATTTCAAACCCGTAGTTACGAATCACTATTGACAGCACATGCGGTGGATAGATACCCGCCTCGCCCCACTCTGGATCAACAAGATGCACCATAACACCATCAATATTCAAGCAGTTTCGCTCGAAGTCCTCTATTACTGGTATCCCACACTCAGATAGTCGCTTCGCCATAACATTTAAATAGAACATAGAGTGTGCACCCATGTCATGCATAAGTTCTAAAAATTTTTCTTTTTGTTCGATTGTCATTTTCCAGCTCATAAGTTAGATTTAGCACATCTAAATTAGTTGTCAAGTGAAATGAAAAAAATAATTGCTCTAATTCTTTTGACACTGTCTTTACTGGCATTTTCAGAAACAAAAGAACCAGTTAAGTTATCTAAGAGTGGAATCTGTCATGCCCCAGGTTCTACCTACTACGAGCAAACTAAGAACTTTACGCCATATAAAACTCTGGAGGATTGTCTGAAGGCAGGCGGAAGAATGCCAAAAAGGTGAGTATTGATCAATTAGCTTCTTTTCTATTTGATGCAATGCCCAGCGGTAGCTTTATAGAGTTACAAATTTTATTGTGACAGTTTTTATTGACAGTTGTTATGTTATATTTATTGAACAAGATAACTGCCATACGCATGGAACCAAAAACCTTTTCGCTAGACGACCTCTGCACGCTTACAGACTTTTCTAAAAGAACGGTTCGTTATTACATGCAGTTGGGTTTAGTAGACCGCCCGATTGGCGAGACCCGTTCGGCGCATTACTTGGAGGTGCACGTAGATCAACTCTTACGCATCAAGAAGTTAACGGATGCCGGCGTCTCCTTAGAGCGCATTCGTGAGGTTTTGGCGGGAGAGGAATCTCCTGTGCCAGCAAGGCAAAGAAAACCTGGATCGATTGAGGTGAAAAGCCATCTCTTCATCGCACCAGGCATTGAGTTGCAAATCTCTCCAGAGCAGGCTGGTTTAAGCCCAGAGCAAGTCAGAGCGTTGATCAAAGAAATCATGGGCGCGGCACAACGCGTTATTACAAACAAATAAATGGAGCAAACATGCGTACAACACTAGGTTTAGAAGACGAGATCGGTCAAAGAGTTTTTTCCCTCAAATCCGTCCGTATGGAGGGCAAGTTAGAGGGCCTGTTGCTCACTATGCAAGTGAGCCAGCGCTACCGCAACGATACCGATGACACGATAGAAGCCTCCTACACATTCCCCGCAGGCTGGGGCGCCAATCTCTTGGGTTTTAGCGTCACCTTAAACGGTAAAAAGATGCAAGCCATTGCTTTGGCTAAAAAGAAGGCAGAAGAAAACTACGAGAAAGCTATCTCTGACGGCGATACCCCCGTCATGCTCGAGAAATCGCCCCTTGGTCTATACACCGCCAACCTCGGCAACATCAAACCCAATGAAGAAGCCGTGATCGATATCGAATACGCACAACTTCTGCGTTTTGAAAAGGGTCGTGTTCGCATTACCGTCCCAACCGTTATCGGCGCGCGCTATGGCGACGAACAAAAAGCGGGTCACATCGCACCGCACCAAAGCGTCAAAGTCGATGCCTTAGTGGAATACCCATTCACCGCACGCCTAGACATCTTGGGCGACATTGCATCAGGCACTGTCACCTGCCCCAGCCACAACGCAGACATTTCGCAGATAGAAAGCGGCAAGCGCATTGAACTCACCAAAGGGGGCATGCTCGACAGAGACTTCATCGTCACCATCGAAGACTTAAGCTTTGCGTCTTACGCAGTCACTACACAGGACAACGATGGATACGCCGTCATCGCAAGCTTTAGTCCAAAGTTGCAAGAAGAAAAG
>Ga0114975_10002850_pt1 | contig 11738 bp, 12 predicted proteins | sample S_130626_EF_Meta_FD_87031 | JGI IMG/M metagenome (GOLD analysis project Ga0114975, IMG submission 87031) | Freshwater microbial communities from Lake Simoncouche, Canada to study carbon cycling - S_130626_EF_MetaG | ecosystem: Environmental > Aquatic > Freshwater > Lake | place: Lake...
CCTGATTTAAAATTTGGGTATTTCAATCCACCCATTGAAAGAATAAAAGGTGACTTTTCTCAAAATTTTGCACACCATTGAGAAGGAATAATCAAATAGGTGCATTACTTGCTATTTGCTCCACCATTATTTGGTCTGGTAATTTTATTGTTTCAAGATATGCTATTCACTTAGCTGGCCCAATGAGTATTGCATTTTTCCGATGGACCATTGCTACTATTACAATGTTCCCATTTGCCATTCGTAATTTAAAAGCTGAATGGCCCATTTTCAAAGAAAATAAATTGTACTTTTTTTTGATGGGACTAATTGGATTCGCCGTATATAATACCTTAATTTATTCAGCAGGTCATTATGCAACTGCCATTAATATGGCTTTATTTGGATCCACGGTAAACCCAATCGTGGCAGCACTATTAGGCGCTTGGCTAGTAAATGAAAAATTGCATTGGAAAAATATTTCAGGAATATTATTATGCATTATTGGCACACTCTACTTATTGACTAAAGGTGACATTCATAATATTTTAAGTTTTCAATTTGGCAAAGGTGATTTATGGATGATTGCAGCAGGTGTTTGTTTTGGATCTTATAATGTATTTGTAAAAAAGAAACCAGTTGGCATTTCAAATAACAGTTTCTTATTGTGTTTATTTATTATTGGGGCTACACTATTATTACCTGGCGCTTTGTATGAAATGAATTATGTTCAACCCGTAGTTTATAATACACATTTATTATGGGTCGTATTATATATAGGTATTGGTAATTCAACTATCTCCTACTTAATTTGGAATAACGCCATTCAAAAAATTGGTGCAGGCAAGGCTTCCTTGTTTTTGACATTAGGTCCAATACTTAGTTCATTTGAAGCCGTTTTATTTTTAAATGAAAGCTTCAACCAAGCACAAATTATCAGCGGCATTATAATTATTTCTGGTATCGTTATTAATACTTGGCCTACACCAATAAAGTCAGTCACTACTCAACAAAATTAAATGTCGACTACTATTATTATACTTTGTTTTATTGCCTTTTTTGCAGGACTAGTGGACGCCATTATAGGAGGTGGCGGATTGATACAAACACCGGCTGGGTTAATTTTACTTCCCAATAATTCAGTAGCACAGGTTATTGGATCATTAAAAATCCCATCTTTTGCAGGCACTTTTTTTGCTGCTCGTACTTTTTTAAAAAAAATTAAAATTCCTTTTGCAAGGCTTTTATTATTTACAAGTATCGCTTTTACGGCATCCTTTACAGGTTCCCTTTGCTTAACAAAAGTGAGTAATCAATTCATGAAGCCCGTCATATTATTTGTATTGGCAGGCATCGCCATTTATACATACACTAAAAAAGACTTTGGTCAAACATCAAAAAACGAAACTTTAACATTTCCTTGGTATAAAGCAGCGCTTATATGTTTTGGATTGGGGTTTTATGATGGTTTTATTGGGCCAGGAGCTGGTAGCTTATTGGTTCTTGCGTTTATTACCTTTCTCGGATTTGATTTTTTACAAGCTAATGCGCATGCTAAAGTGGTTAATTTGGCGACCAATTTAGGTTCTATCGTATTGTTCACTTTAAAAGGCGCTATCCTTTGGCATATTGCTTTCCCAATGGCTATTTGCAATGCAATTGGTGGCATGGTGGGATCTAGATTAGCATTAGCAAAAGGCAATAAATTTATAAGAACTCTATTTTTAATTGTTATCATAGGAACACTTTGCAGATTGGGTTATGATGTATTTTTACATTAATTTTATTGTATGCAATTAAATTTCGAGCAACAAAAAAATATAAAAGCAAGTGTATATACACTTCTAATTTGTATTGTACTTGCAGCATTATTTATTGTATTGCAATGGAATCAAACACCACCTATCATTACTCCACCGGAACCAAGTTACATGGAAGTTAATTTAGGGAATAGTGAAACCGGCTTAGGTGATATTCCACCAATGAGTAAGGAAGCTCCAGCACCCGAGGTTGGTGCAAACAAACAAACAAAAGCTTCAACAGCTCCAAATGCATTAAAAGTTAACGCAAGTGCTAGTAACGATGAAAATGACGAAGCCATAAGATCATCAAAAGCTAAAAAAAATATTAAATCCACCCCCGTTCCTCCTACACCAAAACCAAAAGCGATGATGGGAAAATATGCAGGAGGTAATGGCAAAGGTGGAAATAATCAGGATAGTTATAATAATGTCAAAGATCAAGGCATTGCAGGCGGTAAAGGTGACCAAGGTGTTGCGAATGGTAGCATTAATGGTAAATCATACCAAGGAACAGGTGGTCCATTTGTAACAAAAGGTGATCGCCAAGTAACTAAAGTATATTCATTTAATGGCGATGTGGAAGCCGCCACTATTTATGCTGAAATTGAAGTAAGTCCAAGTGGAATTGGTCGTTTCGTTCAAATTGCAAAAGGTTCTTCATCTAACGATTCAAAGTATAAAAAAGCAATTATTGAATATTTAACAAAAATCAATTTTAATGTAAGTGATCATAGTTCAACCGTGACTGTGAAATTTAAATTTGAGGTTCAGTAATTAATTCATCAAGTATATAAACATTAGCTTAATCACTTTTCATGGCTTATCAAGAAACCATTGACTACTTATATAGTCGTTTACCTATGTTTAGTCGTATTGGTGCGGCAGCCATTAAAAATGATTTAACCAATACAACAGCTATTTGTGATTTCTTAGGAAAGCCTCAAGATAAATTCAAAACTATTCATGTTGCAGGTACTAATGGAAAGGGATCCACTAGTCATATGTTGGCTAGTATTTTCCAAGAAGCTGGATACAAAACAGGATTATATACCTCCCCGCACTTATATGATTTCAGAGAGCGCATTAAAGTAAATGGAGAAATGTGCACTAAGGAATTTGTGACTGCATTCACCAATCGAATGAAAGATTTGATTGAGGAAATTGAACCGAGTTTTTTTGAAATCACCGTTGGTATGGCCTTTGAATATTTCGCACAAGAAAAATGTGATATTGCCATTATTGAAACAGGTTTGGGAGGCCGATTAGATAGTACCAATGTTATTCAACCTGAGTTATCTATTATCACTAATATTGGCTGGGATCATATGGCATTGCTTGGCAATACCCTTCCTGCAATTGCTGGTGAAAAAGCAGGTATCATTAAAGGCGAAACCCCAGTGGTGATTAGTGAAATTATAGAGGAAACAAAATTAGTATTTGAACAAAAAGCAAAACTAGAAAATGCCCCCATCTATTTTGCGGAAGAATTTTTAATATTCAAATCGTTTCAGCATAATTGGGCCAGCTCCTTATTTGAATTTCAGCAGCCATTGATTCATTTACTTGACGCACCTTTATTTCAAAAAACATTTACTGTTAATTGTGATTTGCCGGGCAAATACCAACTTAAAAATTTGAAAGGCGTTTTAGTGGCTATCCAATTGCTATCTACCATGGGTTGGGAAATAAATGCAAAGCAGGTAAATAAAGCGTTGTTAAACGTTAAAAAAAATACTGGATTAATGGGTCGTTGGGAATGTATTCAAGATAATCCTAAAATCATATTGGATGTTGCCCATAACGAACATGGGGTAAAAGCATTATTAGATCAGCTTGCTACTTTGCACTATAATGAATTGCACATCATTACCGGCATGGTAAAAGACAAAGACGTAGAAGCTGTATTAAAATTATTACCTAAAAAAGCTACCTATTATTTCACACAGTCTCATATTCCTAGAGCACTTTCCTGCGCTGAATTATCAGACAAAGGAAATAGTTTAGGTCTAGTAGGTGAATGCTATGAAAATGTAAATTTAGCCATCGCCGAAGCAAACAAAAATGCCAACCCCCAAGATTTAATTTTGGTAATTGGCAGTGTATTTTTAGTAGCAGAGGTAAGTAGAAACTTAGTTTCTTAGATAATGATTTAATACAATTAAACTACTACCACCCCTTTTGTTCTCTTAATGCTTTAATGTGCGCAACATGATGTTGTCCATGCCATGCATAAATGGCAAACATGTCCCAAATACTTACTTCGGCGTTTCTTACAGGATGAAATAATTTTCTTTGCCATTGTTCAGGCGTTAAACTTGCAAATAAATTAGCCCAACGCTCATGTAATGCATGTAATAAAGTAACAGAATAATTCAATGGTGTTTCAGCAACATCAGCAGTTAACACCCAAGCATTTTCATCATAAGGCTTTATAGTTGGTACATCCTCAGTTAAAGCTAATTTAAAACGAATAAAAGCATTCATATGACTATCTGCCAAATGATGAACCACTTGATTCACAGTCCAACCACCTTCACGATAAGGTGTGTCTAATTGTGCTTTGTCTAAGTTCAAAATGGCATGCTCAACATCTGATGGAGCATGTCTCAAATCCTGAATCCATTTATTTTTTGTTTCTTCACTGTATGGCATTAATTGATATTTGCCAATTGGATATCTTGGGTCTTGTGTCATATATTTATTCTTTTTTTTGTACTATTATTTTATTGTTTATAAACTAAAAATTAAATTTCTGCTCTCCATTCCTTTCCTGTCAAATTAATAAATACGTCTTCCAAATTAGCCTTTTTCACTTCCTTTTCTTTTTCAAAACCAGCGGCTACTAAATTGTCAATTAATTCATTAGGCGTATTAATAGCAATTACTTCCCCGCTATCAACAATGGCTACACGATCGCATAAAATTTCGGCCTCATCCATATAATGCGTGGTAATAATAACGGTTGTGCCATTGTCTCTTATTTCCTTTATCAAATCCCACAAATTTCGACGTGCTTGAGGATCTAAACCGGTTGTAGGTTCATCCAAAAATATAATCTTAGGTTTATTGATTAACGTGGTGGCTATTGAAAATCTTTGTTTTTGACCACCACTTAATTCTTTGAATTTTGATTTAGCCTTGTCTTCTAAATTTACTTTTTTTAATAATGCTATCGGATCCGTTTCACTTTGATATAAGCCAATAAATAAATGAATTAACTCCGTTAAATTAAGGTTTGGATAGAACCCTGATGTTTGTAATTGTACCCCGATGATTTTTTTAATTTCCTCAGGATTTTTATCTAAATCAAATCCATTTACCAATACTTCACCACTTGTTTTTTGCCTAAGTGTTTCAATAATTTCCAAAGTTGTTGATTTGCCTGCTCCATTGGGTCCCAAAAGTCCAAAAATTTCGCCTTCATAAACCTCAAAACTAATTCCTTTAACGGCCGCAAAATCGCCATAGGTCTTCACTAAGTTTTTAACAGAAATTATTACAGGTGCCGGCATATAGTTTAAATTGATCTTTACAAATTTAGTTGCTTTTCGCCTTATCTTTGACAAAATAAATAGGAACATTATGAAGGTAGGTATTTTAGGAGGAGGCCAATTAGGAAGGATGTTATTACAAGCAGCCGCCAACTATGATGTAACTACTTATGTATTAGAAAACGATTCGGAATGTCCAGCTGCTCATTTATGCCACCATTTTGTAAAAGGCAATATTAATGATTATGATGCCGTATACAATTTTGGCAAGCATTTGGACGCATTAACCATTGAAATTGAAGCGGTCAATGTGGAAGCTTTGGAGCAACTAGAAAAAGAAGGTGTAAAGGTTTACCCCACTCCATCGGCTATAAGAATCATTAAAAACAAAATACTTCAAAAACAATTTTACGCTGATAATGAAATTCCGAGTTCCGCTTTTCATGTTACACAAACGCAGTCGGACTTGTCAAATTATACGAACTTTTTTCCAGCAGTTCATAAATTAGGCGAAGGCGGTTATGATGGCAAAGGCGTTCAAGTAATAAACAGTGAAAGCGAAATAGCACTTGGATTTAATGCCCCTTCTGTATTAGAGAAAAAAATAAATATTAAAAAGGAGCTAGCGTTAATTGTAGGAATGAACCCTAAAGGCGAAACCATAACTTTCCCGCCTGCCGAAATGATATTTGATCAGGTATATAATTTATTGGATTACCAATTAAGCCCTGCTAAAATTGAAGAAAAACAATTATGGAGAGCCGAAGCCATTGCGCTTAAAATTGTAAATAGTTTAAAAAGTCCTGGGCTATTTGCCATTGAATTATTTATTGATGAAAATGATGATGTTTGGGTTAATGAAACTGCCCCACGTGTGCACAATAGCGGCCATCATACTATTGAAGCAAATTACAGCAGTCAATATGATATGTTATGGCGCATATTGTTAAATTATCCTTTAGGAAATCCGAAAGCTATTATGCCGTCAGCCATTGTGAACATCATTGGCGCCATTGGTTTTGAAGGCGATGTGATATATGAAGGATTGGACGAAGTATTAAAAATGGAAAATGTTTTTATTCATATATACGGGAAGAAAAAAACGAAGCCAGGTCGAAAAATGGGTCACGTTACCATTATAAGTGACGACTATCAAGACCTTACTTACAAAGCGCATAAGATAAAAAATACCCTTAAGGCTAAAGCATAAAAGTTAAATTAAATAGCTATTGATTTGACTGATTTGCAGATTGTACATTTTCTGCCACCATCTTAGGCTTTATAACAATTTTTTTACCTTGTATTGGCTTTGCATACCCAATGCCTATTATGCTTTTCAACTGTAATCCAGGTGATGTTTTATTGGGTCCAAAAATTCTAATTCTATCATCATACATCATATCCAAACTATAAGTGGCTGAAAAATTTTTTTGTATTTTGAAGGTGAACAAATTGGTCATGTAAAAATTTACGTTCTCCGGCTTTTGATAATAATTGGAAAAGAAATCGGCTCTCCCTTTGTAAGTAATATTGGGGGTTATATTTTGATTGTAATTGATGGTAACAAACAAACCCGTTTCTCTAATAATATTCCTACCTGTATCTACACCATATTTCCCTAGTGCAGCTAATTTATTATTCAATACAATGGTGCTTCTTGACGTTAAGGGTGAAAAGAAAATAGACAACCTATCACTAGGCTTATAATCAACCCCTGCTGATAATACTAAATATGCTGGCGATAAAAAACTAGAAATAAAGTTGGCGGATGACCCATTAAAACTATAACCATCAAAAAACTGAGAACGAAAATTAAATAAGGCGGATAAATACATTTGACCAGTTGAATCAATTTTATATCCATACTTACTCAATAAATCAAGTCGATCGTCATTTTTACGCCCGCCTAAGCTAGTTGATTGCATATAGCCTAAGTTCACATCGATGTTGTTATCCCAGTTATGCCTTGGTTTTTGATAGTAAGCGAAATAATTAAAGTAGCTAGTCAAAGCCATATTGAAATTATCACCTCCAGCAGCCCAATTATTTAAAGAACTTTGTGATAAATTAAAATTGTATAGGCCACCTGTTTTCCAATTCCAATAAGTAGTGTCATTTTCTTTCTTAATACTACGAGAAGTTTCAGTTCTCAATTTTGCGACAACCTGGTCCTGAGCAAATGAAAAATTAAAACAGCAACAAATGAAAACTAGGATAAGCCATTTATTCATACAGGTTCATTTTCACAAATATACATTTTATTATAAGGCATTGATTGTTAAGGAACTACCATAATTCCATGTTTAATATATCGCATAAATAATAAGTTCATAATCAAATAATTAGCTATAAAAATATGACAAGTTGGCACATTCAATTATTTTTTAAGTAAATTTGCAGACTCAACAATTATATAGGTCTATTCATGGAATTATACGCAAACGATACGAAAACACATGACGAATCAAGGCAAGGTGAGGCATTTGAATCCATCAATAATCATAAGCATTATGACAAATACTTTTATGTAGAAAGTTATGGATGTGCTATGAATTTTGCCGATAGTGAGGTAGTTGCCTCTATCCTTGAGCAAAATGGCTATGGAAGTACTCGAAATGCTGAAATTGCTGACCTTATCTTAGTTAATACTTGTTCAGTTCGTGAAAAGGCAGAACAAACTGTCCGTAAAAGATTAACTGAATTTAGAAAATTAAAAACTGCAAAGCCAGGATTATTGGTAGGCATATTAGGTTGTATGGCGGAGCGTTTAAAATCGCAATTATTAGAGGAAGAGAAATTAGTGGATATTGTAGTGGGCCCTGACGCCTATCGCTCCCTACCCGATTTAATATTAGAAGCAGGTACTGGTCAAAAAGCGGTAAACGTTATTTTAAGTCGAGACGAAACCTATGGTGACATTGCACCGGTTCGTTTAGATAGTAATGGAATTAGTGGTTTTGTTTCCATTATGCGCGGGTGTAATAATATGTGCAGCTTTTGCGTGGTTCCTTTTACCAGAGGTCGCGAACGCAGTCGTGATGCATTCAGCATCGTTGCTGAGTGTCGCGATTTATTTGAAAAGGGTTACAAGGAAATTACTTTGTTAGGACAAAACGTTGACAGTTACTATTGGAATAATCCTGAAACAAATGTGTCGGTTACTTTTGCGCAACTATTAGAAAACGTTGCACAAATTGATATTAGCTTACGTGTTCGTTTTAGCACTTCACATCCTAAGGATATTACCGATGAGGTTTTATATACCATGGCTAAGTACCATAATATTTGCAAATACATTCACTTACCTGTTCAAAGTGGCAGTACAAGAATGTTGCAATTAATGAACCGCACTTATACACGTGAATGGTATTTATCAAAAGTAGCACGCATTAAAGAAATCATGCCAGAATGTAGTATTTCAGCAGATATCATTGCAGGATTTTGTACTGAAACTGAGGAAGATCATCAGGATACCATTAGCATCATGAAAGAAGCTAATTATGATTATAGCTATATGTACTTTTATTCGGAAAGACCTGGAACCCTTGCTGCCAAAAGGTATGAGGATGACATTCCAGAAGAAGTGAAGAAAAGAAGATTACAAGAAATTGTGGATGTGCAATGGATACTTTCCAATGAAAGTAATAAAAGAGATGTAGGAAAATCATTTGAAGTTTTAATTGAAGGCAATAGTAAAAAAAGTGATCAAGAATGGATGGGACGAAATAGTCAAAACAAAGTAATTGTATTTCCTAAAGTGGGAAACAATTTTAAGAAAGGTGACTACGTAAATGTTAAGGTTACTGATTTTACAAAAGGAACTTTATTAGGCAAAGCATTATAAAGTAACAATTACATTTTTGTAATTGACAAAATATAAATTATGGATTTACAATCATTAAAGAACAGGTTTAGTATTATTGGTAATACGCCATCACTTAACCATGCACTGAATACTGCTGAACAGGTTGCGGCAACCGATTTAACGGTATTGATTGTGGGAGAATCCGGTGTTGGAAAGGAAGTTTTTTCTCAAATCATTCATAGTTTATCGGCACGCAAACACAACCCATTTATAGCCGTTAACTGTGGAGCTATTCCTGAAGGAACGATTGATTCAGAATTATTTGGTCATGAAAAAGGCTCTTTCACGGGTGCTGTGGATAGTCGTAAAGGTTATTTTGAAACCGTTAATGGCGGTACTATATTTTTAGATGAGATTGGAGAAATGCCATTAGGCACACAAGCAAGATTATTACGTGTTTTAGAAACGGGTGAATTTATTAGAGTTGGTTCCTCGAAGGTGCAAAAAACCGACGTACGTGTAATCGCAGCAACTAACCGTGAATTAATGGAGTTTACACAAAAAGGCAAATTTAGAGAGGACTTATATTATCGTTTAAACACCGTACCTATTCGAGTACCTAGTTTAAGAGATCGCAAAGAAGACATCCCTTTATTATTTAGAAAATTTGTTGTTGATTTTGCAGAAAAATATAAGACCAAGCCTATTTTTTTAGACGAAGAGGCAAGAACCTTATTAGCAAATTACAGCTGGCCTGGAAATGTGCGTGAGCTTAAAAATATTGCAGAACAAATTTCCGTTTTAAGTACCACCGATCAAATCAATGGCCAAATACTAGCAGGCTTCTTACCTACCCATACTAAGCATAACATGCCGATGGTGACAGCTGGAACCCCAGTAGGTGAATTTGCAAATGAGCGTGAAATATTATACAAGCTATTTTTTGATATGAAAAAGGACGTGAACGAATTGAAAAAAATGTTCTTTGAAATATTACAAAATCCAGCCATTGCGAGTCAGGCCAATAACTTTACTAGGGAAACCATGATGAATGAGCTAAAAGAGGATGTTTTTGAAGCAAATGCCAATACAACCTACGCTCCTGCTAGTAATATAGTAGCACCAAAATTACCTGTTCAAATTAACAACAATCAACCTTTAATTATTGACAATGACATGCAGGGGCATTTTGAAGTAGAGGAGTCATTAAACATAATGGATAAAGAAAAAGAACTAATTTTAAAGGCATTAAAAAAGCATCGTGGACGCCGAAAAGACGCGGCAACTGATTTAGGTATTAGTGAAAGAACACTTTATAGAAAAATTAAAGAATACAACATTGAAGAATAATCAATTCCTTTTTCCGATTCACTTATCAATGAAACGTTTTTCAATGAACCGTTTTGTATTCTTATTGTTGCCGTTATTTTTTTTATTAACCGGTTGCGGTATTTATAGTTTTAGAGATGCCGTTATTCCTGATAATGTGAAAACGGTAAAAATTGGATTTATTGAAAACAAAGCTAGGTATGTGAATCCCCAACTAGCCCCTTTGTTGACGGACAAGTTATTGCAAAAAATAATTGGACAAACAAAATTAACTAGAACCAATAGTGATGATGCACATTATCAAATATTTGCTACCATCACAAACTACGACCCAACTCAAACAGTAGGTGTTAGTGCACAACAAGCAACCACTAACCGATTAACTGTTACAGTGCATGTTGTATTAAAAAAGACGCTTGACAATAAAGAACAAGAATTTGATGTTACCAGAAACTTTGACTTTTCGGCTAATTTAAGTTTAAATCAAGCTGAAGGACAATTAATGGAGGATATTGTACGTAATATAACTGATGATATTTTTAACCAAATTTTTTCAAACTGGTAATACATGAAATCTTCAGTAATTAATACCATATTAAAAAATTGGACGGGCCAAGACGATATTCAAAATACGGATGTTCAAGTGTTGGAGCAATTTGTAAAAGAGCACCCATATAATGCCTCTTTACAATTTATCTTAGCTAAGAAATATGCTTTAATTGGATCTGATAAATTCAAAAACCAGCTTCAAAAAACAAATAGTTATTTTCCTTCCGCTTTACAATTACATCAAAGTTTAGTCATTGATGATCAAATTGAAAATAACCAGCAAGTTGACGAGAAATTAAATTCCGTTGTGTCGGCTCAATTGGCGCAGTTTAAGGAATCGGTTAACAAGAGTCAACTTGAATTCGAAAAAGACAAAAGTCAACTCGTAAAAGACTATTTTGGAGCCCAAGGCATCGAAATCGACTTAGAAAAGATACCTCAAGATAAATTAACCCAGCAATTAAGGAGTTTTACATCCTGGTTGAAGGTTTTGAAGCAACAGGAAGGAAATAATCAAAATAAGGCCATAATTGGGGAAGAACAGGAGAAAATGATAGAACTTTTAGCTGAAAAAGCGAATAAATCGACCGACGTGATAACCGTTGCCATGGCTGAAATATGGGAAAATCAGGGTAATTATCGTAAAGCAATTGAGATTTATTCGAAATTAAGTTTTATTATTCCTGAAAAATCCGTTTATTTTGCGTCTCGAATTGAACAATTAAAACAAAAGAACAAATGATAACTTTATTCATAATCTTGATGATTGCTGCTTGTGTTGGC
>Ga0114975_10002855_pt1 | contig 11726 bp, 12 predicted proteins | sample S_130626_EF_Meta_FD_87031 | JGI IMG/M metagenome (GOLD analysis project Ga0114975, IMG submission 87031) | Freshwater microbial communities from Lake Simoncouche, Canada to study carbon cycling - S_130626_EF_MetaG | ecosystem: Environmental > Aquatic > Freshwater > Lake | place: Lake...
GCCTTAACATAAGTGTCCAGCGTATCGAGATCGAGATCAATAGATTCCTTAATGAGGATGGTTGCTACACGGGCTGTAAACTCTTCCTTATCAACAGTTTCAATATGGAAACCCTGGCAGCGACTATGTAATGCTGGAATGATCTTCTGGGGATAGTTACAAGTTAGGATGAATCGCACTGTGCTGCTATAGTCTTCCATTAGATTACGCAATGCGGGTTGTACGCTCATGGGATTGAGAAAGTCCGCCTCATCGATAATAACAACCTTGAAAGCACCAAACGGAATAGTCTGACAGAACGAGATTAACTTATCAACCCATTCAATCTTACGACCTTCCTTAGATCCGTTTGAGAACATGATATCATATTCGTTGATATCTAGTTCATTACAGAGTATCTTAGCAAGCGTCGTCTTACCGATACCAGCAGATCCACTGAATAGTAGATGGGGGATTTCTTGCTGCTTAATCCAACTTTCAATCTGCTGCTTCTGTACATCGTCACGAAAGACATATTCATTGATAGTTGTAGGACGATATTTTTCTACCCAAAGGTATTTCATTTTGATGCTCTTATTAGTTGTTGTATCTCTTCAGGGCTTTCTTCTACTTCCCATGATGTTCCAGTTGGACCACCATATACTACAGTTCTTAAACTCCCTCCCTCATCATTGGAGAATGGAAATACCGCAACAATCCAATCGGAGTTAATATATAGAGGATTGCCTCTATGTTCTATCGCTAGATTAGTTAATTTAATCAACGTAGCATCTCCAGGCTCACGATCTTAGCAAGTTCTTCACTAAAGTTTTGTTCAGCATTTATAACGTATAGTTTACAGTCAGTCCGATCTTTATGTCTATCATATTTGCGGAATTCTACTATCTGTCCACCCGTGGCACCGTAAAGGCGGATTTGTAATCCGTCAATTGAATTAATTCCAGGATCTTCAGTTAGGACTAAGTTATTGCGAACTGGATTAGAAGGCATGTTTTGGGCACGTTCCCAAGACTCTCTACACATCCGATCAAACCAACGTGTTAGAAAATTCATCTTTTTAGTTTCCTTGTTATAAACATCAGGTGCTTCTTTGGTATTGAAATATCTAGGTGTTACTGTTGCTGATACATACGGTCCGCTCATTTCCTATTTTCCTGTCCCATACCTGCTAATATTAGAAATATATAAAGGAACGGCCAGTACCATCCTGTTAGATGATCAGTTATATGAAACGCCATAAGAACAATGCCAGTTAGTCCAGCAGTGCCTATACCAGAACTAGCATTACTGAACTTCATATATCACCGTCCATACGATTCTCACTATACCAAGAATTAAATGTACCACCTGGGTAACGTGACTCTAACTTCCGCACATTTTCAGCAACGACTTCATTTGGATCGTAACCTAATGCTCGACAAGCATTAGTCCAGTACCATATGATATCTCCAAGCTCACGCATTAGGTGGAATCGATTGTCTTGGTTAAAAGGTTTGCCCTGGAATAGCATCTTCTTAACGATCTCGTTAAACTCGCCGCCTTCGCTAGCAAGTCCGATAGCAGCAGTTGTTAATAGGGCTACATTAGTGTCTTTGTCTAGTTCACGCATACGATTGATTAGTGCTTCAGTGTCGTTCGATTCGGCACTTGTAACTACACTAACGAATTCTGTATAACGATTAAGATCAATCCGCTGTGACATATACATCTCCTGGCTTATTATGACTAGTGATCATGATAGCATCTTTATCAACCCTACGCAAGACTCTCATCTTACCAGTTTCATCTTCGACGTTCATACCTCGGGTCCAACGACCGTGTTCAATTAATACCCAGTCCCCGACATTAACATCCTTGTTCTTTTCGCCAACAGCATATACTTTACCCCAGCGTGGCTTAACGCCCATAGTCTTACCATCATCACTCTGGATGATGATTCCGCCCTTACTGATCTGTTCGCCAAATTCCATCTCTTCTACGATCACGTGATCACGGATCGGTATCAACTTACCCTTGGTAATCATTTCTTACTCCGTTGGTTGTTCGGTTTTTACTGCTTTAGTAATAACAGTTGTAGGCATAGGAGCAGGAATCGGATCCACATTAACAATCTGCTGTGGAGCAGGAACTTCTGCTATCTTTCTTACAGTGTTTTCGATCGGTGTAAAGTTAGTATTTCTCTCGTAGTACTCACTCACGATATCTTCACGCTTACGGATGATAGTTCCACCTGGTCCTAATTCGTCACCTCGAGCATTAACTGGAATGTTTCCAATAGCTGGAACAAGTTCGTTCCTAGCTACTAATTGATCTAGATCAACTACCTTACCTTGCATACTTCTATATTGCTTACGTATTGCCATTTTCATTCTCCTATCTCAAAAATTCATTTATATCTAATTGATATTTAAGTGAATCGATCTTGTGTACTCCTAAAAGATACAGGCAATAACTAGCAACACTAGATCCCCTACCTACACCCCATAGTATATTATTTGACCTAAGCGTGTCAACTAAAAAGATCAGGAAACGCAATAGATCTATCATGTCGTGTTTTTCAAACAGTTCTAATTCCATGCGGACCCTAGCTTCTTCCTCTACCGTTGAACAGAGATTTAACAGATACGGCCCGGTGGAAATCTTTTTATATCCCAAGGGCATTAGCCAACTATGTTGGTTCAGACAATCAAACTTCTCAATATCTATTTCTTCTGTATCCTCAGGCAGAGGAATTGGCCAATCGTCTAAAGCATTCTCTCGGACGAATTCCACATATTGTAGATATTCCTCGTCAATCCTAACTTTAGCTAGATCGATCTTACCAAGATTTCCCCGATAAATCTCTTCTATGATGTCTTTGCTCGTGAACGAGATACGACCTAGTTGATCAGTGTACATCTTTCCCGCCGGGTATTAGTTTAAACACTTTACCCTTAGCCAACGCTGGCTTATTATATTCCTTGGCTTCCTCATACTCGTCCTTAAAGATTTCTTTCCATTCAAAGTCGCCTTCATAGATCTTACCATCAGTTAGGACATCGTAAGTAGCAGAGTCTGGTCTATTCCACCAAGGTTGATGCTTAACTTTATCATCTCCCCACCAATCCGCTTTTTTTGGAATTAGTGCTTCTATCTCTAAAGAGTCAGCAGTAATAGTATAGCATATATCTTTTCCTAGTTCACTAGTAATAGCAACATAATCTAGATCAAGATTTTCTCCAACTATATTTAATAGTTTGAGAAATACTAAACTTCCAACTACTTGATCGTTTCCCGTACCCGGAACCATTATCTTATTATTTTTTAAATCGTTTATGATTAGAGATTCAGCATAATCCTTTCGATCAACGATAATAGCGTTTGACATTAACATGCTAAAGAACATATCAACTTGATCAAGTCCAATATCGTTTAGCACAGGATTTGGATTGATGCTAAAGAATCCAATTTCAAAATTATATCGATTAGTTAGGATTATGTTATCAACAAACACCATGCTGGTTACGTTTGTTACCCACTTGTGGGGAAGGTTTCTAGTTGATTTTGATGAGGCCATTTAGATCATTATCTCCATTTTCAGCAGCCTTCTTGCTTTTTTCAAGGGCTCTCGTTTGCTTTTCACTATTATAACTATCTAATAGTAGCACAATTTGACTAGCAATGCTAGGAGAAAATCGTAATGATTGATAATATCTTTCCGTAAGTTCCTGGACTTTCTTATCTAATTCTTGATCTGAAAGTCCAGTAAGACTTGGGCTTAATGGATGCATTAACTAAAGGTACCTAAATAGTCCATAAACACAGTTGCACCGTCATCATATGTCCAAAAATCAAAGACCATAGGATTACTACTATGAGTAACTCCAATCTTCATAGTTCCAGTCATAGTTAATCCTGTAGTATCAGTGAGTTGTTTTACGGGTCCTGCCGCTCCTGATACTATACTTTCTGAGATAGAAAACTGTGTTGAACTGTTTATTACTTTAACAAAATATATAGTACCTGCTACTATTCCACCACCGGGAGTACCTGAGAATACGATTGGCATATTTTCAGTAAGAGTATTTGCTCCAGTGCAGGTAATATAATCAGTTGATGCTGTTGTAGCAGTACATACTACACTAGGAAATAATGCTCTAGTCGTTGGATTCATCTTGATAGATCCTGGACCAGGGACAGTAAATGTTGCTGCATGAGGATCCCCATTACCAGTAAGATGGATTCTCAATCTAGCACCAATGCCGTCTGCGGGAAACTCTGTAATATTAAAAGTCACATTACCTGCAAGTTGGAACTTCTGTATAGATCCGTTTGTAAATGGAACTGCAAGCGTTAAGTCAGTACCACTTCCGACATTGTTTCCATTATATAGAGTTTCTCCATAGTTGGCTAATTTAACTTGAGATATCTGATTCCATAGAAAAATATTGTTAACATTTTTCTTTGCTGTATCGTTTTGTAAGGCTGTTATCTCATTTTTAGCAGCAGTAAAGTTATTTTTAATAGTTTGGAAATTATCTCTAAATCCCTGACTATCGTTATCCTTACCTGCGATTGGGTAAGTGTCGTCAATGCTTGTGTTATCTATACTACTAGTCATTTATAACCTCTCTTACTGGAAATGTAATGTATTTATCACCAGTTTCACCGACCACACTATCTATTATGACTCGATCAACTGTATAATCTATACGTTTAAAATCAATGGTTGAATTTTTAATATTTAATATAATTTCGTTAGCATATCCTGGAATACAATAACAGATTGGAACTGCCTTTGTAAATCCCTGTTCAACACCACTAAATGATTGTGGTGTCCTCATCCATAGTGGTAGATAATTTCTTTCAGTATCTCCAACAGATGCGATCTTCTTCCGTATATTAGTTGTACTGTTACCAAATATAGTTGACTTATTTAAATCACTAACAAATTGTCCATCAAAGTCAGCAGTCATTACTTTATCTTGTATTAATATACTTGATAATGCATCTATTGTCATAGAATTAATATCATTATCTAACTTGTTTCTGCTACCTTGATTAATACTAATAGGATGATTTAGTCTAAATGTATTAATGTATTCAGAGATTGATCCGTTCTCATTTTCTAAATTATCAATGATTTCTAGATAAACAACTTCATATACTACATCATTTGTTCCTGGATTTTTAGCTATTGCTGTTTTTAGATTTCCAATTCGGAATCTTTTCCTAGATGATCTTCCAAATGCAGAAACATAACTCGCAATTGACTTCGTTTCGATCCCTGGATAGAATAACATTTTAAATTCGTTCTGTATTCCAAATTCTGGATCACTCTGTCTATAAATTTTATTTGACTCAAATATTGTAGAATTGTTAAAGAAATCGTTAAATTTCATTCTTGTTTCAGATCGCAGGAATGGCTTAACATGTATATTGCTATAGAGTTTATTATTCGGAGTATTAATAACTAATTTAAATGTTTTAGTCGTAGCCGATTCATTAAATTGATCTCTAGATTCGATAGTAAAAGTATATTTCCTATCAAATGTAGTAGTAAGACCATCTATAGTCATAGTATTATTATCAAATGTAATCAATCCTGGTTTCTCATCTAGGACAAATTTATTAGTCGCGTCAAATACTGTTGTATAAGTGTCAAATCTTGTTGTATTTTTATCAAATGTAATTAGTTTGTTTCTTTCATTTTTAGAATACTGATTAACTTTACCTTGTATAGTTCCATCGTTGATTAGTTTTAATCCTGGTGGTAATTTTCCACTCTTTAAACTATAACTTAGTACAGCACCTTTAACATTAGTAACTGCATTGACACTTAGATTACTAATAAAGTTAGCATTAATAAATCCTAAATCTCCTGTTGTTGTAAATCGTATTACACTATCTATTTCTCCAATTACATCAACTGTGAAAGTTCTTAAACTAAATTCATTTGGGATCGTAGGATCGTAATTATAACGAAATGCATTAACTGTAAATTTATAAGTTTTAGTAATAGCAGGTTGATATGGTACTGATCCATATACTTCGCCACTTAATTGATCTAATACCATGTTAGGTGGTAATATACTCTGAGTACCAATTCTTACTATCTGATTAATGCCTATTGAGACAGTTATAGCAACTGACCAATGTATAGTTAATTTACCTGTTGCTGGAACCCAAGTGAGCACTCGTGCATCTTTAGGAATACCAACTGCATCAACATAGTATCCTGGTTCAATAATGCCAGTAAGATCAGTGGGATTAACAGTTAATTCTAATGAATTAACTTTATCTGATCCACTTGGGTTCCATGTAACCTTTTTAGCTACAGCTTCGTCATTAACTGGTGCTAGAAGATAACCAATGCTTCCTTCTACGGTAGCACTATCATAAACATCTAGGATAATAGTTATGTAATTATTAGCTCTCAATCTGCCAATATATTTTGAGGTAATCCATATTGGTTTTCTTATATATGTATTGTCTGCTGTAAATGTATTGGTACCTACCCCTAATATCGTATTATCTGCTCGGAAGTAATCATCTCCTACTACATATATCTTGAAGATCCTATCAACATATCTAATACCATCGCTTGCTCTAACTTTAAATTGATAATATCGATTTAACTTTTTAGGTGCTCTGTTTCCAATTGAATAATCATAAGTCTGATTATCATAATAAAAACTATCATATCCACTTAATGGTCTTAAACCATAATCGTAAAGAACACTATCATAGATATTAGCATCATATTTTCCGAGAGTACCATCTGGACCTAATGATAATATAGGGGCTGTAAATCCAGAAAGTTTACCCGTTTTTGATAGGCTAATACCTCCAGGTAGTTCTCCACCATTTGGAGGTATATGATAATCTAGATATTTTCCGTTAGGAAGATCGGGATCAATCGCATCTAGTTGGAAATCAATAGGAGAATTATCTAAAATGTAATATTGATTATTAGTTCCGACTGGAACAAGCCCAGTAGGAGTTGCCCAAGTTATTGATTGATTTTCGCTGGCTATCTTAATTGTAAATGTTCGATCACTTAGCCCATCTAGATTCTTAGCACGTAATACGAACCTATAAGTAACTGCTCCAACTACAGCAAACGGTGTTCCGACTATATTTAAATCCTCTATTCTAAGACCACCAGGTAGTTTCCCTGATATAAGTGAAACGTCAATTTTTCCGGGCCAAGTAAAATTATCGTTTGGTAGTATAGGTACTCCCCAATAATATGGTCCTACAACATATGGGTATCTAGGAAGATTAAGATCTAGTGGATCTACAGTAACGAAGTATGCTTGTATACCATTTGGGTATTCTGGAGTTTTACAGAATCGAGTATTATATTGATCCAGATCTCCTAGACCTTGCACATATTCAAAATCCTCTATATATGATCCGTCGGGCATTGATGTATTTGATCTATTAGATTCTTTAGTACGATAACTTGATGTTATAACTCGTATCCCACTGTTTACATCTAATGGATTGCTATATCCAAATGGGCCATATATAGGTAACCCGTCGAAAGCAAATCCTAGGATTGGGCTATGCTGTGCTGGGTTCTTTGTATACATACGTGTTGGATCAGAATGATAATAATATTTTCCATCTTGATCAATTATTCCAGAACCGTCAGTAAAGTATCCCTGTACACGGAATATAACTTTATTCTCTGTGTATCCTGTTCCGTTTAATACATTAACTATACCTGAATTAGGACTACGGAAAGGAACTCCGTCTATGGCTACTCCAACATCCCCAAATGTAGATACGAGTCTATCATTTTTTGTTAATGGCGGGCGTAATGTGGGAAATTTAAAAACATATGATTGTGCCGCGGGTTTATATTTTCCGTAAGTGAGTTCTGCTCCAGGTCTTTTTTCTAGATAATATGGTTCTCTAGCAAGTCCATTGCTTTTTATATAGACTTCGTTTAGTTTGCCATATGTTTCTACGTTGTCTTTAAATTGATTAGTCTGTATATTATCAACATTTTCTGGATCAGTGACTTGTAGACTTATAAGTGGAATATCACCTACTCCGAGTGTCTTTCGTTCAATGAAAGTTCCTAAACTAGTATTTGATGATTGTGTTATTGACCAAACAGGTTTTGACATTATCGAAGTACCCCTATACGATATTTATCGTATATAGGGTACTAATTATTTCCTGCGTTTAATCCTATGTCGTGGATAAGTTGCGCCACTAGTTGGTCTTGCTTTAAAGGTTGTTTTTGGAAATGAGTTACCGGTTAATTCTCTTTCTCTCTTGTAATAGAGGAAACGATTTGGTCCAGATGGAAGTCCACTAACTTGCCCTAATTTACTTGTTTTAATAATATAATCCTTAGCCTTAGTTTGGTCCATATCTGGATATACTTCTAAGGCACATGCTAATACTCCGCACACTTGTGGGCTTGCCATACTAGTTCCGGAAACTTTCATAAATTGATATCTTTGAAATTGATATCCTATTCCTCTTGGGTCGCTAACTCCATAATTCTCATTTCTTACACTACTAATAATATACGATCCGGGTGCCCATATATCAACACCAGGACCATAGTCACTATATGAAGCTTTTATATCGTCATTTGTTGTCATATTTATAGAACCTACAGTGATATTAGGTATATCAGAATCATTGGCAGTTGGACTAGTTCCTCTATGATAATAATAAGTTAATCCAGTTCTCCATGCCATTTCGAATGTATTATTCCAATCAGGTCCACTAGGAATGTCGTGATACCAATTACCATTTCCTGCTGCTGCAACAAATATAATACCATCTGCTATTGCGTCCTTTAAGTCGGCATCGAGACTTGCAAGTCGTTGAGGTATTCGTTGACCAGTATATATACCCCAACTATTTAATTCCTGATCTGTAAATCTACCACTTTTATATTTTTTATTGTTTATGCCTGTCTGTAAATCTATTCGTTTGGGAGCATTTTCATAAAATGTATACTCACATAGAATTCCAGGATTACCTACAGTTGTTCCACCGAAAGGATTTGGAGTGGCCTCAATCCTTATCCTAAATGTTCTATTTGGTGAGGTACCTTCAGTTCCATAATAAATTCTTTGTGTTGTATTATCTCCTGCTGCGAAACAAATTTTTGGTACATTTATATGACTAGTATTAGTATCACTATTGTCATAAAAATCACTTCCATCCAAGAAAGATATGTATCCATTAGTAGATACATATACCTTATTAACTGTATCATCAAAAAAATCTACATTAAATGGTAAATCTAAAGCCCAATAACCATCATCATTCGGCGTATCGTTAGACTTATAGAGAGATGAATAATCTGGTGTAGTTGATACTGTAAGAGATGCAGGACCTAATAAAACATTTGTTATCTGGTTGACTGTGCATGATTTTACCTTCATGTATAAAAAATCTATATTAGCAGAATACTCTATATATTCAGATGGATTATTACTATCAATATGTATGTGATAATTTATACTTTCTGGAAGATAGATTGGCACATTAAAATCTATCTGAATAAAACTTGTTCCACTAGCAGGATTTACAATACCTACTGTATTATAATCAAACCCGATATCGCCATTGTTATTTGTTATATAAAGTCTTAAAGTTATACGTACACTACCAGCTCTAGAATATGAATTTATGCTAGGATATACATATGCAGGACCTTTTACTACTATTTCTTGAGTAATATGACTTATCTTTGATGAGAAAAAATTAGGATTATAATCTAAATTATAATGTATATCATAATCATAAAAAAGATTTGTAAAAGGACGAGACAGCTTTCGACTAGATGCACTAGTTGTCCATTGCATAGAGTCCGAAGCAGTTGCTGATATAATGTATCCAGGATCGCTTGTTAACGTATCTATTCTATTTCCAATATTTTCATATCCAACTAATCCAGAAATTTTTTCATCCCATAGAGTATATACTCCATACATTCCTTTATATTGTTCAGGACCCGTTAATTCGTGTCTTACTCCCCTATAAGTTACAGCAGTAATATCATCAAAAGAATACTCAGTTGGAAATAAAGATAATCCCCAACTGTTATTACATATAGTTGGATTTTTTCTTCCTGTATCAGGATTGATTGGTTTGTTTGCATGGAATGCTCTTGCATAATCTACACAATAAGAGTATGCTTCACTATCTGTTGTAGATAACTCACCACCAGCATAAAATTTTATATTATATATATTTGCGTCTCTGGCCCATCCCTGTGTATTTCCTGCAACTGTTCCTGATGTATGTGTGGCGTGAGAATCCTCATTATATGTATATGCCGATACCGCAGGTATACCTTTGACTATTGGATCATATAGGGTATACCAATCAATTTGCGTCATGCGAGGCCCACCAGTACCGTCCGCATTTACTGCATATTCAGGATGATATGGAAGAGGGTCACCTCCATCAATCATAAGAACATCAACATTCTTTCCTGTTTGGGCTAATTCTATAGTACCAGTAGCATCGTAAGATGGAGTGTATCCGGAGATTGGCCAATCTGATCTTGCTTGTCCTTCATAACATCTTAATAATCCCCAATTTAAATGTTCCGAATACGTTGCTACACCTTTATTCCAATTCGTAGAAGATTGTTTTTTTGTAGAAAATAGATCTGCTTTTATTCCTGTATGTCGAGGATGCAATTCTATTGATTCTATCCTAGAATCTGATTTTAAAAATTTAGCCTCGTTAGATGATAGTAAATATTGGGTGCTTCTACTTAAAGGTCTTTTAGCAGTACACGTTATTTTTCTATTTAATAATAGACTTTCAGAATCCATCTCGTCATAAAAAACTGTTAAATCTTCATATCTTTTCAAGGTAATAATATACTCGTTTCTATAATTTGTTTCATCACCAACTATAACAATTTTTTTATGTGGCCATTGATTATTATTATCATCCATATTAGACCTCCAAGCATACTAGAGTTAATGTAACTGTAATTGTTGTAGTACTTCCACTTAGATTTGTTACTTTTATCGGTATTGCAGTAGTTGCTGGTGATTCGTCACTAAACCCTATAGTTCCTGGATTTATCTTTATAGTTTGTGCTCCTGTTGTTATAGCCTCTGCTATAACTCCACTACCAGGTAGTGGATCTGTATTTTGATCACGGCTAGCATCTGCTGTCCTTGATGCGGTACTATCGTATATAACAACCCATGCTGCTGCGGATACTTGTATCTTATATAATCCGTATCCTTTAAATCCAGTTATAGAAATGCTTCCACTAGCTTGATCTGCTAGACTAGCAGTAGTAGCAGCGGCTGTTGTTCTGCTTGATAATCCACTACCGCCTGCTGGAGTAGCCCATGATCCGTCACCACGTAGATAAGTTGTACTACTTGCCGATCCAGTTGCTGTGATATTTCCTATCGGAACTGCTAATGCTCCACCAAGTGTTAAACTACCCGAAGTAGTAACAGTACCTGTTAATGTTAATCCAGCAACAGTGCCAGTACCACCTACTGATGTTACTGTTCCACTGCCATTAGTAGCCCAACTTAAACTAGATCCATCTGTAGTTAATACTTTTCCACTGTTTCCAGTCTGTGATGGAAGTGTTGTTCCACTCGTAACTGTAGCCCATGAACCATCACCACGTAGATAAGTTGTACCACTAGCTGTTCCAGTTGCTGTAATATTTCCTATTGGAACTGCTAGTGTCCCACCAAGTGTTAAATTACCCGAAGTAGTAA
>Ga0114975_10002856_pt1 | contig 11726 bp, 8 predicted proteins | sample S_130626_EF_Meta_FD_87031 | JGI IMG/M metagenome (GOLD analysis project Ga0114975, IMG submission 87031) | Freshwater microbial communities from Lake Simoncouche, Canada to study carbon cycling - S_130626_EF_MetaG | ecosystem: Environmental > Aquatic > Freshwater > Lake | place: Lake...
CTTCTTTGCCACAGTGTTCTTTGATGTCGCCTTCTTCGCGACCCGCTTTACCGCGGCCTTCTTGGTTGTTGCTGCCGTGACAGGCTTTGCAATCGTCTTAGGAACAGGCTTGACGGCTACTTTCTTTGCCACAGCCTTCTTTGCGACAGCTTTCTTAGCAACTACATTTTCGGCCGACTTCTTTGCTGCTGTTTTCTTAGCGACTGGTTTGCCAGCAGACTTCGCTGCGGACTTCTTAGTTGTCGCAGGATTCTTGGCTCGACGCTTGGTGTCGATGCCTGCCAGGCTATGTGCTTCATGAGTGATGCGGTCAACGCCACGGAGTGCCTGTAAATAAATTTCATCAGGATCCAGGCGACGCAACTCTTCAGCAATTTGTTCAGCGAGTGTGCGCCGGGGCAGGACGACCTGAGACGTCGGGGCATCTGGCAGTTGCAACTGAGCAGAGCGACCATCAGGTCGAGACAAAACCACTTCACCCTTGGTCGTGGTCAAGATAACTTTGGTGATGCCCGGGCCCTTGGAGTGAATCACTTCTGTAGGCACTTTGAGGCGACGCTGTAGCCAACCTGCGATGAGTAGCCCGCTTGGTACGCGCGCTTGCACATAGACAGTGGCCTTAGTTACACGACCCACTGGCTGATCCAGAGCTGCAGCCAGCATCGATCGCCATGGTGTTGTGCGAGTCCAAGCTAGATCTGTATCGCCAGGCTCGTAATTAGCTAGACGAATGCCCAACTCTTCAACGTATGACGAACTCGAGTTAGTGTCCGTGATGCGGCGTTGAGCATGCTTACCGATGGGATCAGCAGCAGGCATGTCTGGCGCATCTCCTGGCCACCAAGCAACCACGGGAGTGTCTGGAAGCAGCAAAGGAATAGCTACTGAGCCAGCGTGCTTTGCAAGTTCGCCATGAAGTCTGCATGCGATGAGCTCACCTGGACCGTCATCTCCACCTACCTGAATCTGGGCATCAAGATGAGCTTCGCCACGACCTGGGCGAAGGATGAGGCCGATGATACGCATGGGATGTTCGCGTGCGGCCTGACTAGCGGCTGCAAGAGCATCCGCTTGATGAAGTTCGTCAGTCACAATGATGAGCGTCAGAACCATGCTCACGGCAGGGCTGCCCTTACGGCGACGCTCTGCCTCAATTGCTGCGCTTACAGCACCTGCATGAGTGTTATCAAGAATGATCATGGTCGACGCCACATCCGTCCATCGCGAGTGAGCATGTCATAAGCACTTTGGGGACCCCAGCCACCACTGACGTATTGTTCTGGCTGACCGCGAGTTGCCCAGCGGTCCAAAATTGGGTCGAGAATCTTCCATTGCAGTTCGATTTCCTTATGCCGCGGGAATAGCGGGGGATCACCAAGAAGAACATCAAGGATGAGTCGCTCGTACGCCTCAGGACTGTCTTCTGTGAAAGCTGCACCGTAAGCAAAGTCCATGTTCACATCGCGCACTTCAAGTGCTGTGCCAGGTACCTTCGACCCAAATCGAACGGTCAGACCTTCGTCAGGTTGAATGCGGAAGACAACTGCATTGTTACTCAGTTCTTGAGTTGCTGTAGCACTGAACGGTAAGTGTGGTGCACGTTTAAACACAACTGCTACCTCAGTTACTCGACGACCCAGGCGTTTGCCCGCACGTAGGTAGAACGGCACGCCAGCCCAGCGACGGTTATCGATATCAACGCGGATCGCTGCATAGGTTTCAGTAATCGAGAGTGGATCAATCCCGTCTTCTTCTAGGTAACCTCTCACTTCAGTTCCACCCTGCCACCCCGGTGCGTACTGACCTCGAGCAGTGTGTTTGTCGATGTCGCGCGGTAGAACAACGGCGCTGAGTACCTTTTCCTTTTCGATCCGTACTGACTCGGCCTGAAATGAGGTGGGCTCCTCCATTGCAGTTAGCGCAAGCAACTGAAGAAGGTGATTCTGAATGACGTCTCGCGCAGCACCAATACCGTCGTAGTAGCCGGCACGGCCACCGATGCCGATGTCTTCAGCCATAGTGATTTGAACATGATCGACGTAGTTGGAGTTCCAGATAGGTTCATACAAACTGTTGGCAAAGCGAATCGCCATCATGTTCTGGACGGTCTCTTTGCCAAGATAATGATCGATGCGGAAGACCGATCCACTCGGGAACACTTCGCCAACGACTCGGTTAAGTTCTTGAGCGCTTTCCAAGTTGTGACCAAATGGCTTTTCAATCACAACTCGACGCCAGGCATCTGCCTCAGATTCGGCTAGACCAGAACGCTTGAGCTGCTGAATGACTTGGGGGAATAAACCTGGCGGAATGGAGAGATAGAACGCGTGGTTCCCACGAGTTCCACGGGTCTCATCAAGATCATCTACCACGCGCTTGAGCTCGGCGAATGACTCGTCGCTACCTAAATCGCCAGCTACGAAACGAATGCCGGCAGCAAGTTGCTCCCAAACTTCTTCACGGAATTCCGTGCGAGCATGTTCACGAACTGAGTCATGAACAATCTTGGCAAAATCCTGAGTTTCCCAGTCACGCCGCGCAAAACCCACGAGCGCGAAACCTGGCGGCAGAAGGCCGCGGTTTGCGAGATCGTAGATCGCTGGCATGACCTTTTTGCGAGCAAGGTCGCCGGTCACGCCAAAGATAACTAATCCGCAGGGTCCAGCTACACGAGGTAAGCGACGGTCATCGGGATCTCTTAACGGGTTGGTCATTGCGCTGCTTTCAGTGCTGTTGTGATACCCGCGAGCAGTTGCTCCCAAGCTGCTTCAAATTTCTGTACACCTTCTCGTTCCAGGGTCTCAAACACGTCGCTGCGATTGATGCCCACAGCAGCAAGGTCAGCCCACACTTTTGTTGCCGCTTCATAAGTGCCAGAGCACGTGTCTCCACGCACAATGCCATGATCTGCGACCGCAAACATGGTGGCTTCTGGCATGGTGTTCACACAGGTAGGTGCAACAAGTTCAACGACGTACTGCGTGTCATCGTATGAAGGGTCTTTCACACCAGTTGAGGCCCAGAGTGGTCGCTGGATGTGAGCGTGGTCACTAGCGAGTGCCAACCAGCGCGGGTCAGACGTCATCTTCTCAAACTCATTCCACGCCAAGTGGGCATTGGCAATTGCAGCTTTGCCTCTCAAAGCAGTTGCTGCAGCGGTACCAATTTCCTCGAGTTGCTTATCAATCAACGTATCAACGCGGGAAACGAAGAATGAGGCAACTGATTCGATGTGCGACAACGTATGTCCGTTTGACTTGGCCAGCTCAATACCAGCCAGCCATGCCTGCAGGACTTCTTTGTAGCGCTCGAGTGAAAAGATGAGAGTCACATTCACGCTGATGCCGTGTCCAAGCACCTCCGTGATAGCAGGTAAGCCAGCTTTGGTGGCCGGAATCTTAATCATCAAGTTGGGGCGCTTCACAATGGACCACAATTCGATTGCCTGAGCAACTGTGGCGTCAGTGTCATGAGCCAGTCGTGGATCAACTTCTAATGAGACGCGGCCGTCGACCCGTTCAGATGCCTCATAGACGGGCATCAACACATCACAGGCAGCTTTCACATCTGCCACAGTCAGCGCACGAACCGCAGCATCTGCATCGGTGCCCGCAGCAGCAAGTTCAGCAAGTTGAACTGCGTACTCTGCAGTTCCTGAAGTGAGTGCCTTTTCAAAGATGCTTGGGTTTGTCGTTACACCAACAACACTTTTGGTGTGGATGAGTTCAGCTAAGTTCCCTGATTCAATGCGGTGACGGTCAAGGTCATCAAGCCACACTGAAACTCCAGCCGCACTGAGCGCAGCTAGGGTCGGATTCTGGACTAAGTCATGCATGGTTACCCCTGGGCTAGTGATTCAAGTGCAGCATCAACTACAGCCGATGCCGTGATGCCAAACTCGCTGTAAAGCTTGTCCGCACCAGCGGAGGCTCCAAAGTGTTCAATGCTGATGCAGCGACCTGCACTTCCAACATACTTCCACCAGCCTTGCGCAATGCCTGCTTCAATAGAAATTCTGGCGGTAACCGACGCTGGCAACACCGACTCGCGATATTCGGCATCTTGCTCGTCAAACCATTCCAAACATGGGGCTGACACGACGCGCGTTGGAACTCCAGAAGCTTCAAGTTGCTGCTGAGCCTCAAGTGCAATCGCAACTTCAGAGCCGGTTGCAATCAGAACTGCGCGTGGTGCGGCACTTGCCTCATTGAGAACGTAAGCACCTTTGCCAACCAGGCTGGAATCCGACGTCTTGTTCGTATCCATCACTGCAAGATTCTGGCGAGAAAGTGCAAGGCCAGCAGGCTTGTTGCGCTCAATAACAATCTTCCAAGCTGTGGCGGTTTCGTTGGCATCTGCAGGGCGAATGACGGCAAGATTCGGGATGCCACGCAAGGACCACAGATGTTCAATTGGCTGATGTGTTGGTCCATCTTCACCGAGACCGATGGAGTCGTGTGTCCAGACAAAAGTGGTTGGAATGTCCATCAAGGCAGCAAGACGTACTGCGCCTCGCATGTAATCACTGAACACCAAGAAAGTTCCACCGAAGGGGCGTGTCAGGCCGCCAAGGGCCATGCCGTTGAGTGCGGCGCCCATAGCAAACTCGCGAATTCCGAAGTGAATAACGCGACCATGTTCGCTGGCATTCGGAATGCTGCTTGAAGCTGGCAGGAATGAAGGCGAACCTTCGATGGTGGTCAGGTTGCTGTCACCTAGGTCAGCAGAGCCACCCCAGAATTCAGGAAGGACTTCAGCAATTGCATTGATGACCTTGCCAGATGCTGCGCGGGTTGCAATTGAGGTACCTGCTTCGAACGTCGGAATGCCCGCAGTCCAATCTTCTGGAAGTTCCCGAGCAACAAGGCGATCAAGCAAGGCAGCCTTGTCGGGGTGTGCAGCACGCCATGCATCGGCCTTGATATTCCACTCAGCATGTGCTGCCTCACCGCGTGCAACGGTCTGGCGAGCATGTGCAAGAACGTCGGCATCCACATCGAATGACTTTGTGGGATCAACGCCAAGGATTTCTTTGGTAGCCACAACTTCTGCTTCGCCAAGTGCAGAGCCATGAACTTTTCCAGTGTTCTGCAGGTTCGGCGCCGGCCATCCAATGATGTTTCGCACGCGAATGATGGATGGACGATCGGTTACCTGAGTAACGCGCTCGATTGCCGCATTCAGGCCAACTACATCAACACTGCCGTCAGACGCCATGTCTACATGATCCACATTCCAGCCGTAAGCGACGTATCGGCCCAGGACGTCTTCGCTGAAGGAGACAGCGGTATCGCCTTCAATGGAGATGTGGTTGTCGTCGTAAATAACGACCAAATTGCCAAGTGCTTGATGACCCGCGAGTGAAGAAGCTTCAGCGCTGACGCCTTCTTGCAAGCAGCCATCTCCAGCGATAACCCAAACGCGATGGTCAAATGGGCTCGTACCCTTTGGGGCGTCTTCATCAAGTAGGCCGCGCACATATCGTGCGTCCATTGCCATGCCGACAGCTGTCGCAACACCCGAGCCCAGTGGGCCGGTAGTGGTTTCAACGCCATCGGTGTGGCCAAACTCAGGATGACCTGGCGTTTTGCTGCCCCATGTGCGGAATGATTCAAGGTCTTCAAGTTCGAGGCCATAGCCCGAGAGGAACAACTGGATGTAAAGGGTCAAACTGCTATGACCATTGGACAAGACGAATCGGTCGCGACCGAGCCACTTGGGATCAGTGGGATCGTGTCGCATCCACTTCTGAAACAGGAGATAGGCAACTGGAGCGAGGCTCATTGCGGTTCCTGGGTGGCCGTTCCCAACTTTTTGCACACTGTCCATTGCAAGGCAGCGAGCGGTTATTACGGCTTTGTCATCAAGTTCTGTCCATGAGAAATCAGTCACGTGATTAAGCGTATCTACTCACATGTCTCGGGTGAGGGATGGGACGGGTAGGCTCGTACTGTGTCACTTGATGAATCCTCAACTCTGCGTAGCGATGGTCCGGCTACACCAGAGGTGTCACAACCTCAATCCACTTTTCTGGCTTACGTCGCTTTAACCAAGCCCCGAATTATCGAGCTTTTGTTAGTGACCACTATTCCGACCATGTTCCTGGCCGCTGAGGGCTTCCCAGCTCTGTCGCGGGTCGTCTGGACTTTACTCGGTGGCGCACTTTCCGCAGGCGGGGCCAATGTGCTCAACTGCTATTTCGATCGAGACATTGATGCGTTGATGCATCGGACACAGTCACGACCTTCCGCCACTGGTCAGATTTCACCGAGAAATACGATGGCTTTTGGTCTCATTTTGAGCGCATTGTCCGTAATTCTGCTGGCTGTCACAGTGAATGCACTGTCTGCTGCCTTGTCAGCCATCGCCATTGCTTTCTATGTCGTCATCTACACGTTGCTTCTCAAACGTCGGACTTCTCAGAACATTGTGTGGGGCGGTGCAGCTGGCTGCATGCCGGTGCTCATTGGATGGTCTGCCGTTACAGGCTCTCTGAGTTGGACACCGCTGGTGCTGTTTCTCATTGTGTTCTTTTGGACGCCGCCACATTACTGGCCACTTTCATTGCGCTTCAAAGAAGATTACGCTCGCGCCGGTGTTCCAATGCTGCCTGTTGAAGAAAGTGCGCTCACAGTTGCCAAGCAAATCGTGTGGTACTCATGGGTGCTTTTCGCCGCTTCATGGGTGCTCATCCCAGTGGCTCACATGGGCATGGTCTACCACGTAGCCGCTGTCGTCCTCGGCACCGCATTTTTGATCGAGGCTTATGGTTTGCGTGACCGAGTCAAGAAAAACCTCGATGACCTCAAGCCCATGCGGCTATTTCACTGGTCGATCTCATACTTGGCCTTGTTATTCCTAGCAATCGGTATTGACCCGTTCGTACGCTAGAGCAATCGATAGTTTTCGGCTGAGCAGTTCTGGCTGAGGTCACTGAACTACTGAGCAGACTTTGCGCTTAGCAGTAAACGACCCACTGCAATCCACAGCAGGCATGCGCCGGCCACATGGAATGCCACGAGCACCCAGGGCAGGGCCGTAAAGTACTGCACATAGCCAATCAGTCCCTGGCTGAGCGCGACTGCAAGGGTAACTTTTGCACTTCGCTTAACCACGGCAGGGGCGCCTGTTGCATACAGTGCGACAAGAAGGCCGACCAGCAATCCCATGAAGAGTAGAACGACATCAGCATGGATCCACGAGATGAGTTGCGGATCGAATGGCAGGCGTGTGATTTCCGTGCTGTCACCTGCATGTGGACCAGTGCCAGTGACGAGCGTGCCGAGAATGATGACGCTCAGGGCCAGAGCAGTCAATGTCTGGATGCCGCGATAAACAATCGGGTTAATTGCGCTCGTCCGAGTATCAGTCGATTCTTTGGCTCGCCACAGGAGAGCGACAGCAACTGAAATGAGCACGATGGAAACAAGGAAGTGTGCCGCTACAGTGAGGGGGTTGAGACCAGTCAGGACCGTAATGCCACCGAGTATCGCTTGAGCGAAGATGCCACCGAAATTGGCGAGGGCCAATTTGGTTAAGACTGGTCGCTTAGGGATTCCCGCTTGCACTCGATTTTTGTTGTACTGACGAACAGTCACGATGCTGGCAAGCGCCACGATGACGAGAACTGTTGTCAGCATGCGGTTGCCAAACTCGACGTACTTGTGCCACGACTGAGTCTGCGTAGAAGTTGGTGTGATTGACCCGGCCACGCATTCGGGCCAAGTAGGGCAGCCTAGCCCGGAAGAGGTGAGGCGAACTATCGCACCAGTGACAACAATTCCAGTCTGAGCCACGACATTGGCTTGCAGAACTCGTTTATGCCAGTTGCGTAGCTGTGCGGTCATGCGCTCTAGCCTAGGCGCGTTTGTCCCCATGCGTCCGTTCTGGGGTTAGGCTCGATGTGTGAAGGAATGTCAGTGTGGAGCGCCATTGCGTTCAGATTTGTTGCGCTGTTCCGCGTGTGGAATGGCGCTCACGCTCGACCACACTCAGACCGGAACGCCTGACGAAGTTGCTATCACTCATGACTGGGATTCGGCTCTGATCAAGCTAGCCGGTGTTCCCGGCGTGCCAGATGAACCCGAGGCTCCAATTGTGCCTTCGGGTCCGTCTGCTGAGAGTTTGCGAGAAGTGCGACGTCAAAGTCGGATGCGCCAAATCAAGCGGTTCTTCAACCGCTGAAGATTGGCTGTCAGCGGTAGCCCACTTTGGTGGGTCCAGTGTGTTGGATCAGTATGTGCGCCTAGTGTGTGGGTCAATCCCGAGCATCCACTGTCGGGGTCAATTCGTCGAGCCAACTCGTTGGACTCAATCCTGCGGGTCAATGCGTCCTGCAGCCACACAATCGCGACCGTTCAGTCAGGACTTTGAAGGCTCAAATCTTTACGCCTGTGGCTCAACGTGCAATTTGCCCTGATTTACGCAACAATAAGGTTGTGAAATTCAATGGAACTGCATCGGGCAAGGTAGGTCGCACTCTTTTAGTGCTTGGCCCATCTACCGCAGCCGTTCTGGCCAGTGAACTTACCCTTACTGGCGCTGCGATTCGCAAACATTTGGACGCTCTAGAAGAAGAGGGTCTGATTGAGTCCAGTGAACGGGCACCTTATGGTCCTGCTGCTCTGAACGCGCCGCGCGGGCGGGGTCGGCCAGCTCGAGTTTTCTCCCTGACCCCACTCGGCCGCTCAGTCTTTGGTCAGCATGAAGACAGCATGGCGCTCAGTGCAGTGAAATTTATGGCAACAGTTGCGGGTCCTGGCGCTATTACTAAGTTTGCCGATCATCTCGCGAATGATTTTGAAGCTCGGCATGCAGATATCTCTTCATTACCCACATTTGAAGAGCGCGCTGGAGCATTAATCGACGCTCTGAATGCCGAAGGTTTTGCAGCCACACTCACACCAGGTCTTGGTGGCCTCCAAATTTGTCAGCACAACTGCCCGATGGGCGACATTGCCGCTGAATTCCCGAGCGTATGCGACGCTGAAACTGAGGCGTTCTCGCGCATCACCGGCGTCCATGTCACCAGACTTGCCACGATCGCTAAAGGTAGCGCCGTGTGTACGACCCTTGTTCCACTCTCACGAAAGGAAAGCGCATGACAACACAACAGGAACATTTGGACGCGTTAGGAAACTACGAGTTTGGATGGCACGATGCCGACAGCGCAGGTGCAACTGCAAGACGTGGCATCAATGAGGATGTTGTGCGCAACATTTCCGCGCTCAAGAATGAGCCAGAGTGGATGCTTGAGCTTCGCCTGAAGGGCTTGCGCCTGTTCGGTAAGAAGCCAATGCCAAACTGGGGTAGCGACCTCACTGGTATTGACTTCGACAACATCAAGTACTTTGTGCGCTCAACGGAGAAGCAGGCTTCAAGCTGGGAAGACCTTCCAGACGACATCAAGAACACCTACGACCGCTTGGGTATCCCAGAGGCCGAGAAGCAGCGTCTAGTTGCTGGTGTTGCTGCGCAGTACGAAAGCGAAGTTGTCTACCACAAGATTCGTGAAGACCTCGAAGAGCAGGGTGTCATCTTCGTAGATACCGATACAGGTCTGCGTGAGCATGAAGAATTGTTCAAGGAATACTTCGGCACAATCATCCCAGTTGGCGACAACAAGTTCGCCGCATTGAACACTTCTGTTTGGTCAGGTGGGTCATTCATCTATGTACCAAAGGGTGTCCATGTCGACATTCCATTGCAGGCTTACTTCCGCATCAACACTGAGAACATGGGTCAGTTTGAGCGCACCTTGATCATCGTCGACGAAGGCGCTTACGTGCATTACGTCGAGGGTTGTACTGCGCCGATTTACTCAAGCGACTCGCTGCACTCAGCAGTTGTTGAGATCATCGTGAAGAAGGGTGCTCGTTGCCGTTACACGACCATTCAGAACTGGTCGAACAACGTGTACAACTTGGTCACGAAGCGCGCTGTAGCTCATGAAGGTGCGACTATGGAATGGGTCGATGGCAACATCGGTTCCAAGGTCACCATGAAGTACCCGGCTATCTGGCTACAAGGCCCACACGCCAAGGGCGAGACACTTTCTATCGCCTTTGCTGGCGAAGGTCAGCATCAGGATGCGGGCGCCAAAATGGTGCACGCTGCTCCTTACACATCAAGCTCAATCATCAGCAAGTCAGTTGCGCGTGGTGGCGGTCGTACGTCATACCGCGGCCTGATTCAGGTACTTGAAGGCTGCCACGGTTCAAAGAGCACGGTGAAGTGTGACGCATTGCTAGTCGATGACATTTCTCGCTCGGACACCTACCCATACGTAGATGTTCGTGAAGATGACGTGTCACTCGGTCACGAAGCATCAGTTTCAAAGGTCTCTGAAGATCAGCTCTTCTACCTCATGTCACGTGGAATGAACGAAGACGAGGCTATGGCGATGATCGTTCGTGGTTTCGTTGAGCCAATCGCTCGTGAGCTTCCGATGGAATACGCGCTAGAGCTCAACCGACTTATTGAACTGCAAATGGAAGGCGCGGTTGGCTAGTGACTGCTGTTACAGAACATGAAGTGAGTTTGGTTCCAGCAACCGATCACTCGCCAGCAATCCGTTCGCTAAGCGTTACTGATTTCCCAACTCTTGTTGGCCGCGAAGAGGAATGGCGCTTTACGCCGCTTGCACGCCTGCGTGGTTTGCATACCGGCGAGTTGGGTGCACATTCCCCAGTTGCTATTGATGCAGTCGTGTCTGGTGGAGCAACGTTTGATGCTCACTCGGTCAAATCTGCAGATCGTGGCGGTTTCACTGATCGCGTTGCTGCCTATGCATGGGAGCAGATTGAAGATGTTGCCACGCTGACCATTCCGGCTAACACCGAGGTGGACGAAACCATCACAGTGAACGTCGCTGGTACTGGCGGAGTTGCGTTCAATCAGCTCGACATTAATGTCGGCCAATTTGGCAAGGCAACCGTTGTTGTAACTCATAGGGGTTCGGCAACTTTTGCTGGCAACGTTGACATCAACGTCGCTGACGGTGGCAATGTCACTGTTGTTTCGATTCAAGATTGGGATCGGGATGCTGTTCATGCAGGACATCACCGCATCCGTCTAGGTCGCGATGCCACAGCCAAGCACGTTGCTGTCACTTTGGGTGGCGACCTCGTTCGCTTGCTACCAAATGTTGACTACGACGCTCCAGGTGGTTCAGCAGAGTTCTTCGGCTTGTACTTTGCATCCGCAGGTCAGCATGCCGAGCATCGGCTATTCGTCGACCACAGTGTGCCGAACTGCCGTAGCAACGTGGTCTACAAGGGTGCACTCAATGGTGATGATGCACACACCGTCTGGATTGGCGATGTTCTGATTCGAGCAGCCGCACTTGGTACCGAAACCTACGAAATTAACCGCAACCTCGTTCTCAGCGGTGGCGGTCGTGCAGATTCAGTGCCGAACCTCGAGATTGAAACTGGCGAAATTGTTGGAGCGGGTCACGCATCAACAACCGGTCGTTTTGATGATGAGCAGTTGTTCTACTTACAGTCACGAGGCATTTCGGAGAATGAAGCACGTCGTCTTGTACTTCGTGGCTTCTTTGAAGATTTGCTGAACCAGATCAATGTTCCTGAGATCAATGACACTGTGCGTGAACGCTTGCAGGAGCGACTCGAGGGTGCGCAGTAATGACTACTTTGCACGAAGTCGGAACGCTTGACGACTACACCGAAAAGAAGCCACGTCGCTGGGTTCTTGATGGTGAAGAC
>Ga0114975_10002857_pt1 | contig 11722 bp, 13 predicted proteins | sample S_130626_EF_Meta_FD_87031 | JGI IMG/M metagenome (GOLD analysis project Ga0114975, IMG submission 87031) | Freshwater microbial communities from Lake Simoncouche, Canada to study carbon cycling - S_130626_EF_MetaG | ecosystem: Environmental > Aquatic > Freshwater > Lake | place: Lake...
GAAATGAATCACTATTTTGAAGAGATGATACTTTCAAAACCACATCAATATATGTGGTCTTACAACCGCTATAAAAGACCAGCTGGAGCAGAGATGGCTCCAATAGAGTGAGGCATCCTAGGGCCCGGTCGATTCTGCCCCGAGCCACTAAGAAAAACCAAAACTACCTTGGGCCGGCTTTATTTTGCGGATCTGCTATAAATTGATTAATGATCAATGGAGCCGATATGACGCAATCTTCACGCCGTAACTTCTTGAAAAATTCTACTGCTGGTTCTCTCGCTATTGTCGGCGCTTCCGGAATTATGATGGATTCTGCTAAAGCGCAATCAATGACTCCAAGGCCAGCTATTCAAACGAAGGCCAATGAAATATCGAATAAATTATTTGCCGATGATGGCCTAGCAATACCAATTGCCTCTAAGCCTATGATTTCAAGCTTTGCGAAAGGCTTGGATCGTACGATGGTGCTCGGTGGCGGTGGAGAGTATTACATCGCATGGTATTGCGGATTTTTTCATGGCCTGATCGAGGCGGGCTTGGATATGGCCCAGCTTCCCGAAATGGTAGTTGGCACTTCCGCTGGGTCTTATATGGGTTCGTCACTACTCTCGGGCGAATTTAGTCGCTTACGAACCGAGTTTGATTTTTTTGGGAAGTTTCCCGAGATTTTTGCCAAGATTGCGCCCTTAGCAAAGCCCAATATAAGTCAGATAAGGGCCGATCAAATTAATATGAGCGCAACAGATGGCAGCATAGAGACGCGCAAGATAATCGGCAACGCTGCTTTGGCAGCCAATAATAAATTGAATGGCGACCAGGTTGAAAGGCTGGCCGCATTACTAACAGGCGATAGCAAAAAAAATTGGCCGACAAGTCGGATGTACACAACGGGAATTGATTGCTACACAGGCGAACGTATTGTTGTGGGACAACAAGCTGCTAAAAAGAATGGCATTCCCTTGGCGCATGGTGCGGCGGCAAGTAGCTCATTACCAGGGGTAGCTGGACCCACAGTATTGGGGCAACGGTATGTGATGGATGGGGGAATTTGTTCTAATCCGGCCCATGTGGATTTGGTTGCCGGCTCCAAAAGAGCGCTCATCATCACATTGACGGATGGGGTAACGGGCGCAATTCTAACTACCATTCCGCATCCCATTGCTCAAAATATTGAAGACATTAAGTCAACTGGTACAAAGGTAAAGTGGATTGTAGCTGGTACACCCAAGGGCCTTGATTTGCTAGACCCAAAACAAATTGCTGGCGCATTACGTACAGGCTATGATCGATCAAAAATTGAGGCACCAAAAATCAAAGCATTCTGGGGATAGGATTAGCATGTTTGGGTCTGGTCGATTCCGCCCCGGGTCACCAAAAATCACCCTAGCCCACTTGTTGAGCTATTTTCTTTTAAAGCTTGGCAGGGTTGTACGCTACTAGTTTCGGATATCGCCAGCATGAAGTGTTCTTTTAAAGGACGCGTCAATTAGACATCTTCTAGGCAAGTCGGTAATGGCGACCCCAGCTTTTGAAATTAAAAACTGATTACATAATAAAGTCTAACTTTCTATGCTCTCCTTAAGGCAGGACAAGCTGCTATAAATTATGATGGCCTTTATTATTACTAAAGAATATTTTTTTGATTTAATATATTTAGGCTAATCAATTTATTAATAGCAACTTAAGAAATTGATAGTCACTACTATTACCCATCGTATTCCAATAAGCCCAACAAATTAATTATGCCCTTTAGCAAAGGAAATCTTTATGAAAAATTTTAAAATTTTTGCTGCAATTTTTATTACAATTATTGTTGTGCTAGGCGGTTTAATCGAGCAAGGGATGGGCGGCGCAATGGTTCGTCTTTACGTATCTCTTTTCCATTCATTCAACTGTATAGTTATTGTTAGCTTATTTTTGTACATTTTAATGAATAAGCAATTATTCAAGACCATTGCTTTAGGATGCCTTGTAATTGAGACTATTCTTGCCCTCTATTCGTTTTATGCTTACTTTAGTGTGAAGGTGGAAATGATTGATCCAGGCATTTTGGCAACAACTTTCTGTATGGAAATTCTTAGATTAGTTGCCATTTACTGCTTAATAAGTCATAGACATATAGCTAGCTCCGCAGCCTCATCAGACTCCTAATCCTATTCCCAAGGATCAGAATAAAGCCATCAAGAGCCACCTTCGGGTGGTTTTCAATTTGTGTTTATATGGCCCGCACCATTATTTAGTTTGGACTGGCTTGATGGCAAAATGCTCCATTAACTATAATTTTGTAACCAGGCACCAACATATTTTGAGATTTTTATGAACCCAGAAAAAGCTGCGGATATAGTTGAAAAAGAAGGCGATTCTCAGCCACATCTGAAAAAAGCAATAGTGATTTCTATTTTGGCAATGGTTTTAGCATTTGCGAGCCTGGGATCAACAAAGACATCAAAATTATTAGCAGTGAGTAATATTCAACTTTCTAATGCCAATACAGTTTATGAGTTTAGGGCTTTGCGGCAATTAGTGTTGAATACAGCTATTGATTCGTTCAATTACGAACTGAGTAATACTCTACCCAATAAAAATGCTGCAATAAACCCAGAATCCTTAAAGAAGATGCAACAAATTATTCACGGCTATGAAACACAAATAAAGAGTCTTGAAAGTGACGAAAATCGCGATGATGATAAGCAGCACTTACAAACAAAATTAAATGCTCTTGCAGATCTTATTCAAACTACAAAAGAGAGAAATGAACGTTTTGAATATGCCGAAGTAGCTTTACAAATTGCAATTGTGTTGGTTTCTGCATCGATAATTTCTTCGGCTATCCTCCTGCTTTGGTGCGGCATTGGCATTGGTTTTATCGGATCAATACTTACATTAAATGGCTACTTGCTATTTTTCTAGTAAATGTAGTTGCGTGAAGTGCTTTGATTGAAGTCAAATATCCTGAGCCCAGGCCCATTCAGCCTAGTAAGGCCAAGAAACACCATAACCACCCTCGGGTAGTTTTTTCAGATACCGAGTGTTATAAACCCAGATATGTTGAGACATCAAATTTTCAAAGTGCTATTCATAGTATTGGTTCTTGCTGGATGCGCAGGCAATCCATTTTCTGATCAAGATGTGGATTATTTTCAGCCGCCAATCGTTTCCGATAAAGTGCCTGACCGAATCATTACAAACTACAGTGCCTATAACAACACCATCAAAGTACACTTAGCACCGATGCGTCCAATTATCCCGGCCTTTAATAACAAGGGAAATTTATTAGCAAGCTGGACACCCCACCCTAAGGGTGTTAAAGGAAGGCCAACATTAGTTATTGTTCATGGAGGGCATGGCCTAATACCTGGCGACTTTGCGACTGCTCTGTGGGCAAGAGATGAGTTAGGGGCAAATACTTTGGTTTTGGATAGCTACTGGAGTAGAGGACAACAAGAGAACTGGGTAACCTATACTAGTTTAGGTGCAAATGCCAGGATGTTAGATGCAATTGCAGCTGGTAGGTGGTTAGGTCTGCAGGGCATTGATAAAGATAAGCTATTTTTAATGGGTGGTAGTCAAGGTGGCTGGACCGTATTAAGAACATTTACAGACGAGCCTTTTATGGACCAGAATGCTAGGGGCCTGTATCGAGCAGGTTTTAGTTTGTATCCAGTTTGTAATAGTAAGGGATGGAAAACAGATCCAACCCTTGGTCCTTATTGGGGGTCGGTGCTAGTATTTACAGGAGGTAAAGATACGGCTACAGATCCTAGAAAATGCCCAACAAGGGTTTTTAAAGAGGCCGCTTCATGGACACATTATCCCGATGCTACTCACGGCTGGGATACTTCAAACAGGGGTGCGCATACACCTTCGGTAGATGGTGAGTGCGGCAAGGCGCTAAATATCTATAACCAGTTTGCAGTTTGTCGATCTGACGCCACAACAAATGATATGCATCAAAAAATAAAAGACTTTATTCAAAAACTCCTCATCTAATGCAAATATCTCTTAGTCTTGGTCGATTCCGCCTCGGGCCACCAAGAGCCACCATAACCACTCTCGCGTGGTTTTTTAATGGGTCCTCAGGATATATGGGGAAAGCTGTTTTGTATAGAATCTATCTATGACAAATCTAAGCCAACTCCCTACAGATCTGCCCATTCCTGAAGATGATGGTTCAACTAATCACTTGAAGGGAATGCTGCTGCCCAAGCTTTCATTAAATACCACCAATGGTAAGGCCATTGATCTTGGAGATATTAAAGGTAGATTGGTTATCTATTGCTATCCAATGACGGGGCAACCCAATGTTGCTTTGCCGGATGGTTGGGATCAAATTCCTGGGGCAAGAGGTTGTACCCCTCAGAGTTGTTCATTTAGAGATCACTATCAAGAACTTCAAGCATTGGGTGCAGAGGTTTTAGGTTTGAGTGTTCAAACTACGGAATATCAAAAAGAGATGGCCGATAGGCTACATCTCCCATTTGCAGTGGTCAGTGATGTGAACTATGAATTTCAAAAGGCATTGAATATGCCAACTTTTGTTGCCGCTGGAATGACTCTATTAAAGCGAGTCACATTAATTGCGAACAATGGTGTGATCGAGGCAGTTCATTACCCTATCTTCCCAAGCGATAGTGATCCAGCTTGGGTAATTGATTATTTGAAAAATCACTAGGCTCAGGCATCCGTGGTCCAAGCCTACTTCACCCATAGCCACTAAGAGTCGCCAAACCCACCCTCAGGATGGTTTTCATCTAAATGGTTTGAGTCGTAGAATGAGTGCTTATGATTTTTTATAGAGCTTTCTAAGATGAAAATTCTTCCGGTATGTAAATCCATTGTTTGTTTTTCGCTTAGCATTTTTGCTCTTTTAGTTTGCTTGAATAATGTGATGGACTACGGCTCCAATTACGCTTTTGTTCAGCACACGCTTTCTATGGATACAGTTTTTCCAGACAATACTTTGAAGCACCGAGCCATTCTCGACCCCTTCATTTGGAGTCTTGCTTATGGATTAATCATATTTGTCGAATTTTTAACAGGAGCTCTGTTGCTCATAGGGGCTATTGGCCTACTCAAAAATATTCATTCCCCTGTCGCATTTAATCGGGCCAAGAATTGGGTTTATCTTGGCTGTCTAGCTGGTTTTCTACTATGGTTTTTTGGTTTTATTGTTATTGGCGGCGAATGGTTTTGTATGTGGCAATCTGAGAAGTGGAATGGTGTAGAGGCAGCTTTCCGGTTTGTTGTCCTAGTGATGTTTACATTACTATTTACCGCAATGCCTGAATCTGAAAACGGTCAGAAATAGAGTCTGGCATCCTAGGCTCTGGCGATTTCCGCTGCGAGCCGTCAAGAAACACCAAAACCACCTTCTGGTGGTTTTTCTTATGGTCTGATCAGCTAAGGTTATGCCCTTGTGAGCGCTTCAATAATTTGAATATTCTCAGTCGATATGCCAAATTGCTTTGCTAAATCTTCACGCCTTGCAATTTCAAAGTCATTAAATTCAAAACCAGGGGCTACTGCACAGCTAAGTAGGCAGAAAGTATTTTCGTTAAGCGGCTTTGCTGCAAACCAAGTATGGGCGGGAATGGTGGCTTGTAAATTTTTTGATGCCATCCCCACTTGTATAGTGCGTAGCAATTTATTTTCATCAAAAAAATAAATGAGCACATCACAGCCAAGGTGAAAGTACCAGGTTTCATCCGATTTAATTCGGTGCCAAGCTGAAAAATCTTTTCCCGAAAGCAGATAGTAGATGCTGGTGTAGGCGCTTTTATTGACGGAACCTTTTAAATCCTTAACTACTATGTCCGATCGATACATTTCTTTGTAAAAGCCACCTTCTGGATGCGGCTCAAGATGAAGGGCGTCGATGATAGTGTGAATGTCTTGCATGAATGCTCTTACCTTTTGTGTTGTCAATCAGCTTACTGAGCAGGCAGATTCCTAGTCCATGGTGTAGCGATTAAAAGGCATCTTTGATCTGATGACGCCTTAGGTCACCATTTATAAATCGGATGAATTGCGGCTGACCTAGTAAATGACAAGTCGAGTCAAAAGAAGAAACTAACTGCTCTTCTCAACAGAAAAAAATCTCATCTTTTCACTCAAAACTTTTGGCCGATGTTTGTGTTCTTCCCCCTCGGGCACTATGAACGCATCTCCGACTCCATACCTAAACACTTTTCCAGCGATATCGATTTCAACTTCGCCCTCGGTGACATATCCAATATGTCCCTTTACACACCAATTGGCATGAACCATCGCCTTATCCCACTCAACTAAGCGTACTTGGGTATCCCCTTGTTGAATGCGCTTATAGCGCATTCCATCTCCTGCCTCAAACCACGGCAGATCGTCGAACATAATTTTATAATTTTGAGGCGTATTCATTTCTTGTTTCCTATGGGTCTTTTATATTGGGGAAAATTAAACGTATTGCTTGTCTTTATTAATATGTACACTATTTAACCAGTATTCGCGATCGATTGGGTGGTTTTTTCATTTGTATGATTGGTGGGTAATGTTGTTTAAAACATCAGATAAAAATTAGAGTTAAAGTATCCAATTAACTAATAAAGGAGTGAATATGATTCGAATGAAAAGTCTATTAATAGCCTTGGTGGCTTTGGCTACTCTTGCCGCTTGTGGGTCTATGACCGGGATGTCATTGGCACCATTTACTAAGTCTAACGATGGGGTATTGGCTGGAAATAATAATATGACCCTGTATACCTATAGCAAGGATGTCGTCGGTTCAGGCAAGTCAGTGTGCAATGGAATGTGCGCAACTAATTGGCCGCCACTTCTTGTGGATGGCAGTCCAACCGTATCTGGTAATTATTCAATCATCACTCGCGATGATGGCAAAAAGCAGTTAGCATTTAATGGCATGCCTTTGTATTTCTATGCCAAAGATGTCAAGCCTGGAGATAAGATTGGTGATGGCCGTTCAGAAGGTGCATGGCGCATTATCAAGATGTGAAGATGTGTCTTGGTCGATTCCGCCCTGGGCCACCAAGAAACACTAAAACTACCCTCGGGTAGTTTTTTCATTTGGGCTTGGCTAGCCCATCTTTAAGAAAATGACTCCAAGTAGGATAAAGGCAACACCAAGCCAGCGGAGCGGAATATTGGGGTCTCCAAAAACCAGAACACCAATAGTGAACGTCCCAACAGCGCCAATAGAAGTCCATACTGCATAGGCTGTTCCAATTGGAATTTCCTTAAGTGAAAACCAAAGCAGTAGGCCGCTTAGCGTCATACTAATAAGCGCCAAAACGATGCCCCATATCTTCATATTGGGGAGATCAGCAAGCTTTAAGCCAAGCGGCCAGCCTATCTCCAAAAAACCCGCCAATAAGAGTGATATCCAGTAAATGCTCATCGGAAAATAAGTTGTAATAGAAAGATTCAGAATACCAAAAATTAAATAGTGAGATCTAGACTTTTTTCATATTTCAATCTGACATCCCATCTCTTTCGATTCTGACCCAGCCACCAAAAAACACTAAAACCAACTTCGGGCAGTTATTCATTTCGCCCATCGTATAATTTTGCATTGCTTGGGATAGCGGCTCAGAATATAATGTGCTCTATTCAAATAAAAATAATGCAGCATCAAAAACCCTACTAGATTTTTTAATTTTATGACAACAGTAAAACAAGTTATTGAGCAAAAAGCTAACACCCTTTTTTCTGTCCGATCAGCTGATAGCGTAGAAAATGTCTTGATGCTGATGCGGGATCATCGCGTAAGAGCTATTTTAGTCGTTGATGATGGCAATTTAGTGGGGATCGTTTCACAGGGGGATTGCGCTATAAAAGTACTGCTGCCGCACAATAATCCAAAACAAGTTACCGTTTCAAAAATAATGACAGCGAACCCTCTAACTGTGATGCCATCTAATTCATTAGAGGAATGTATGGCAATCATGGTTCACAAACATATCAGGCACTTACCTGTAATGGAAAACAATAAAGTCGTTGGAGTGATTTCTGTTGGAGATCTAGTAAAAAGTATTATTGAGCTTCAAGGTAGTCAAATCAAGTTTTTAGAAACCTATATTAATGGCCATGGTGTTTAGCCTTTATAAGAGATTAATCCTTGCGCCGATTCAATTTAGCTCTGGAGTACCAATAAACATCAAAACCACCATCGGGTGGTTTTTTCATTTACACCTTATGTTTAATGCGCTCCCTTCATATAATGACTTTTTAAACGATATTTAGTGGAATAGCCATGTTCAACTTTTCTAAGTTAGATATTCCGGTCATTCAGGCGCCTATGGCTGGCGGCATTAATAATCCAAGGCTTGCTTCAGAAGTTTCCAATGCTGGTGGTGTTGGTAGTTTTGGTTTCTCTTACAGTACGCCACAAAAAATCAGTGAAGATTTAGCGGCTACGAAAGCCTTAACAAATGGCCCCATTAACGCTAACTTTTTTGTGTTCAGTCCAGTTGATTTACCAGCACAAGCTATTCAAGAAAAAGCCATTCAAGCAATAAAAAATTTACCGATTGAAAGTGACTATTCAGTTTCGATACCTCAGGCCCCGTTTTATCCTGATATTGAGGAGCAACTGAATCCTGTATGGAAGCATTGCCCGGCAATCCTAACTTTTCATTTTGGCATTCCGTCACTGAGCATCATTGAAAAGGCTCATTCCTTAGGAATTGCTATTGGCATTACTGCGACAAGCCTTAAAGAGGCAAAGGCAGTTGAAAAAGCCGGTGCTGATTTTATTGTGGCTCAAGGCATTGAGGCTGGCGGACATCGAGGCATGTTTAATCCTGATGAAGTGGATGAAAAATTAAGTACGATTGATTTAACTAAGCTTTTAGTTGGTGGGTGCTCAATTCCTGTTGTTGCGGCAGGCGCAATAATGGATGGAGCAGATATAGCGAATGCTTTGAAGTCTGGCGCTGTTGCCGCTCAATTGGGAACGGCCTTTTTGTGCTGTGAGGAGTCAAGTGCCTCACCTGCCCATAAAGAGTATTTGCTTCATCACCATAGTCGAGGTTCGGTATTTACGAGAGGATTTTCAGGAAGACCTGCTCGAGGTATAGACAACGAATTTATTCAATTGATGGATAGCAAAATAGTTTTGCCTTTTCCAATACAAAATACGATGACAGCATCGCTAAGACAAGTAGCAGGAAGAACCAACAATGGCGAATATCAAAGTTTATGGGCTGGACAAGACTATTCAAGAACAAGAAAGCTCAACGCTCAGAATCTGATGTTGGTCTTAAAAGAGGAGCTTTTGATTGCTCTTAGCTGAAATACGATCAGACATTCTTGTGCCTTGTTGACTCCACCCTAATCTATCAAGAGACGCTAAAACCTAGTGGTAACAGAAAAAGCTAGCGCAACACCTGTTTGATAATTTGTGCTGTAGGGCGTTGCACCATTCACATCTGTCACAGATAGTCTTCCGCCGACATTGGCTGCTAGATATAAATTAGCATTAGTGCTTCGATCTATTGAGTAGCTCAAGCGAGTAAAGACTGGAATAAAAGTGTTTTGACCAATGCCGTTGGGCGTGTAATTTGAATTGCTTAATCTAAAGCGATAGGATCTGTAGGCTGCGCCTCCTGCAATGCTCCATTTATTTGCCAATGCATAAGAGAGCTCAAGTCCAGCGCCACCGGAAGGCCCTGCTGGCAGAGGATTGTTTAGGGTCCACCGATCATTGATCTTCCAGTTGATTAATAGGAAAGGAAACACCTTTGTTTTATCAACTTGACGAAATACGCCCGTACCTAAACCAATGGTCAAATTGTCGGAGTATCTCTTGGCAGCACTAGCAATGGCACCATAGGTAGCAGATCCCGCCGTTCCAACACCATTTTCAGCAACCCAATCAACAGTCGGTGCAAATCCAGCACTCCATCCTGCATCAAGCTTTTGAAAATAGCTTAGCCCTATGCCAGGGCTTTGAATTCCCTTCCACGGAGTTTTATTTCCATAGCCGCTGGGATTGCTCCAAGACCAATCTTGATAGCCATCTCGCAAATTTAGTCCAATGCTTGAATTCGCATCGAGTTGGTAGCGATTACTAAGATTTACATTAGCATCTTGCCAATTAAAGCTGCCACCTGAACTAATGTTGGTATTAAATTGGTTAATCGCATTGACATTTAAAGAAGTAATGACTGAACCAACAGGAAGATTTTGTGGGCCAAAGTTTTGGGCAAGTACCATAGGCGTGCTTAAGATTGCCGCTACAAAAAATAGTTTATGGTGAATTAAGATTTTCATGCCGTTGAACTTTCAGGGTGGCGAGTCTATTCAATCTTAAAGGAAATTCAAAAGAGGATTTACCCCTCAATTTATCTTGGGTAATGGATTTGATGGAGGTCTTGGCCAATTCCTGCCCGTGCCATCAAGAAACACCAAAACCACCTTCGGGCGGCTTTTTCATTTGGTATTGGCTCGGCTAAATACCATTAGTCTTGGGTGCCCCTCCAGAAGCGCCCCTTAAAAGGACCCATCTGGAGGTTTAGTTCTTGCCATGAACTTTAAAAAAACATCCTGAGTGATCTTTAGTACTATCTAGATCATGGAAGTAGCCAATCAAATCTTTTTTATTGCTTTTGCGCTAATTGGTTTTGGATTATTTTTAAGCGCCCTGTATCAATATCGCGCCAATAGACTAAGTGAATTCAGCATCTATTGGCCCTTAAGCATAGGCCTTTTTTCCCTATCCTCTTTTAGTTTTGGTATTGCCTTGTGGACGCATCAGTTTTTTCTCACAATAGCCAATACCTCATTTATTGTCTCGGTTTTTCTTCTCATATTTTTATATCGCTCTTGGAATCAACGCCCATTTACGAAAATTCAAGCTTTGTTTTTGTGGCTCATTCCAGTATTCATTTTCTTTTTTTATGACTACTTAAGAGTGACACCAGAGACCTTTAAGCAACGTGTGGCTTTAATAACCATTACACAAGAGTTATTTTTGATATGGCAAATATGGGAATTACTGAAGTATTACAAGACAGACCGAACGATATTGGTAAGGTGGCTAATTTTTTTATCAGCATTTACTTTGCTTGGAGAAACTTGTAGAACCATTTGGGTATTGTTTGGAAGTACTCAAACTAATTTCTTTCTATATGCTCAAGACGCTGTAGCCTTAACCCTTTTATGGATTGGTTATGGCAGTACGATATTAGTCTATGTGGCCTTAGGCAGTTTTTATTTAGAAAAACAGATTAAAAAAGAAAATCTAATTGCCAATTTCTTAAAGAGTACTAAAGAAGAAAATGAAAAAATTACCGAGCTCTTAAAAGAAAAAGAGCGACTGATCTACGGCCTGATGAAGGCTAATAAGACTGCAGCTACTGGCGCTCTGTCTGCATCGATTGCTCACGAACTCAATCAACCTCTTGGCGCTTCAAACCTCAATATCCAATTTCTGAAAATGAAATTGGAAAAAGGGGTACTCAATCCAGAGCTAGGTAAAGAGATTTTAGATTCTCTAGAAGAAGACAATAAGAGAGCGGCCACGATTGTTAAATCTCTCAGATCCATTTTTACCGATGCTGATTCAAATACCGAAGAGGTTCGGTTGGGTAGTTTGATTGACAAAGTATTGGATATTGTTAAGCCAGAGCTAAAGTCGAAGAATATCCAAATTCAATTGCGAGTCGATGATAAATTACTGATTCGAGTCAATCCTTCTGAAATCGAGCAAGTCATATTAAATCTA
>Ga0114975_10002858_pt1 | contig 11721 bp, 13 predicted proteins | sample S_130626_EF_Meta_FD_87031 | JGI IMG/M metagenome (GOLD analysis project Ga0114975, IMG submission 87031) | Freshwater microbial communities from Lake Simoncouche, Canada to study carbon cycling - S_130626_EF_MetaG | ecosystem: Environmental > Aquatic > Freshwater > Lake | place: Lake...
AAAGATTCAACTGTTGTAAATATTGTTATTAGGCCATTAGATCCTATAACATTAGATAGTACGTATATCCTTGGAGCAAAAAACAATCCTACAAACGTATCCATACAAGTTAGTGGTATGCCTCGTAATATATTTAATTATTTCAAGGTTGATTCTGTAACTGTTATAAATAACGGTAATGTTATTTATAAATACAATTTAAGTTCAACAACTAGACTGGCACCTCAAACACCATTGGTGGTTGGCAATTACATATTTGGTGTAAATCAAGTTGTCAATGGTATTGAAAGTGACACAATTCCATTTTTAGTGAGTATGATTGAGATTAAGGATGTACTTCACGTATATTATAAAATGGACACACCTAAATTGCAATCCAATTCAACTTTTAATATACCTATGCAAATTGTTCTAACTAACAAATTATCAAAGAAAATAGATAGTGTTCAGTTGCAATCAAGCATTAAAGATATGATGCCGATAGGTTCTGACTTTAAAGTGCTTTATATTAAGGGTACAGGAAGCATAAGAGAGAATAAATCTTTCGACGGTTCTTTAACTAATAATTTAATCGCACCTGGAGTATCAATGGCGCCTCTTTCTTCGGATACGGTTAAGTTATTGGTAAACTTCATTCCTAATGGGTATAACGGCACTTTATTAAACACGGCTTTAGTGAATGTTAAATCACCGTATGGTTGGGTTGCAATGAAGTCTGATAAAACACCAACAGGCATTACTTATGAGCCTACACCTGTAGAAATTCCTGAAGTGCTATTGAAAATTCCAGAAATCTACACCCCAAATGGTGATGGAGTCAATGACAAATTTGTAATTGTAAGGCCATTCGGTACTAAAATAGATTTAGAAATTTTCAATAGATGGGGTAGTGTAGTCTATGCTAAATCAGATTATCAAAATGAATGGGATGGCAAAGGTACTGGTAGTTTAATTGGTCAAGATTTAGTTGACGGCGGTTATTATTACAAAATAAAAACTACCAATACTAAAGGGGAATCTCAATATTTTAACGGTTACGTAGTAATTCAAAGATAATATGACAAAGAAAATTATATCAATTTATATTATTGGAGTTTTCATTGTTTGCTCAGCTATTGGTCAATCTGTGCCCATGTATTCTCAATACATGTATAATATGGTTAATATCAATCCTGCTTATGCTGGTACAAGAAACGAACCAAGTTTAACTGCGTTATGGAGAGAACAATGGGTGGGCTTACCAGGTTCGCCAACCACAAAAACAATTTCATATGATTTTGCAATTAAAGACAATAAAGTAGGTTTAGGGGTTCAATTCTTTGATGATAGATATGTAAATAATATTAGTAGAACGGGCTTGAATTTTATGTACAATCTTAAAATTCGTGTATCAGATAATGGGATGCTAAGTACTGGATTGAAATTTGGATTATATAATGACGTTAAAAATTTGACTAATTATTATCAAGGGGCTATTAATGAGCCCAATAGTGATCCAGCAATTGCAAATAATTTAAATAAAATTATTCCTTTAGCTGGTGCGGGACTATTTTACTATACCGATAAATTTTATATAGGGGCTTCTGTTCCTGATTTAATTTTATTTTCAAAAGTTTCAAATTATGCATCAGACAAGTCATTGTATCAAGTGAATGACATTCATTATTTCTTAACAGCTGGTTATTCGTATGACGTAAATGAGGACGTAAATTTAAAACCTTCCCTGCTAATTAAAGCAGTATCGGGAGCTCCTTTAGAATACGATTTGAATACCAATGTTTGGCTAAAAAATATCATTGGATTAGGTGTTTCTTATCGATTAAAGCAGTCGGTTTTAGCTTTAGCGGAGGTGCAGGCTACACCACAACTCAGAGTAGGGTATGCTTATGATATGCCATTTGCACGCCCTAATTCACATGAATTTTTCATTAGGTATGAAATAGGTCGTTTATTTCCTAGACTGAACACTTATAAAATCGATTAAATTATGATTAAGAATAAAATATATATCTTTTTGTGTTTTGTATTTGCTTTGCTGTCTAATATAAGTTTGTTTAGCCAATTCAATAACTTACTATTCAGAGATTCTTTAGATTATAAAAAACTTGAGATAAATGTGAATTCTCAGAGTCAGCAATTTAGCCCTATACTTTATAAGAATGGCTTTATTTATGTTTCTAATAAAAAAACAGATTATAATAAAATCGGTTACAATAAAGTGTATTGGGTTTCTTTTGATGATTTAGCCAAAGTGGACAGCACTCAATTGGAGAAGAAATTTAATTTAAACAATACTTTTAACGCAAAACTAAGTAATGACAATTCAGTTTTATTTAATGTAAAAAGAAAGCAATTGCTTTCAGTTGCTGACGAGGTGGAAGCTAAATTGATTGAGTTTATACCCGAACATTCATTTACAATTGACGATTCATTAACCAAAGTTGTTTTCGTAAAGCAATCAATTGTAAAATTTGGTGGCAAAAAAAGATGGCAATTGTGGGAGGCTAATTTGGTTAATGGTAAATTAAAGCATGAACAACGAATACCTATTCCAGATAACAATGCCGATTACTTTTATCCTTTTCTTACTGAAAATGGAAGTGTGCTATATTTTAGCTCAAATATAAAAGGAGGTAAAGGAGGCTATGATATATACAAGATGCTAAGGACAGAGAAAGGTTGGTCGGAAAACTTGGAAAATATAAATGAGATAAATACACAATTTAATGAAATATCCGCTGCTATTTACGGGAAGGAGTTATTTTTTTCATCTAATCGAAGGGATGGGCTTGGCGGTTATGACATTTATATGAGTTCAAATGATTCTGGTAATAAAAACTTGGGATACCCAATAAATAGTGCCATGGATGACCTAGGCTTTTTAAAACATGGAAATATTATCATTTACTTGTCTAACAAAGATTCAATTTTAAATTTCCAAGCCTATGAGCACAAGCCGATTTTTACAAATATAAGTGGATCAATAAAAAGCCAATTAATCGGGAAGCCTTTTGAAGGCACTAGACTATATATAAAGGACAAAGCTTTGCCCAATATGGTAGATTCTTTCGTGACTAATAATACAGGGGCTTATAACTATAAAGGAAGGCCAAATAGGGAGTATGAAATATCTATTCATAAAAGTGGATTGGATACAATATTTAATGAAAATACAAAATTTTCCAAAGTTGAAGAGGATGTCAAAATGGCGAGTGAAAATTTTTCCTTAACAGATAAAAATGATTTACAACAACCAAAATTTGTTTCAGAAATAAAGGAAGACGTCCATAAAAAAAGTTTTACTAGGCTTATAGATTCTTTAAAAACAATTACAAAAACATATGCAGTCATTCATCATCAATTCAATAAGATAAACATAGTGGATGAAGACATTCTAGTTTATAATAGACTCATAAAACAGGTGCAAAAAAACATTGAATCACAAATTGTAATTGTATCCGGAGCAGACTGTTATGGCACTGATGATTACAATAAAAATCTTTCACTCCTTAGGGCAAGAAGTGTTTGTCAAACGTTATCAAAATTTAATAACCGTAAGGTAATTTATTTTAATGTTGGGAATAGTCAACTTATAACCTCTTGTTTAACTGGAGCTAAGTCAAAGAAACAACAATTAGAAAACAGGTATAGTTACATATTTATAATAAATTAAACTGATTACTAATATGACAAATCTAAAGTCAGCATCTAAGCAAAATCCCAATCAAAAAGGATTATTTCAATTGCTTTCCGGGAGAGAATTTGAAGTAGCATATTTAGTTATATCTGGAGAGAGAACGACAGATATTGCAGATAAATTAGGAGTTAAAACAAACACGGTTTCAACATTTAAGAGGATAATTTGCTATAAACTCAATGTTTCTTGTTCAATAGAATTATTTAAATTGGCTATCAAAGAGAAAATCATACAGTTGGAAAATTAGTTTTTATTCCTTTATGGTCGCGAGTTAGCTGTGCTCCCCGACCTCCTCGGTATTGATCCTTGGGACTGCCGTTTTTCACTTCGTTCAAAACGTCTTTCAAAGAATGCTCAGTACCCAACGCCGGGACTGTCGGCTCATTTCATTCGCCGACTTCCCAAAAGGGCCCCTTACCCAAAGCCTCGGGACTGTCAACTCGCTGTGCTCGTTGACTTACTCGGCATTGATCCTTACCCAAAGCCTTTAAAAATCAAACTTCGTTTGCTTTTGTCTTTTTTAACGCTCATCCGCTCAATCAAGCAAGCTTGTTTCGCGGCTTCGCATTAAAAAAGCCTCTCATTTGCATGAGAGGCTTTGTAGCCACAATAGGAGCGAGTTTGGACGAATTTGCTGGGGATGTCATGGCAATTTTAGATGCCAAGCTTAAGAACTCTTAATCGCATTTTAAGTGGTTTTGATTGGCGAGGGGCTTAGATTACTGGCATCGCAGACATATAAGATATTGTCATATAGGAAACAAAAGAGTCCGTTTTTGAAATTCGGCTTAAATTGTAGAATTTTATGATTTTCAGTGATTTATATCTAAAATGCTATCAATTACTTGGCATGATTATGGCTTTAAAATTTTATCATACTAGTCCTTTGAATTAATATTGCGAGGCCGTCATCTTTGTTAATTTTAGTGAATTTTAACGGGTATCTGTATTTTTTAGACCTTTTTTATCCTAACTTGCAAACAAATCAAGTAAGCGTCATGACCGTTAATAGAGAAGACATATTAACACTTAAAAAGTTATCTACTGCAAAAGACTTAGTGTCTATTGATGCTATACCTATGAACTTTAAAGAGGAATTTCAAATGTTTTTCTTTGGTAAAACTTTAATGAAGCAGGAAGGTATTGTTTATGCATACCCTCATGATGTTAAATCATGGGTAAAGTTCATGTTCAACAAGTATAATGCATAGTATTAAATGTTACCTGAATATTTAGTAATATTTAATGAAACGCTTGAAAGGTTTAATGCTAAATTTCCAAGACAAGAATGGACTGAGGAATTCAAGGACAATCTAATCAATGATTATTCTTTCTTTTCTGCTAGAGTTGAAGACAATAAGCTAAAGTATGGCGATACGATAAGATTTCTAAACAATGAATCAGTAAAAGGAATACCTAATTTAAATTCATTATTAGGAATCACAGAACATCAGCAAATACTCAAAAAACTTCTTGATAGTATTAATGGGCTAAACACCTTTACATTAACAGAGGAACTAATAAAGAAATTGCATGGTGCATTAATGGAGTCTCCTTATGCTTGGGAGACAGACTTTAAACCAGAGTTAGTAGGTAATTACAGAAATGTACCTGCTGTGGGTTCAAGATTGCCCTATTTTGAAAATAAAGAATATATAGCTCATTTTAATTTGGAAGTGGTGATGCCGTCGCACGTTGATATTTTCAATAATAAGTTTTTAAATATTGACAATTCGACTTATGACACCCATTTATTAACAATTATAGCATATTTCCATAATAAATTTTTAAACTATTTGCATCCATTTGCAGATGGTAACGGTAGAGTTTGCAGAATCATTATGGGTGCAGTATTGATGTCGAATAATTGTCCGCCCATTTTCCCTCAAATTACAGATCAGGATAAGCAAGTGGAATATATCACTAAGATAGTCGATTGCGAGATAAACAATTCTGACGACATTCTAATTGAGTATTTTGCTAAAGGAATGACTAAGTATCTTTTGGGTAGGTTGAAATAACCTAATAGTTACTAATAAGGTTAAATTTTTCATTTTTTTACATCTCAGGCAACCTCTAAGCCTTTTTCTGCATTTATATTAAAGAATGGACATTAACCAATTGATACAAGACTGTAAAGAATCTAAAATCATTGCACAAAGGCTTTTGTATGAACAATATTGTCATCAATTGTTCACCTGTTGTAAGCGCTATATAAAAAACACAGAAGATGCTGAAGAGTGCTTAATGAATGGGTATTTAAAAATATTCAAAGGTATTGGGACTTTCAATGGTGAAAATATCGCTTCCTTCTATGGGTGGATGAAAAGAATAATGATTAATGAATGTTTAATGATGCTGAGGAATAAGAATGAATTTTTATTTATTGAGATGGATGATGGCTTTCAGGGTATTTCAATTGAACCCAGTGTTTTAGAAGAAATAAATGCAAAAGAAATATATGCATTAGTTCAGGAATTACCAACTGGATACAAAAGCGTTTTTAACTTGTATGTTATTGACCAGTTATCACATAAGGAAATTGCTTCTTTATTAAAGATTAGTGAAGGCACAAGCAAGAGTCAATTAAACAAAGCAAGAGCATATTTGAAAAAATTAATAGATAATCAAAACAATATCAATAATGAATTTCAAAAAAGAGGATAAAATCATTAGTGATAAACTTAATGAGTATATCGAATTTGATTCTTTAGATAAGCAAAAAGTCTGGAATCGTATTGAAGAAGAATTATTAAATCGCAAAGAGAAGAAATCTCCTCTTTTGAGATATGTAAGTATTGCTGCTTTATTGATATTTTTTATAGGCATGTACTATGCTATTATAGAAACTGAAAATAATTTGGAAAAGGGAATAACTAAGGAAAGGCTCGTTAAAATAGAACCAAATTCAAAGCAAGCAGTTACTCGATCTGTCAATTTGAAGCCTTTTCCTAAAGAAGTTCAAAAAAACAAAGATGAAATTATTGAACAAGCAACTAATAAACATTCAAATATTCCTAAAATCACTTCAACTAAGTTAACAAGTATAGATATTCAAGAACCAATAGTTGAAAAGATAAATCCAGTATTAATGTCTGAAAATGATGCTTCTACTAATTCTGTTTCAAACGCGTTAAATGTTAGTGCTCCTTTAGCAGTTGTAAACTCTAAAAATACTGTACCAAAGCGGAAGTATTCAATTGTACAAATTAATGAATTAGGTCGTTCTGATGAAGTTAATTATTTCTATTCTACGAAAGAGAATGAAAAATACTTAAATGCTTCTTATCAGCAAGGTAGCATTAGTGAACAACAAGAAGCACAAAAATATTTGACCATAAAAATATTTATAAATAAATCTTCAAATAGCTTAAATAATAATTATGAAAAATAACATACTTACACTTTTTTTCGTTTTTTTTCTTACTGATTTTTCAAATGCACAAATAAGTAATTTTAATAATTTAAGGTCAAATACTGAGGATCAATTATTTGGCTCTCCTAAACCTTATAGCACGCCTGTAAATTTTACTTTTGTTAACAATCAGAACAAAGCAGTAAAGATATATATTGAAATGTATGCCATTCATCAGCTGAACAATTTACCTAATTTGGATTCTATTCTAACTGAAGCAAAACAGAATCTATCTTATTTTGTAGATTCCTTTAAGAATGATGCCATAGCCCGTAGAGTTGATTATTTAGCTATTCCTGAAATTGCTCCTCAATTTCGAATCAATAATAATATTCCAAATGGTACTAACTTCACCTTTAAAAATAAAGATTTAGTTGAGCTAAAGGTGAATTCAGATACATTACGAATTAAATTTTATACACTAAATAATTTGGACGTATTCAAAAAATATACTCCAAATGGCTTAGATAAGGGAGAGCAAAATTTCCCTTTTGTAATAAATATAGTTGTAAACAATCTTGCTGACATTAAAGCCTTGCCTGATACAATACTAGCAAATTGTATTGATATAATAAGAAAAGATGCTAAGCGATATTTGACCTCAAGTCCATTTGATCAAATTGCTAATTTCAGTGCTGCATATGATATGAAAAGTGTAAATTCAACCCCACTTGGCTTAAATAAAATTAAGAGAAAAAATAATTATTTAGGCCAAAAAGACCAATTAGAACTTGGCGCTAACTTTGGATTTAGGTTCTTGTCAGGAGTTCCAGTTCCTTATGCTGCCTTAGGATTATTATTTCATGATCGTCAATTTATATATTCACTTGCATATGAGTATAATTCTTTTTATTCAAAAGATAATTTAAACAGAATGACAATAAGCTCAAATGATTTTCTTAGCATTGGAGTATCGCAAGCATTAAAAAATAAGAATTTAAATGAATTCCATATTGTGCCTACTTTTAGTTTTGGAAAATTAATAAAAAGGGGGGGAGACTGGTTACCAGTCGATACATATAGATTTGGTATGCCTGCAATTCAATATGGTTACTTACAATTTCAGCCTGAATTATATTGTGGTAAATATGAAGGGCAATCAAAGTCTTATGTAATGCCTTCTATTAAGTTTTCGATTTATAATTTTTAAACCTAAAATATTTTTCAAACACTTTCATTTGCCAGAGAACATTCATCTGTGATATGCTCATGAAAGTTGTTTGGCATAAATTTCAAGTACTTCTTTATAGATGAAAAGGAGTATTAAAGGCATTATAACTTAAGTATTATGAATCGCTAGTACATCCAAACTTAGATTGTACCATCCTAAATTATGTGTTACGATACACTATAAGTTACTTCAATTTGGTGCCCGTTCTGTTTGTATAAGAAAAAAGCGTATTTCTACGCACTCACTTCGTAAATCGGGAGCTCGTTTTTTGTATGATGAGAATAACAGGTCAGAAGATGTATTTTTAAAAATATCTATGATACTTAATCACTCAAGCACACAGGTTAGTAGGAGATACTTGGGTATTACAAAAGAGGAAATTTCTGATATATATGCTGGCTTTGATATTTTTTTGTAAATTCATTAAAAATAGCAAGTCATTAAAATGAATTCCAAATTTCTTTTATTATCATTTTTTATATGTTATAATACTTTAAATGCTCAACAAAATGAGAACATTAGTAAAGCCTTAAAACTTGGAGATTCACTTCAATTTAAAGAGGCAATAAAAGTATTAAAAACAGAAATTAAGGTCAACCCAAATAATGCTGATGCATATTATTGGGCAGGTCGTTTTTCTCATTATTTAGTATACGATAGTAGACCTTTTGAAAATAAAGGAAATGAATGGTCTAAAAATGAAGTTTTATCTAATTTCAAAAAAGCAGTTCAATTAAACCCTAATTTAGGTGATGCATATTATTTTATTGCTGTTGAATATAGTTCACGGGCAAGAGAAGCAATCCAAAATAATAATATACAACAAGCAAAAAAAGAGTTAATTCAAGCAAGAAAATTTGGTGGATTTCCGAATTATATTTTAGAATACGCACGAAGTATTTTAAAAACTTGTGAAAAAAATGCACTTTTATTTTCAAATCAAGACCCTTCAATCAACGCACTGATGTATGTTCAGTTAATTGAAGGATATAGGAAAGATGTTTCGGTAATTTGTGTAAATTTATTAGAAAGACCATTTTATATCAAGTATATGAGAGATGGTATAGCAAATGAAATTACTAAAATTCCACTTTCTTGGAATGACAATATAGTGATGAATATGTATAATTATTTTCCTTGGAAACCCCAGAATATTTCTATAAAAATATCTTCTAAACAAAAACAATTGTATAAATTTTCAGATACTTCTGAAAACTTCAATATGATAGTAAAGGATAAATGGGAAGGAACAATGTGGATTGGAACTGCAGCAATTTTAAATATTCTTGAAAACAATAAATTTGAACGACCTGTTTATTGTGCAATGCCCTATGGTGATGATATGTTTGAGTTTACGGATTATTTAATAAATGAAGGTTTTGTTTCTAAATTAATGCCCTTTAAAACCAAAGGTTTAGAAATTGAATATAATAAATCTAAAATTGAAGCAAGTTTATTAAACCCTGATTTTTATATAGAATTTTCAGATATTAAAATGCACAGTCAACCCCGCCCAAATTACTTTTTTGTAGATAATAGACGTAATTTAATCCTGAATTATATTGAATTTCTTTTGGCACATAATAACAAAGAAGGTGCTAAGAATACATATAATAAAATGAAAACTTTAATGCCTGAAAAACTATCTCCACTCTCTAAAGAATTAGAGGAAAGATGCAACAAATTCATTAGTCAATTTTGAATAGTGTCTGGCATTACTAATACCAATGTTTAAACAATAAAATAGTAATATCTCGTAGCAGAATTGTCAGCAACTCACCCTAATTTAAAGGAATATTGATTAACGAGAACATAAAAAATAAATCAAATTAGGTTTATTTAATGGTTTTGTATCATTAGTAAATCATTGGGGTTCAACATAATAATCAAATCCGAATCACCATTTTCAATTTTAACCCATTGTTTTTCAATGGGTTATTTTTTTTCAACTGCCCACTTGTAGCAAACTCGTCAGCAAAAAAGTTGAATCAAATTCATTTAAGAAGTGATTGTGTTATTTTTTTGATTAATTTTTAATAATGGTATAAATTACAAGTATGAAAAAGATACTGATATATCATTTATGGAAATACCTTTTAGTATTAGGAGGTTTATTATTTGTAATTAATGTATTTCGTTATATTCAAAATCCTTCAATTAAAACCTTAATAGGTATGGGTGGGTTCCTACTTATTTTCATTTCATTTAGAAAACTAACTAAACAAAATCTAACCAAATAAATGAAAAAGGATAATTTCTATACTTTATTGATAATACTAATGGTTGGTATGTATCTTACTAATTTTATAGTTATCAAATTGAGTAATAGAACTTTATTTGGAGGGACTACAATTTGTATTATTACAGGTGGTATTTTGTTTATTAAGGACAGAGTGAATAAAAGTCAAAAAAAATAATAACTATGAAAGAGTTTGTAAAAGATATTCAAAACTTAATTGTAAAACATTGGGGTAAGTTGATAGTAGTATTTTTAATTGTAGGAACTATCTTTAATTATAATGATGTTAAGAGAGGTGTTTTAGATGGTTGGAAATCTGTTAATAATACTACTCAAACTAAATGAAAAAGGATAAATCCAAAATAGGATTACAGAGAATACTAACTCCATTTGTATCTAATGCATACGTTAGAGATTTCATTAGATTTTGTTTATTTTTTATTCTAATGCTTTTAATTAAATATCTATATAAGCCATTAGACAATGGTTTTGTAAATGGTTTTATTCAAGGTTCTGTTGTTGGTTTTATGGTAATTCTGGGTAGATATTTCATTAATAAATCTATAAAAAAATATGAAGATTAAATACTTTTTATTTTTTTTTATTACTCTTCCCATTTATTTCAAATGCTCAAAATAATTTTGAAGGCATAATAGTAAATAAAACTACAAAAGTGCCTATACCTTATGCCTCAATTTTTTTATTGAAAGGTAAAACGGGAGTTAATGCTGATGAAAATGGTCTTTTTAAACTTGATATTTCAAATAGACAAGTAGATGACAGTCTCGTATCTTGAATTTTTTGTATTTTTTGTTCTATCTCCTTGATTCCCTAGTAGTTCTGCATGGAACAAGCAAATAGTAGCTAGAAAATAACAACTTATTGTCTGTTGAGAGGAAGTTTATACTCCACATATTGTGAATATCTAATGTTATTAATTAGGTATTAGTAATGAAGTATTCAAGTAACAAACTGCGTAGCTTTGTATAATAAACAATAATACTAATAAACTTCAATTATAAGATAAAAGCCAATTAATAATTTAAAACATTCAAATATGGGACAGAAAGTTGAATCAGAAAAATTAGTGAAACATCTAAAAGAAAAATGGAATGGTAGGTCATGTCCAATGTGTCTATCTGGTAATTGGACAATTTCTGATACAATATTTGAAATTAGGGAGTTTAATCAAGGTAATT
>Ga0114975_10002860_pt1 | contig 11712 bp, 7 predicted proteins | sample S_130626_EF_Meta_FD_87031 | JGI IMG/M metagenome (GOLD analysis project Ga0114975, IMG submission 87031) | Freshwater microbial communities from Lake Simoncouche, Canada to study carbon cycling - S_130626_EF_MetaG | ecosystem: Environmental > Aquatic > Freshwater > Lake | place: Lake...
AAAAACCTTACAAATATAGCTTTTAAGAAGAACAAAGCCTAAAATATAGTCACATGATGAAGAGTTCAGAAATTAGACAACAGTTTTTAGATTTTTTTGCATCCAAAGGACACGCCATTGTTCCATCAGCGCCCATTGTTGTAAAAAATGACCCTACCCTTTTGTTTACCAATGCGGGTATGAATCAATTTAAAGATTATTTTTTAGGTAATCAAACTCCTGCCCATAATCGAATTGCGGATACCCAAAAATGTTTAAGGGTAAGTGGTAAGCATAATGATTTGGAAGAAGTAGGTGTTGACACCTATCATCATACTATGTTTGAGATGTTAGGTAACTGGAGTTTTGGAAATTATTTTAAAGCTGATGCCATTGCATGGTCTTGGGAACTATTAACCAAGGTTTACAAATTAGATCCTGCTCGTTTATACGTTTCAGTATTTGAGGGCGATGCAGCAGAAAATTTACCACCATCAAGTGTGGCACTAGAAGAATGGAGAAAGTGGGTACCTGATGAAAAAATTATTTTCGGTAGTAAAAAAGATAATTTTTGGGAAATGGGCGACACCGGTCCTTGTGGTCCATGTAGTGAAATTCATGTAGACATGAGATCGGATGAAGAAATTGCAAAAATTCCAGGAAGAGATTTAGTTAATAAAGATCATCCCCAAGTAATTGAAATTTGGAATAATGTATTTATTCAGTACAATCGAAAAAAAGACGGTAGCCTTGAACCATTACCCAATAAGCATGTTGATACAGGAATGGGCTTTGAAAGATTAGTGCGTGTAATTCAAGGTAAAAAAAGCAATTACGATACTGATGTTTTCACTGGAACTATTGACTTAGTTGCACAAATTACAGGGAAAATTTATGATTTTAGTGACACAAAAGAGGCAGTTGCTTTTCGCGTTTTAGCTGATCACATTCGTGCTATTGCCTTTACGATTGCGGATGGACAATTACCAGCAAATACGGGTGCAGGCTATGTAATAAGAAGAATTTTAAGAAGAGCAGTTAGATACTATTATTCATACTTGGATTATAAACAACCCTTGTTACATCAACTAATGCCATTATTGGCAAAACAATTTGAACATGTTTTCCCTGAATTAAATGGTCAATTAGATTTTGTTTCCAAAGTGGTTAAAGAGGAAGAGGAAGGATTTTTAAGAACCTTAGAAAAAGGATTAAAAAGAATTGATGATATAACAAGTACACATTCAAAAAGTCAAACCATTGAAGGTAAGTTGGTGTTTGAATTATTTGATACTTATGGTTTCCCAGTTGACTTAACAAGATTAATTGCAAGTGAACATGAATTAAATGTTGATGAAGTAGGTTTTGAAAAGGAAATGCAACAACAAAAGGACCGAAGTCGAGCAGCAACAGCTATTGATACTGGCGACTGGATCCAGGTTGGAGAGGATGTTGAAACTAAATTCACGGGTTACACGGATACCTTCGCTGAAACGACTATCATTAAATACAGAAATGTAAAAGCAAAGGGTAAAGAGGCCTATCAGTGGGTTTTAGCAACCACCCCGTTTTACGCAGAAAGCGGTGGGCAAGTTGGTGATAAAGGCATTTTTGAATTTGAAGATGGCAGTAAAGTAGAAGTGACTGATACTAAAAAAGAAAATAATTTATTTATCCACTTCACAGATAGCTTACCAACAAATATTGGTCAAAAAGTAAAAGTAACCGTAGACGCTTCTCAAAGAAAAAATACAACTAACCACCATTCTGCTACTCACTTGTTGCATGCTGCATTAAGAAGCATTTTAGGAAAACATGTTGCACAAAAAGGTAGTTTAGTAAACGCAGAGCAATTGCGTTTTGACTTTTCACATTTCGCAAAAATGACTGATGTTGAAATCGCATCAGTTGAAAAAATGGTGAATGAAAAAATTAAAGAAAACGTTCCTGTAGTCATCAATGAAATGAGTAAGGAGGAAGCTATCGCATTGGGTGCAATGGCCTTATTTGGAGAAAAATATGGCGATAAAGTTCGTGTAGTTATTATGGATGCAGCTTATTCCATTGAGTTATGTGGCGGTACCCATGTTGGACATACCGGTGAAATTGGGCATTTTATATTAAAAGCTGAATCATCCGTAGCGGCAGGCGTTCGAAGGATTGAGGCAGTAGTTGGAGAAGCTGCCAATACTTATTTAACAGAAGTAAAAGAAAAATTACATAAACAAATTGTACAGTTAACAGAAGCATGTGCAGTTATTGCAGCAAAGATAAATAGTCAATTCACAGCCCCAGAATGGAATGAAAATACTTCCATTGATGTATTGAATGATACCATTTCATCCTTACAAGGAAGTCAGAAAGAATTGAATAAAAAATTAGAAAGTCAGGAAGCACTCCTTGTCAATAGTTTAGTAGAAGAGTATGCAAATAAATTTATTGATAAAAATGGGATTGCTTTTTTAGGTACAAAAGTTAATTTGAATAGCGCCGATAACTTAAAAAAATTAGCCCAATTATTGAGTGCAACGAAAAATAAATCGGTAATTGTTTTAGTAAATGAAATAGAAGCAAAGGCGGCAGTAGTATTAGCCATTTCCGAAAATTTAGTACAAGAAAAAGGATGGCAAGCACCTCAAATTATCAAGGAAAAAATCGCACCGTATATCAAAGGAGGTGGCGGAGGTCAAAAAACATTAGCTGCAGCTGGTGGACAAGATGCAAGTCAATTAGATAAAGTAATTGAAGCCATTGCATCCATGCTTTAATGTACAAATTGACTAAGATACAGCGATCTTATTATGCTTAAACTATATTGTCAATCCAATATACTTAAGCTTTAAAAGCAAATAAAATATTGAATTTCAAGACCTTAGCTAATAATAAGCTAAGGTCTTTTTATTTTAATGTTGTATGAAATTTAACATTTCCGAATTGTTTCGTAGTTCGAAAAAAACCTTATTTTTGAATTTCTAAATAACGATATTAAACTTTAGTATATGAAAAAAATGATCCTAAGCTACGCGCTAGTAGCATTGTTAACCTTTACTGTAAAGGCACAGGAAGTAGATATTATCAAAGGAAGTAAAGACACATCCGATAAGCCTTTAATAATTGTGGATGGGGAGATCCGTAAAAATGCGGACATGAATGAAATGTCACCCAATAATATTCAATCCATAAATGTGCTGAAAGGCAATATGGCAACAAAAAAATATGGTGAACAAGGTAGCAAAGGAGTTATAGAAATTACTTCTAAGAAAAAAGCTGGAGAAGTTACCGTTACAGCAAAAGAAGTGACTATTGATACGACTATATTGGATGGTAATAATGATAGTATCATTCATAAAAATGTAAATCTTTCCATAGTAATTGATGGTGATAAAATTACCATTAACGGAAAACCAGCAGATAAAAATGATCCAAGATTAAAAATGATAAGCAGGTCATCGATAGGCAAAAATGGAAAAAGAAAAAAGGTAATCATTGAAGATATAACTACAGAAGGAAAACCAGAAATAGAGGAAAGAGCAGAAATTATGGAACAACCAGAAATAGAAGAAGGAAGTGATGATGTAATGGATTTAATGGCTCCTCCCCCACCACCAACAAATGCTGCATTTTTAGGCGTGATGAGTGAAGAAAACGAAAAGGGTGCAAAAATTAATATAGTTAGTGAAAACAGTCCTGCAGAAAAAGCCGGATTGCAACCAAACGATATTATTAAGAAAGTAAACGATAAAAATGTGGATGGTCCAAAATCCTTATATGAAGTTGTTGGAACCATGAAACCGAATGATAAAATTACCATAACCTACTTAAGAGATGGTAATGAATTAACCACCAACGCTACCCTTGCAAAAAACAAAGCAGCAAATGCGCCACGTAGTTTTTCATTCTCGTCACCAAATGGCCAAATGCCTAACATACGCAGAGGATTCAGAATTAGTCCTGATCAAAACTTTAGTTTTGAAATGCCAGAATTAAAAGAATTGGATGGATTAATGAATCGCAATACCAATAAAGCAAAATTAGGTATTTCAGTAGAAGATATTGAAACTGCCGAGGGTGTTAAAATTAAAAGTGTAACTGCTGGATCACCTGCTGAAAAAGCAGGCCTTAAAACGAATGACATCATTATCCAATTTGATGAAAATAAAGTGACGGATGTAAATGATTTAAAGTGGAATTACTTACAAGAGGGCCAGGTATTAAAATTCACCATTCAACGTAATGGAGAAAAAAAGAAAATTGAAGTTAAAATACCTAAAAAATTAAAATCAGCTGATTTATAAAAATAAATCACTTAAGAAAAATAATGTAGAAAGGTTTTTATCAAATATACTGTTCAAAATGCCCTCAAATTATCATTGAGGGCATTTTTGTTGCCTATATAAAGGGCCATAAATGAGGCATTTCTTGTATTTTTGCAATATGGCTAATTTGGACAAATACGAAGCAGTAATAGGCTTAGAAATACATGCACAGTTATCAACTGAGAGTAAACTTTTTTGTGGAGACGCAATTAGTTTTGGAGCTGACCCAAATACCCACGTAAGCCCAATCACATTAGGACATCCAGGAACTTTACCCAAAACAAATACAAAGGCCGTTGAATATGCCATTAAAATGGGATTAGCCTGCAATTGCACCATTGCTGAAAACAATTATTTTGCCCGTAAAAACTATTTTTACCCAGATTTACCAAAAGGCTATCAAATCTCGCAACACACAACTCCTATTTGTATTGGGGGTAATGTAATGATTAAAACAGAAGAGGGTGAAAAATCAATTCAATTAAATAGAATTCATTTAGAGGAAGATGCGGGCAAAAGCATACATGATATTTCACCATCTCACACGCTTATTGATTTAAACCGTGCGGGCACGCCTTTGATTGAAATGGTAACAGAACCTTGTATACATTCAGCACAAGACGCGTTTTTATTTGTTACGGAGGTGCGAAAGTTAGTAAGATGGTTGGGTGTATGTGATGGCAATATGGAAGAAGGTAGTTTACGATGTGATGCTAATATTTCAGTTAGACTTAAGGGTGAAAAAAAATTAGGGACAAAAGTAGAAGTGAAAAATTTGAATTCAATTCGTAATATCAAAAAAGCAATTGAATTTGAAATAGAAAGATTAATAAACCTAATTGAAACAGGTGGTAACATCATTCAACAAACACGAAGTTTTGATGCCAATAATGATACTACATTCTCAATAAGAGATAAAGAAGATGCTAATGATTACAGGTATTTCCCTGACCCAGATTTAGCTCCTTTTCATTTAACGAAAGAATATATTGATGGTATCAAACAACATTTACCCTTGCTTCCAGCAGTCATAAAAAAAGAATGGAAGGTAAAATATGAGCTTTCTGATTATGATATCGAACAGTTATGTGAAAACAAGGAAGAAGCGGAATTTTTTGTAGCATTTACAGCGCATTCAAAACTTTATAAAGCAGCAGCTAACTGGATCATTGGTCCCATTAGAGCCTATTTGAACGAAACGAATAACACATATTCATCTCTAGAAAAGCTTATACCCTATTTAGTAGAACTTTTACACTTAGTAGAAGAACAAAAGATAAATTTTTCAGTTGCCTCTAATAAAGTATTTAAAGCAATAGTAGAAAATCCACAATCTCCACTGCAATATGCCGAAGCCAATAATTTATTGCAAACAAACTCACAAGATGAAATAAATGATTGGATTCAAGAAGTATTGAAAAACAACCCTGACAAAGTAATTGAATACAAAAAAGGGAAAAAAGGTTTGATTGGACTTTTTGTAGGTGAAGTTAAAAAAATAAGTAAGGGAAAAGCTGATCCAAAAGTGGCCACTCAATTACTTGAGAAAGAATTATCTAAATAACATAAAAACATTTCAAAATAAAAACCACACTATGCAAATCAATAAAATAATACCCTTCCTGCTGATCCTTATCGTTTCAGCTTTTGGCTGTAATAATAAAGGTGGCGAACAACGCTTTAATATTGCAGGTGTGATTAAAAATGCAGCAAATCAAAAAATCATGTTACAAGAAATTCCTTTTGGAAGTAAACCAATAGTAACATTGGATTCAGTTACATTGGATGAAAAAGGAAACTATAGCTTTGATTTCATAGCAAAAGAACAAGGAATTTATAGAATTGCAAATGAAAAGGATATGGAAATCATTTTTATAAATGATGAGAAAGATATTCAAATCAATGCAGATGCGAATAGCTATATCTCTTATGAAATTAAAGGATCACAAACAAGCGAGGCATTATTGTCATTTTTAAAAAACTATAGACAAAAGGATTCTTCCATATTTTCAACACTTTATAGTTTAGATCTTTTGCAAAAAGAAAAAGCTAATGATAGTGCTATTTATTTGTTACAAAAACAAAGAGTTGACAAAATAGAGGATATCAACAAATTCGTAGCTCAAAATATTAATAATAGCAATAATCCTGCTATGCTTTATTACTTATTGGGCTTAAGCTTAAGATCAATGGAAACAGCTCAGGTGTTAGCCTTAGCTAAGCAGGCAGCAGAAAAAACGAAAGCAGAACCCTTAATTCAATTTACAAATACTTTAAATGCACAGGTAAATTCAAATATCAAAACTACGCCACTTAGTATTGGTCAGCCAGCACCAGAAATTGCATTGAATGATCCTAATGGAAAATTACTCACCCTTAGTAGCTTAAAAGGCAAGTATGTTTTAGTTGATTTTTGGGCAAGCTGGTGTGGTCCTTGTCGTGCCGAAAATCCAAATGTGGTAGCTGCATACGAAAAGTACAAAAAGAAAAATTTCACCGTATTAGGGGTGTCTCTTGACGATCAATTAAGTGATTGGCAAGACGCCATTAAGTCGGATAAATTAAATTGGCAACATATTAGCGATCTCAAAAAATGGGAAAGTATTGTGGTAAACAGTTACCAAATTGAAGGAATACCATTTAACGTTTTACTAGATCCTAATGGCAATATTATTGCTAAAGAATTACGAGGTCAAGCTTTACAAGACACATTGAGTAGTATCCTTAAATAGATAAAAACTATTTTTGCTTTATAAACGTTTTTATAAGCGCTGGTAATAATATTAAATTGGTGAACGTGCTTACCACCAAGGTTAATGAAGTTAGCCATCCCAATGCTTTTGTGCCACCAAAATCACTTAAACAAAATATTACAAAACCAGCCACTAATACCAAAGAAGTATAAATAATACTTATTCCAGTATGTTTAATGGTTTGAATGAGTGTATGATGCACATTAAAATTTAAATGAGGTAACTCTTGTTTATAATTTATTAAAAAGCGAATAGTGACATCAATAGCAATACCCAAAGCAACACTAAAAACCAACACCGTTGATGGCTTTAATGAAATACCAACCCAACCCATCATCCCTGCTGTGATTAGCAGCGGAACAACATTAGGTATAAGCGAACATATTAAAATTGGGAAAGACCTAAATAGAAAAACCATACAAATTGTTATTAATAAAAAGGCCCAAAATATAGATTCACCCAAGCCTTTAACAATAAAATTACTGCCTTCTAAAAATGTAACGCTACTCCCCGTTATTTGAATGTCATATTTACTTGAATCAAATATGGCTTTAGTGGCACTATCAATTTTAGTTAAGAATGCTGGAAGTTGAGCACTACCAATATCTTTCATGTTAACAGTAATACGAGTAGCCCTTTTATCCTTATCAATAAATTTATTAAGCAACTGCATCGGATTTGCATTACCTGCTTTCTTATTGCCATTTGAATCCATTTTCAAAAAAGGAGCCATAAATGCCATATCTGTTCCAGAAGGCAATGAATATGCTAAAGAATCTCCTTCATAATAGGCTTGCTTTGCAAACTTAATACCTTCTAATAAACCCAATGGTTTGCCAATTTCAGGTTGTGTAATTAAAAATTCATGGAGTCTATCAATGTCTTCTAACGGATGAATACTCCTAACTAGGCCATTCTTCTTTTTGGTGTCGATAATGATTTCCAAAGGCATAACACCACCCCCTTCTTTCTCAAACCATTTTAAATCTGTGTATAATTGGTCCTTTTTAGGTAAATCATCCACAATAAATGCTTCTTTTTTGATACGCAATAATCCCAAGGTGGAAACAATTACTAATACGATTGTGATTCCGAAAACCCATTTAGTATGAACAAATGTCCATTTTTCTATTTTGATTAATACTTTTTCTAAAAAAGGGTTGTCTAAATATTTAACGTGATTTGGCTGAGGTGGCTTTAAAAAAGTAAGTACTGGCGGTATAAAAAATAAACTAATGAAAAATATAGCCATAATATTAATTCCTGAAACCCACCCAAATTCTTTTAATAAAGGGCTTTTCGTAAAGGCAAATACAAAAAATCCAATAGCAGCAGTAATGTTACAAAAAAGTGTAACAATGCCCATTTTCCCAACCATATTAACAATGGCTTTTTCTTTATCTTGAACTTCTTTATAGGAAGTATGGTACTTGTTTAAAAAGTATATACAATTTGGAATACCAATAACTACAATTAATGGAGGAATTAAGGCCGTTAACAAAGTAATTTTTTGATGTAATAAAACCATTGTACCAAAACTCCAAATAACACCCATCGCCACCACAGCTAAGCTCATTAACATGGCTGAAAAGGACCTGAAAAATAATAAAAGCGTTATAGCACATAAAAACAATGACCCCATTAAAAACCAGAGCATTTCTTTTTTAATTCGGTCCGCTAAAACAGTTCTGATATAAGGCAATCCACTTACATGAATCGCTAATTTTGTTTGCTTTCCAAAGTCATTTAATTGCTCATTAAGCAATGAAATAATATGAGATCTCGCACCACTATTAATGGAATCCGGAACAAAACTAATCGCCATTATGTAAGCATGGCTAGCAGGATTATACAATAAATTTTTATAAAAAGGCAATTGCTCAAATTCAGCTTGCTGGGCATTTAAATTTTGAATACTATCAAAAGGGGGCGTAAATATTTTTTGCGCAATAAACTTGTTATTGATAGTGTCTTTTGAAATATTGTATGCCGAGGGTACACTTAAAACATCTGTTACACCGGGTATCGACTTAATGGATTGACTAAGTTTTACAAGTGCGTTGAATGTTGTTGTTTGATATAAACTATCTGTTTGGAATCCTACCACCATAGTAGTACCATCAACACCAAATTTCTTTACAAAGTTCTTGTAAATAACAAATTTAGGATTGTCCTCGGGGATAGCCTTAGTGAATTCATAACTTAATTTGACCTGAATGGCAAAATATCCCATAATAATGGTAGCTAAAGTCAAAAATGCCAAGCAGGCTTTTTTATACTTAACTATAAATTGACCTAAACGATACCACATATTAATAACGTTGTTTTATATGACCCAAAAATAAGCGATTACTTGTGTAAGTATACCAATTCCAAAACCAATAATTAGTTCTTGTTTAGTATGATCACTTACAACCATTCTAGCACTCACAACGATTGCTGCTAAAAAAATTGCAATAACTACCCATATTAAGTTATTAATTGGATAATAAGTACTTACTAAAATTACGGCAGTTAATAAACCACTAATTCCCATAGCATGTAAACTTACTTTTAAAAAATTATTAGCAATAAGCCCTAAGCTACTAGCTATAAAAATGCCAAAATAAAAGAATTTTAAAGCCAAAGGTTGATCAGAAAAAGTGCGACTTAAATAGTACATCCACCAATAAAAAAACATAGTGATAACATAAGGTATAACGCGTTCTTTTTGTGTTTTAAGAAATATACTATTACTGAATTTTAATCTCCATAATAAAAAAACTGCAAAAGCGGGAAAAAACGCAGTCAACCAAAAAACACTAAATACTTTCAATTTCAATTGCCAATCAGTAATACCTGCAAATTCGTATGGAATTATTTGTATAAGATATAAAATAAAATAAGTTGGGATAAATAAGGGATGGAGAATATAGGAAACAAATTGTGCTGTAAAGCGGAGTGGTTTCGAGGTTGTATTTTCCATTTTATGAATCGTGCTTTTATATTTTTTTCCCTTTATAATTCTTTTCTTAGTCGAGCCACTGAAATATTCAATTGCTCCCTATATTTTGCAACTGTTCTTCTCGCTATATTATACCCTTTGTTTTGCAGTTGTTCAGTTAATTCGTCATCACTCAAAGGTTTGTGCTTGTCTTCCATTTCAATTAATTCCCCTAAAATAGCTTTTACTTCCTTTGTACTTACTTCTTCACCAGAATCAGTTGTAAGCGATTCACTGAAAAAATATTTTAACAAATAAGTGCCAAATTCAGTTTGAACATACTTACTGTTCGCCACCCTACTCACCGTTGAAACATCTAAAAAAGTTGTTTCTGCGATATCTTTTAATATCATGGGTTTTAACTGAGTCGTATCCCCACTTAAAAAAAAGGCTTCTTGATATAATAAAATCGAGCGCATTGTTTTCAATAAGGTTTGTTGCCTTTGTTGAATCATTTCAATAAACCACTTCGCAGAATCAATTTTTTGTTTGATAAAAAAAACAGCCTCTTTTTGTGCCTTATCTTTTTTTTGACCTTGTTCATATTCCCTTAGCATTAATTTATAATCATCACTAATTACTAAAGGCGGTGCATTTCTGCTATTTAAGGTGAGTTCTAACTTCCCATTGTTTATCAATACTGTAAAATCGGGTATGATGTATTTTTCAGCCTCATTATTTTGAGCCGTTTCAGCACCTGGCTTTGGATTTAGTGATAAAATTTGATGCATGACATTTTTCATTTCAGGCTCCGTCAAATGCATACTTTTTTGAATTTTATCAAAATGCTTTCTGGTGAATTCTTCGAAATATTTTTCCAATATTTGTATTGCTAATATTAATAGCCCTTTTTCCTGTTGGTTTCTTTCAACATCATCGGATGTTAATTTTCTTTTTAGCTGAAGTAATAAACATTCCTGCAAATCTCTGGCGGCAATTCCTGCAGGATCAAAATTTTGTATTTTTTGTAAAATAACTTCAATACTTTTTTCCTCTACCCACATTCCTTGTTTAAATGCTAAGTCATCGGCAATAGATTGCAATGCACGTCGTAAATAACCATCATCATCAAGACTGCCAATAATTTGTTCGGCAATTTTATACGCATCTTCCTCTAAAGCAAGCATACTAAGTTGATCCATCAATAATTCATGTAAACTTATTTCTGCTTTAATAGGTATTACTTTGTCGTCATCTAGTTCAGGATAATAATCGTCTTTTGTTTTATAGTCAGCGATATCCCCATCATCGTCGTAATTATATTCAATCAACTCCTCGTTACTTAATTCATATTCATCAACAGGGACAGCCTCTTCCTCATCTTGCAAGCCTTGGAGTAATTCATCTTTCATTTCTTCAGACGCTGTAGAAGCATCGCCATCTAATAATTCTAAGTTCATTTCCAATGCAGGATTCTCTTCTAATTCTTCTTTTATGCGTTGTTCAATTTGTGCACTAGGAATTTGCAACAACTTCATCAATTGAATTTGCTGAGGGGATAACCTTTGTAACTGTTTTTGCTGAAATGACTGGCCTAATGACATAAGTATTCTTTACGATAAGGCTTGTTGTACAACCGATAACATCTTAGCCCCTTTTTCGTGAATTTGCTCCTCTGTCCATGTTAAGCTTATTGCAGTTGATATACATTTACTCATAATGGCATCACTCTTTGAAAAGT
>Ga0114975_10002861_pt1 | contig 11711 bp, 8 predicted proteins | sample S_130626_EF_Meta_FD_87031 | JGI IMG/M metagenome (GOLD analysis project Ga0114975, IMG submission 87031) | Freshwater microbial communities from Lake Simoncouche, Canada to study carbon cycling - S_130626_EF_MetaG | ecosystem: Environmental > Aquatic > Freshwater > Lake | place: Lake...
AATTATAATTAAACCACGCTATTCGCGTGGTTTTTTTATGAAAATAGTTTTTCTTTGTTATGATGAATTGGACTACCTACATTAAGAGTTATCAATCTTATTTGAGAATTGAAAGAGGAATGTCAAAGAACACGATTGACAATTATACATTTGATATTGAACGACTGTGTCTTTTTTTGGAGGAGAATTCTATTGCAGTTTCGCCATTAATCATTAGTGAAGAAACCATTCAGCAATTTATTTATCATATTGCTAAGCAGTTAAACGCGAGATCACAGGCTAGAATAATATCGGGTTTGAAGAGTTTTTTTTCTTATTTGATATTTGAAGATTACCGACCGGACAATCCGTTAGAACTTATTGAAACCCCAAGAATTGGTCGAAAACTTCCCGATACTTTGTCAATTATAGATATTGATCGACTCATCGCAGCAATCGATTTGAGTTCTAATGAAGGGGAAAGAAATAGAGCGATGCTTGAAACGCTTTACGGATGTGGATTGCGAGTTTCGGAGTTAGTTACCTTAAAAATATCCGATCTTTTCTTTGATGAAGGATTCATTAAAATTACCGGTAAGGGAAATAAGCAGCGCTTTGTACCTATTGGTACCTACACCCAGAAATACATTGAAATTTATAAAGACAATGTTAGAACGCATTTAACTATTCAAAAAGGACATGAAGACACTTTGTTCTTGAATAGAAGAGGACGTCAATTGACCAGAGAGATGATTTTTACAATTATAAAAGATTTAGCTGTTAAAATTGATTTGAATAAAACCATTAGTCCGCATACCTTCCGACATTCTTTTGCAACACATTTACTTGAAAACGGCGCCGATTTACGTTCCATTCAATTGATGTTGGGTCATGAATCGATTACGACTACCGAGATTTATGTGCATTTGGATAGAAAACATTTGTCGGAAATTATGAATACATTTCACCCTAGGAAGTAATTTGGTTATTCGTTGATTCGTTGATTCGGTTAATCGTTTAATTTGATGATTTGGTAATACAAAATTATCTTTTGCAGAAATCTTAAATCTAATTTTTAAAATCCGAAGCTGCGTGAGGGGGTGAAGTGAAAAGCCCACAGGCGAGTGAAGCGAAAGCGGAACTTGGCGAGGACTTGTAACGAAAAACCCGACCGAGTTTAATTCATTATTTACTCGTAACTCAAAACGTTTTAAACGAGGGCACGCCCCAAAAAAAGTCAATTAAATAGGTGTATTTAAAAATAATTCATAAAAAAAGACTTGCCAATTAGCAAGTCTTCTATTTTTCAACTTCATCAATTCCTTCCCTTTGGGAAGGCTAGGATGGGATTATTTCGCAATATTAACCGCTCTAGTTTCTCTAATTACGGTTACTTTTACTTGACCTGGATAAGTCATTTCGGTTTGAATTTTTTGTGATATTTCAAATGATAAAGTGGCAGCGTTGTCATCTGATACTTTTTCACTTTCTACGATTACTCGAAGTTCTCTACCCGCTTGAATTGCGTAGGCATTTTTAACACCATTGAATCCGAAAGCAACTTCTTCAAGATCTTTCAAACGCTGAATGTAGGAATCCAATACTTGTCTTCTCGCTCCAGGACGTGCTCCCGAAATGGCATCACAAACCTGAATAATTGGTGACAATAAAGATTTCATTTCAATCTCATCGTGGTGGGCTCCAATGGCATTGCAAACTTCTTCTTTCTCACCGTATTTCTCTGCCCATTGCATTCCTAATAAGGCGTGTGGTAAATCGCTTTCAGCATCTGGCACTTTTCCAATATCGTGAAGTAAACCGGCTCTTTTGGCTAGTTTAACATTCAATCCTAATTCAGCTGCCATGATTCCACAAAGCTTAGAAACTTCTCTGGAGTGTTGCAATAAATTTTGACCATAAGAAGAACGGTATTTCATTCTACCAACCACTTTAATCAATTCAGGGTGCAATCCGTGAATTCCTAAATCGATTACGGTTCTTTTACCAACTTCAATTATTTCATCATCAATTTGTTTAGCCGTTTTGGCAACTACTTCTTCAATTCTCGCTGGGTGAATTCTACCGTCGGTTACTAATTTATGAAGTGCCAAACGAGCAATTTCTCTTCTCACAGGATCGAAACAAGATAAAATAATAGCTTCAGGAGTATCATCAACAATAATTTCAACACCTGTTGCGGCTTCTAAAGCTCGAATATTTCGACCTTCACGACCAATAATTCTACCTTTTACATCATCAGATTCTATGTTGAAAACAGAAACACAATTTTCAACTGCTTCTTCTGTACCCACTCTTTGGATGGTATTGATGATAATTTTCTTAGCTTCTTGTTGAGCAGTTAGCTTGGCTTCTTCAATAGTATCTTGAATTTGAGCCATCGCTTTGGTTTTAGCTTCAGCCTTTAAACCTTCTATTAACTGGTTGCTAGCTTCTTCAGCCGATAAACCAGAAATTACTTCCAATTGGTTTAACTGGCTTTTATGCATTTTCTCAACTTCTACTTGCTTTTTATCAAGAATTTCAATTTTTGAAGTGTATTCAGCTGTTTTTGCCTCGAAATCGTCATTGACTTTCTTAGCTTTTGCCAATTCATTTGAAACTTGAGATTCTTTATCCCGAATTCTTTTTTCAACTTCAGCAACTTTTCTTTCTCTACCCAGAATCACTTCTTCGTGCTCTGATTTTAATTCAATGAATCTCTCTTTTGCTTGAAGAATTTTATCTTTTTTGATGTTTTCTCCTTCTAAATTGGCGTCTCTTAATATTGAAGCGGCTTCTTTTTTAGCATTCTGAACTAAACTCGAAACGCTGCTTTTTTCCATCACTTTTGCTAGGATGAAACCTCCTGCAACCCCAACTATTCCCGAAATAATTATAATTAATGTACTGTCCATGTTTGTTTAAAATTTATATATAAAAAAAGCCTACATTAGATTGCTTGAATAAACTCGGAAATACAAGTTTTGAGCTAACTCATTGTTCAAGCTTTCACGCAGTGGTGACATGCTATAGTAATGAAGATTCGCTCATTCTAAATTGTTAGTGTTGAGTTTACCAAATAGGAACTAATGTAGGCAGTATCTTAGTTATGTTAAGAACGTATTATTTATCGAGATAATTGGCTAATAATTCATTGATTTTTTTAAGTCTTTCGTTAGTTTCTACATTATCGACTGACTTATCAATCTGCTTTTGTTCTAATTGTGAGGCAAACTGTAAGGCGCACATTGCCAATACATCTTGTTTGTCTCGAACAGCATAATTTTCTTCAAATTGCTTAATCATAATATCAATCTTTTTAGAAGCACTTCTTAGCCCTTCTTCCTGAGACATATCTACCGTTAACGGATATACTCTGTCTGCAATTGATAATTTTATTTTAAGCTTTTCATCCATATTTTTAATCGGATAACTGTGCTATACAGTAATCAATTTCACGGATTAATGAATTTATTTTTAGCTTCGTATCTCTTTTGTTTTCTTCACTGCCAAGTAATGAATTGGCCATTTTGATTGAATTGTATTGCGATTTTAAAAGGTCAATCTCAATAGATTGATTTTTTATAGTCTGAGCAGAATCGTTTAATTCTTTATTCAAGATAGTATTGTTTTTCTCTAGAGCATCTATTTTACTAAAGAGTTTTTCAATATTACTTTCAAGAGTTTTAATTATTTCTGCAAATTCACTCATTCTGAAACTTAATCATTACTTAATTTACAAAGTTAATATTACTATTTAATTATCCTTCTATTTTCGTGATTTTTTTTCACCAATTACAACATTATTTTATAATATTTTGAAATTAAGTTGTTTATACCCCTTTTTCTTTTTTGGTTTGAATCTTTTTTTTAAATTAGCGGAAACCTTTACAATGAAATATATACTATTATTTGCGTTATTATCTGCCTCTGTTTTTTCACAAAATAATTACCCAAAAGATTATTTTTCTAGTCCATTAGAAATTCCAACTCAATTGTCCGGAAATTTCGGTGAACTAAGACCCAATCATTTTCATGCTGGATTTGATTACAAAACTCAAAAAAAAGAAGGTTTAAATGTTCATGCTGCCGCCGAAGGTTTTATTTCAAGAATTAAAATATCCACTTTTGGTTATGGAAAAGCAATTTACATTACTCATCCTAATGGTTTTACAACGGTTTATGGACATTTAAATTCTTTAAGTCCAAAGATTGATACTTATTTGAAAGCCGAACAATATAAATTGAAATCTTTTGAAGTCGATTTGTATTTAAAACCCACAGATATTCTTATTTCCAAAAATGAAATTGTAGCTTTATCAGGAAATACTGGTGGATCTGATGGACCTCATTTGCATTTTGAAATTCGTGATACTCAAACTGAAAAAATCATCAATCCGTTTTTATTCGGATTTGATACCGCAATTAATGATACCCAAAAACCTTTAATTACCAATTTGTTTGTTTACCCTTTAGATGAAAATTCGGTAATAAATAAATCCAAAAACCCTTTTATGATTAATTTGTCTTTGCAAAAAGATGGAAATTACAATTGTGATAAAATTCTTGCAAAAGGTCCCATTGGCTTTGGGATTAATACTTACGATTTATCTGATTTATCTTGGGATAGAAATGGCGTTTATAAAGTAGAAACTTTCTTAAATGGAGAAACAATTTATGGCTATCAATTTGATACTTATGCTTTTGACCAAATGCGGTATGTAAACGCATTAATTGACTATGATAGATACAAAAAAACCGGTCAAAGGATTCAAAAATTATTTATGAAAACGCCATTTCAACTTAGTATTATTAATCAATATGATGAAAATGGAAAGTTAGTTATTTCTCAAAACACCAATTTTAATTACCGAATTGAAGTTTCAGATTTTCATTCGAATAAAACGACCATCTCAATTCCAATTGAATTTTCAAATGACGAAGCAAACGATACCCTAAAAGTTAAAAAAACGAAGTTTTTAGTAAAATCGGATAAAGAATACAATTTTGAAAAAGGGAACTGGTCTTTTTATGTTCCAAAAGGTACTTATTACGATGATTTTTATTTGAATTTTGAAGAAAAAGAGAATTCATTATGGCTTGAAAACCAATGCATTCCGGTGCATTCCAATTTTTTAGTTTCGGTTATTGACACTATTTCTTCTAAAGAAGACAAAGAAAAAATGTTTATTGGATCTATTGAAGACAAAAAAATTAATTTCAATTATACCAAATTAAAAGACAATACGTTTTCTACTTATACTAAAAACTGGGGAAAATTCTCATTAGTAAAAGATACCATTCCGCCTACCATAAAAATAGCTAAGAGTATTGAAGGTAAGTGGATTAGCGATAAAAAATCAATTGAATTTGCAATATCCGATGCAGTATCTGGAATTAAAATATACGATGGCTATTTAAATGGAAATTGGATTTTATTTGAATACGATTATAAAACAAAAAAAATAATTCACTATTTTGACGATGGAATTGTTGCAGAAGGTCAAAACAATTTAAAAGTAGTTGTTACCGATAATGTTGGAAATTCTGCTATCTTTGAAACGCAATTTTTCAGAAGTCAAATTAAAAAATAAATTTTCTTGAAAATCAAAAATCTACTTTTCACCATAGTCTTATTATTCATAGGAAATTTTGTTTTTGCACAATTTGCAAGGGTAAAAGGAATTATCTTAGATGAAAATAATAACCCTGTTGAAAATGTAAATATTTCTTACCAAACAAAATCTACCATTACCAACGCCAATGGATTTTATTCATTAACTGTTCCGGCCAATAAAAAAATCACCCTTATTTTTACTCATATTTCACTTAAAAAAACCACAGCAACATTAGAATTAAAACCCAATGAAGACTTTGAGTTTAATGTTACTATGAATGACATTGCAGAGCAAATGAACGAGGTTGTCATTAATGCAAAAAACAGAAAAAGAATACAAGGAATCACTACTATTGAGCCTGATATGATTAGAAAAATTCCGGGTGCCAACGCTGGAGTTGAAAATATTTTAAAAACACTACCTGGCGTATATTCAAATAATGAATTGAGTACGCAATATGCCGTTCGCGGAGGAAATTATGATGAGAATTTGGTTTATGTAAATGAAGTAGAAGTGTATCGTCCGTTTTTAGTTCGATCGGGTCAGCAAGAAGGGTTGAGTTTTACCAACTCTGATTTAGTACAAAATGTTGATTTTTCAGCAGGTGGTTTTCAATCTAAATATGGGGACAAATTATCGTCTGTATTAGACATTACGTATCGCCGGCCCACTAAATTTGGTATAGCTGCTGAAGCGAGTCTTTTGGGTGGAAGTTTGGCTTTAGATGCTGTTTCCAAAAATCAAAAATGGTCAGCAATTACAGGTGTTCGTTATAGAGATAATAGTTTATTGGTGAACAGTCAACAAACAGAAACGAACTTCAAACCCACCTTTGCCGATCTTCAAACGAATATCATTTACAACTCTTCAACCCAATGGCAATGGAGTTTTTTGGGAAATATTTCTCAAAACAAATACAACTATAAACCCATTTCTAGACAAACCAATTTTGGTACAATTAATGAACCAATCGCTTTGCAAGTTTATTATGAAGGTCAAGAAAAAGACCGATACGACACTTATTTTGGTGCTTTTAAAACGACCTATAAACCGTCAGATAGTTTCACACTTAAATTCATCACTTCTGCCTATCACACTCTAGAACAAGAGTATTTTGACATATTTGCAGGATATTATCTAGGTGAAGTGGATACCAATATTGGATCTGAAAATTTTGGAGGAGTAACTTACAGCCGCGCCATTGGAACACAATTAAATCATGCAAGAAATGATTTGGATGCCTTAATTGTAAATGCTGAAGTTAAAGGCTTTCATGATTTGAAAAAAAACCAAGTAGAATGGGGTTTCAAATATACTCGTGAAGATATTCGCGATCGAGTGGTGGAGTGGGAAGTGATTGATTCTGCAGGGTTTTCAATCAATCCACCGAATTTGAATTTACCTATTAATGATCAACCTTATCATCCCTATATTGGACCACTAGTTCCTTTCCAAAATATTAGAGCTCTAAATTTTGCAACTATAGATCGATTTTCTGGTTACACTCAATTAAATAGAAAAACGAAGTTAGGAAATCACGATGTTTGGTTCAATATTGGAACTAGAATGCACCAATGGAAAGTAAATGGTGCGAATCAAGTTGGAAAAAGTCAGATGGAATTCAGCCCAAGAGCGCAATTTGCAATAAAACCCGATTGGGAAAAAGACATGGTTTTTCGATTTTCAACTGGTTTTTATGTTCAACCTCCCTCTTATAGGGAACTCAGGGATTCTTCAGGAACAGTGCTTCCAAACGTAAAAGCGCAAAAATCCATTCATTTTGTATTGAGTAGTGATTATAGTTTTAAAATGTGGAATCGTCCTTTTAAATTGGTTTCGGAAGCCTACTATAAAATACTAAATGATGTAAATCCCTATACTTTGGATAATGTCCGAATTCGATATGCTGCCGATAATAATGCGGTGGCTTATGCACAAGGTTTGGATTTGCGATTGAACGGTGAATTTGTCCCAGGAACAGAATCCTGGTTTAGTTTTGGGTATTTAAAAACAGAGGAAAATATTGATAATAAAGGTTTTATTTCCAGACCCACCGATCAAACTCTAAAATTCGGAATCCTATTTCAAGATTATATGCCCAATCTTCCAAGTGTAAAATTGTATTTGAATTTGGTATACAATACAGGGTTACCCGGCGGTTCTCCATCTTATGCTGATCCGTATTTATACCAAAATAAAATGAGGGATTACCGTCGTGTTGATGTAGGATTTTTCAAGGTATTTACCGATAACAATAAGAATTTAAGAACTGGTCATTGGCTAAAAAAATTCAAAGATTTATCTGCAGGAATGGAAATATTCAATTTGTTTAATAATTTAAATGCAATCACCAATACTTGGGTTCGAGATGTATATACGAAAAATCAATATGGAATTCCTAATTATATGACTACCAGAGTTTTTAACTTTAAAATATCGGCTAAATTCTAAATTAGAATATCACTTTCCAAGTCCGATTTTTCTATTTTAAAATCAAATCCCAGCCGTTGAACCAGTTCAATTACTAAATTCTTATACCAGTTTTCTGATTTTGGATGGATATAAATTTTCTCAATTAATTGGTTAATATCAACATCTATTTTTAAGCCGTTATCAATTTTTAAATCATAAGAAGTAACATCGGTAATAATACGAATTTCTCTTTCATATTGAAAACTCTTCCGTTTAAACAAAAAGGGAAAAAAGGCATTATCAAACGGGATGTATTCTTTTTTATAATCGATATAATTGACTTCGCCAATGTGTTGTTCATAGGTTTTATCTAAATGTAAAGCCTCTTGAATTCTTCCAACAGTTGATTGAATGGCTAATCCTTCGCTTTTTTGAGTGAAAATTTGCCACATCGCAAAAGATTCATATTCATTAATATGCCAGCTACTAATCACCACATTTTCACGGTGCGATTTATAATAATCTAAAAAAGCGGGATTATTGATGGATAATTTTCGAATTTCTTCAAATGTAGGTTCGCTAAAGGTGCCTTCATATTGGTCTTCAAATTTATCCGAACGGGAGAGAAATAATTTTCTATACAATAGTAAATCAACAAATTTTGACAAGTCCAAGTACTTCCAAACAATAGTGTCCGGATCTTCAGGAAGCTTGATATTTTTGTCGTTGATAAACATTTACAGAATTTGATAGGTTTATTATTTTATTCAAAACTCTGCATTGAAACCAGTTTGTTGTAGGTTCCATTTAAGGCAATTAATTCGTCGTGTGTGCCTTGTTCTACTATTTTCCCTTTTTGCAAAACCACAATTTTATCTGCTTTTTGAATCGTAGAAAGTCGGTGCGCAATTACTACCGAAGTTCTATTCTGCATCATATTTTCTAAAGCAACTTGTACAAATTTTTCACTTTCTGTATCCAAAGCTGAGGTTGCTTCATCCAAAATCATAATCGGTGGATTTTTCAAAACCGCACGGGCAATTGACAATCGTTGTTTTTGACCGCCAGATAGTTTGTTTCCGCTGTCGCCAATATTAGTATAAATACCGTTTGGTAAATCTTTTACAAATTCATAGGCATTTGCAATTTTCAGCGCTTCGATAATTTCGTCATCGGTAGCATCTAATTTTCCTAATGAAATATTAGCCTTTATAGTATCATTAAATAATATGCTGTCTTGAGTAACTAGTCCCATCAAACCTCGTAAAGATTGCAAATTCATGTCTTTAATTGCAACAGAATCAATTTCTATTTTACCCTCATTTACATCATAAAAACGAGTTAATAAATTAGCAATAGTACTTTTCCCACTTCCCGATTGACCAACTAATGCCACCGTTTGTCCTTTTTTTACTTCCAATGAAAAGTCTTTTAAAACGTATTCGTCTTCGTATTTGAAATTGATATTTTCAATATTGATTTTATCATCAAAACTAGCTTTTTCAATGGCATCTCTTTTGCTAAAAATAGGGTTTTCTTGTTCTAATATTTCTAAAATTCGTTCGGCAGCTGCATTTCCTCTTTTAATATTATAGGAAGCTTTTGAAATTGATTTAGCAGGAGTTAAAATGTTGTAGGCGAATCCCATGTAAGTAATAAATTCAGCGCCTTTTAATGTGTGTTCAATTAAAACCATATGACCTCCAAACCACAATAATACTGCAATAACCATAATTCCCATAAATTCACTCAAGGGCGAAGCAAGATTTTGTCGGTTGCTGATGGTGTTGGATAAATTAAAAAATTTATCTGTTGAATTTTGAAATATTTTACCAAAGTACTTTTCCGAATTATAGCCTTTTACTACTTTTAAACCACCTAGCGTTTCTTCAATAATAGATAGAAAAACCCCTTGCTCTTCTTGAGCTTTTGTAGATTGTTTTTTTAATTTTTTTCCAATAAGTGAAATTATCGTACCCGATATTGGAATAAAAATAAATACAAATAGGGTCAGTTTTACACTGATGGTAAACATGGCTATTATCGTAAATATTATAGTCAAAGGTTCTTTTACCACTAATTCTAATATCGATAAAAAGGAACTTTGAACTTCATTTACATCGCCTGCAATTCTTGAAATAGTATCCCCTTTTCGTTTTTCCGAGAAGAATGCCAAAGGCAAATCAATTGTTTTTTTATACATTGCATTTCGAATGTCTTTTAGAATACCATTTCTAAGGAAAGTGATAAAATACATCGCCAAATAATCCGAGAGATTTTTTAATAAAAATATCGTGATAATTAAAGCAACCAAAATTCCTAAAGTAAAGCCGATTCCATAAGTATCGGTGATGTTTGTTAAATAGTAACTTGAAAAATCGGACAGGTATTTTTTTCCATCCCAAATTCCAGTAAAGATTGGCTTGACATAGTTTTGCTTTGACTGGCCGAACAATACATCCATCATTGGCATTAATGCTATAAAGGAAAGTGTTCCAAAAAGTGCATATAGAACATTGAAAAATATGTTCAAATAGGCGTACTTTTTATACGGAAGTACATAGGGGAATATTTTTTTAAAATTACTCATTAATCTATTTTTAAATCTTCTAAAATCCTCTTGATCTTAGTATCTAATTTCTCATTTACTATTTTAAAATCATCTACCGAATTTAGAGTGGTAGTGACACTTACATAAAATTTAATTTTTGGTTCTGTTCCACTTGGTCTAGCAGCAATTTTAGAGCCTTCATCGGTGTAATAAATCAACACGTCTGATTTTGGTATAGACATTGTTTCTTTTTCACCAGTCAATAAATTGGTAGCAATTGAGTTTTGATAATCTTCCATCATGATGATGCGTTCGCCATTAATTTCCTTCAACGGATTGGTTCGCATGTCAATCATCATTTGCTTAATTTCTTCTAATCCTTCAATTCCTTTTTTAGTAATTGAAACCAAAAATTCTTTATAAAATCCGAAATCTACGTATAAATTTAATAATTCTTGATATACCGAGCTTCCATTTGCTTTCGCAATAGCTGCAATTTCACAGATTAGTAGGGTAGAAGCCACCGCATCTTTATCGCGAACCGCATCGCCCACCATAAATCCAAAACTTTCTTCGCCACCACCTATGAATTCTTGATCTGGAAAATCGTTGATCATTTTTGCAATCCACTTAAAACCCGTTAAGCCTACTTTGCATTCTACGTCGTAAGCTGTTGCTAATTCCATCATCATTGGTGTAGAAACAATTGTAGTTCCAACAAATTGATTTCCAGTTATTTTGCCTACTTTTTGCCATTTTTCTAATAAAAATGCAGTCATCAAAACCATTGTTTGATTTCCGTTTAAAAGCATCATTTCTCCTTCGTTGTTTCTAACAGCAACACCCAATCTGTCGCAATCTGGATCCGTACCAATAACAATATCGGCTTGAATTTTATCAGCTAGTTCCAATGCCATTTTCAACGCTTCAGGCTCTTCAGGGTTTGGTGATTTTACGGTTGGAAAATCACCATTGGGCTCAGATTGTTCAGCAACCAAATTCACATTGGTATATCCAGCTTGAGCTAATGTGTCAGGAACCGATTTTATTGAAGTTCCGTGTAAAGAAGTAAAAACAATGTTCAAATCACTTTTTGCAGCAGCTGGAGTATCAAAACTTGCGTTTTCAATTGATGATTTTATAAAAGCAGC
>Ga0114975_10002866_pt1 | contig 11699 bp, 13 predicted proteins | sample S_130626_EF_Meta_FD_87031 | JGI IMG/M metagenome (GOLD analysis project Ga0114975, IMG submission 87031) | Freshwater microbial communities from Lake Simoncouche, Canada to study carbon cycling - S_130626_EF_MetaG | ecosystem: Environmental > Aquatic > Freshwater > Lake | place: Lake...
GGTTGTATTTATTCCAGTAGTTCCAAATGTCATAGCACCACCAGAACCGCCAGTACCTCCACCAGTTATAGTAATCATATCACCAGTTGTAACTTTTCCAGCTGTAATGTTACTCATGCGAATGCCTCCAATCCAATGCTTATTTCTTGTTCATCATCAAACATCCAATCTAGTCGATCGATGTTCCCGCTACTTACAAATGCCTTAAACTTCTCTTTGTTAATACCAAGTTTGTTATCTAATCTTAGGTCAATGGTCTCGTTGCGAGCATCCCAAAGAACCTGCCACTCAATACCATACCAACCATCTTTCTCGCACTGCATAATTTCTTCTGCTTGTCGATCCAGATAGTATCCAAGATACCTTCCATGACTCTTTCTGAAAATCTTCTTGAAAGAACACAGGCAGGTTTCCATGGTGAAGTAATCTATCTGACTCGCCAGTGCAGGAAACCTTTCTCTCATCTCAACAATAATGCTGTGGCTATGTGATTCAAGGTCTGCATATTCCGCTCTAGTGAGTTTTCTATCAATATCGTCAGCTTTGCCAAGGGCAAGAAGTAATCCATTACGATGAGAACGGGAACCATCATAATCATCCAGCATGAGACTAGTAGGCTGAATAGGAACACCAGCAGTATGCTTGAGGTGCTGTAGATAAAACCAAGTGGAATATCTACCAAATTTGTGAAGACTGTTTTTAAGTACAGTCCACAGCGCATCAAAGTTTGCTTCCTTGTCGGTGCCATAGTAGGTTTCAAGTCTTTCACGTTGTGTTCCAGTTCCAATAAATTCTTGGTATGATGCGAACATGGTAGGAAGATGTCCTTTGTTCCACTTCGTATCAGTTTGATATCTTAGTCTTTTATAATTTGCGGTATTCCACTGAGTCATGCGGTCAACAGTTGCTAGTTCGAAGTCTGGAAATTCATTCATCAGTACCCAAGCAGTTGGGAGATGATATGTGTTTCCATAAAGCCAACAAAGCCACAGACGCTGTTCATCGTTGTGTTCATATCTCTTGTTTAGATAATTCGTTGCCCATACTGCTGGGTCACAATCATCGTATTGAAGTGACCATGCGTACCAGCGAATGAATGATTCTCTTGAGTTGTTTCTATGATCCATAATTTATTATACTACGAAAAGACTTGCAGGTCAAGATTTTGTTTCGTTGCAATATCAAAGATCTCAACGCACCCACCTTTACCTTTCTTGTGAATTGCATTATTGATCATTGAGTCATGGTAGTCATAGTCGCCTTCTGTAAAGGTATTACCATCAATGCGAAAGATTGACAGTTGACAACCACTCTTTTGTTTACCCCAAAACTTAAAACCAATCTTCTCATAGAAGCCAACTGCATCAACCTCAGATGATACTCTAAAGTATTCTGCTCTGCGTTTCTTTACCTGACGCAATGAATCTTCACATAGGACTTTGGCTGCACCTTTACCTCTATGCTTTACAAAGGTATGAAGTAGTTGAAGGTTGGCAACGTAGGGTTTACGCTTTGAGATTGTAGTAATGATTGCAGCCATTAGTTCGCCACTATCATCAAACGCACCCCAACACTCATCCCATTGCTCTTGCATGTCTGCCTTTGCCACGAATGTACGAGCAAAGTTATCACCCTTCTCAGATGATATGGCTGCAATGAATTCAGCACGTGAACATTTAGACAACTTCAACGTATGTCCTCACTTTCTCGCCACGATCTTCTGGGTGTTTTGTTTTCTCCCAGCCGATGAATTGTGGTAGACTCCAAATCATTGGAGGGAATGTGTAGTTGTTTTCTGAAATCATTTCAGCAACAGTTGGTCCATCATTCAGTGCAGCATCAAGAAAGTCTTGAACGAATCTAAAGCATGACTCAAGTTCATTGCGCTTCAATGTTCCACGAAACAAACGAAACTCAACAGTGTCAATATGCTTCAATGCGTACATGTTGATTGCGAATCGAAATGGTCGACCCATGGATACGCCATCTTTACCAGCAGCATGCATCTTAATAAAGGAATCAAAGTCAGTTGCGAGATTGATAATGTTATCGCTCATGTAATCTGGAATCGGACGACCACCATCAAACTTCAAATACATCTTGGCACCTTTAGCTCCACGCATCTCATTGTGCTCAAAGAAACCATACACATGCTCAATGGTAGTGTGCTGATTCTCTTTGATGTATTTGGTCAGTCGCTTCAATGCATTAATGTCATCTCGAAGTCCAGGTACTCTGCAGTGTATGTGTGAGTGGCAGGTTGCACCAACAGTAGGTGGTGTACCATTATCTTCAAAGAGTTTCTGGATTTCGAAATAACGATCGACCTGTTCCATCCAAGTTCTGGTTGGCTTGGTATTAATCTCACCACCGAATGGAGGATCGATACCTAATGGGTCAGCACATACGTATTGGTATGGCTCTCGTAGATTTATGATATCTCGTTCACTAAATTCCCAAGTGCCAAGATGTTCTGGAATTGAAAAAGAGCGAGGAACATCTCCCCACTCTATTTCCATACCGTAAGTAAATTTGTTAGATTCGTATTGTTTCAGTTTCATAGTCTACCTGTTGTAAGTCCTTATTATTTACACCTACGTTTTCAAGTGTCATTACATTTCGTTCATCAACTGTAAGGTATGTATTGAATGGAACCTCAGCAGTATTGACTAAGCCAGCACGAACAGCAATGTCCTCAGTAGAAGTAATTATAGTTCCACCATCAATTAAAGTAAAGTAAATTGGACGCTTGCCATTTCTATAGAAACGAATCTTCTTTGTTGCCCATAATTCACAAACAGCCAATGATGCATTGGACCAATGGTCTAATGGAGACTTATCATCTTCCAATGACTTGAGGATTAGCTCAGTGTCATTTTTGGTTTCACATTGGTATCCATACTTGTCTTTCCAATTCTCTGGAAGTTCTTGTGTGATCACTCCATTGTGAACCACCGAAATACTATCATTGTTAATTGGTTGATTATATTCAAGGTCAGAAGTGCTGTAACGACAGTGCCCAACAAGGTAAAGATTACCGTCCTCATTTACATAATCCCAAAATCTAAATGCAAACTCAGTTGCTGGGACTGGTAGTTTGTCTGTGTGTATCTTATTGTGCTTGACATAAGATACTCCTGTGGCATGCATTCCTCGAATACGAGATTCAAAGAACACACGCTTCAACATTGCCGCATGTTTCTCATTGAAGTTGCGGATTACTGCACCAACTACTGCGCACATCAAAAGAATCCTTCAAGTGAGGATGACTGTTGTGCATCTGGATGATACTTGTAAAGTTCTTCTTCACCCATCTTGTCACGCAGGTAGTCATACCATTCTTCAGAATCCCACATGCCTGGACTTACACCATTCCACAGTGCACGATTTTCTGGATGTTCTTTATTGAGTCTGCGATCTTCAACAAATTGGAAACGAGTGTCTTCATATTCTTTTGACCCCAACTCAAGCATCTTCTCACGGAAATAACAAACCAAAGAAATACGTTCAGCAATCTCATCATGGCAGATGATTGGAGTATTGCCATGCATGACCTCATGGTTGTTGATCAACAGCAAGTCACCTGGACGAACATTAACTGCAACACGATACTCTGGTGCAACAAGATAACAACCAGAGTAGTTACCGTTGTTTGAAAGAGTCAACAGGTTTGACAAACCACTATTCAAATCGCCAGCATCAAAGTGACAAGCAGTGCGGAATGTTTTGTTCACAGTGATAGTTGTAAAGGGAGTTTCTGGAACCAAGAATCCAGAATCAATTTTGCGTGCAGCACTCATTTGGTTTTCATATCTCCAAGGCAAAAGATCTTTGAAACCTGTGGAAAGACTTTGAAGGAATGGGAATGCCATTTTAAATTTGTCAAATTGATCACGAGTGTAAGATGTTGCACGACCATAAGGAATGCGTGGGTAACGATCAAACCAACCAGCAATACCAGAGTTTACTGAGTTTGCATAGGTAGTCATACAGATTAGTTTCTCTGCTACGTATTCTGCTTTCTCTTTGGCTTCATCTGGTGGAAGTTGCTTCATCGCATCAACCCAATCTTCAAACTTAAAGTTCTCTTTCTTTACACGCTCGATTGACCAGACACGTGCACGATTAGATGCACCATCTTTCTTACCTTCATACTTCTTGCGGACTTCTTCAATTGGATCTTCACCAAACAAGTTCTCTGTTGGCTTTAAAAACTGATCAAGCATTTCGTACTCATACTCAGTGACCCACTGACGATTACCCAAAGAACCTTGACGTGGTCCAGCTGCAATACCACGATTCTGAGTTTCAACTGCAGCTTCTCTCAGACCAGCATATGCTGCATCTTGTTGTTCTTTACTGAAGTAGTTCTTGCGAAACTTAAGAACGATTCGTTCTTCAGAGTACGTCATCTCTGGATGACCAGGAATCTCTGGCATGTATACATCAATATCTTCTTCAATGAGAAAGTCATAATGACTTTCATCTGGAAACTGACCCATCATGTGAGTCATGTCCAGTTTATTTTCAGCTACTAATACCTTTACCATATCTTTCTCCTAAAACTTAAATCCGTTAAATGGGGCACTACCATTACTATGTAGTCGCTTGCCAAAGTCACTTTTATCGAATAATGGTTTGTCATCATCTTTTGTACCAGCATCAGTCAATCCAGTTTGTGCAGATGCTTCAACATCATACAACTTCATCTTGGCTCTATCAATACCAATCACAAATCGTTTGTAATAGTTCGGATCGTTGTAACGATTCTTCAACTGCTTTACAATGATCTGATTCAGTTGTTCAAGTTCTTCATTCGATACCAAGGCAAACATGAAGTCGGCAGTGGCTGGCAAACCAAACGATTCCGAAGTATCTTCAAGTCCTGGATCCGAGTTCGTAAATCCTGAACGAGTTGTTTGGGTAGCTGACATAATTGGAACATTATATTCAACAGCCAATCCACGAAGTTCTTCAGCAATTGTCTTTACATATGTATAAGAGTTTACGTTGGCTCCCATTTTCAATCGTTGACTTGCGCAGATATTCAGGTAGTCAATCATCACAATGTCTGGCATGAATTCACGTTTCAACTTCAACTCTTCCAATAGTGCTCTGAAATGACCAGCATGAGCAGAAGCAGTTGGATACTCTTTGACAATCAAGTGTCCCTTAGTTTTCTTGGAGATCTTCTCAATACGTGTATCAAAGATGTCCTTGTCAATTACCTTCAGTTCATCCATGGTTAGGTTAAGAAGGTTTGCGTCAATACGTTCAGCAATGCGTTCCTCAGCCATTTCCATAGTTATGTATAATACATTCTTACCCTGCATCAAAACACCAGCTGACACATGACACATGAACAATGACTTACCAACACCAGTACCAGCCAGTGCAATGTTTAGAGTTTTCTTGCTGAGTCCACCTTTGGTGATTTTGTTAAACATGTCAAGGTCGAAACTAATTTTCTCTTCAACCCTGTGATAGTAATCAAACCTCTCATTAGCATCTTCGATATAGTCATGACCGACATGATTATCAAAGCAAACAGAGAGAGCATCAGAAAGAATAGAAGGGATAGCGTCTTGTGTATTAACTTTATCATTACCATCGATAATCTTGATTGACTTGAGGATTGCATTATACACTGCCCTATCTTTACAAAACTTTTCAGTATTGGTCAACAACCATTCTTGATTGGGTTCAACATTAGTTAGAGTTCTGGCAAACTCTTGCATCTCTGGAACTTCTTTGTCAGTGAACCCAGTCATGTTACCAATCTCAATGGCAACAATGTCAAGTGACGCTGGCTTGTTATACTTTTCAAAGAACGTAAGTAACAAAGAGGCAATTGCTGCCTCCTTGCGGTCTGAGAAATACTCTTTCTTTAAATGCGGAACTACCTTACGGCAATACTCTTCACTCTGAATCAGATTCGATAATATCGCCTGTTCTATTCTCATCGTCAACACCACCTGTATAAGTTACATTATTTTTTGCTAATTCTTGATGAAGCAGTTCTTGAAGAAGATCTCCAATATATTGTTCAAAGTCTTCCTTGACAAATTCTTTTCGTTCATCAAGTGGATCATACAAGATATCGTAGTCAAACACCATGGTGATCTGATCATTGGGGTCATCTTCTTCAAAACTAACTTTACCGTAAGTAAATATTATACCTGAATACGGATCTTCAAGCAACTTTATTGCGTCAAGACCAGTAGTCTTACTTTCTACGGTAATGTATCTTAGGTTATTCATCGTCATCTATTGTTGCAAGTTCTGCGTCAATGTCTTCATCTTTAAGGATTTCTGACGAGCCAACCTGATACTTGTTCTTTACAAATTCAATGAAGGACTTTTGCATTAGGATAGGCATCCAGAATTCTTTGTTGTCAGTATCCTTTAGGCGATACTTCTTTTCTTCAACGACACCATCATCGTCTACTTTAGAGTACCATCCATTAGAGGGTTTGACCACATGCTTGGATTCAAGCGCAATGTCAAGTAGACCAGACCAACGACTGATGCCACCGTCATGATATACAGTAACAGGTATTTTAGATTTTTCACGCACGTACCTTGACTTTTCTACGTTAATAATAAAGTTGTAACCGATGATCTCAGTTCCTTCTTTCTCTTGTTGACGACCAATGATAAAGATGTTATCAGCAGAGTAGTAAGAACCAGTACCACCACCAACGATTGCTTTGGGAAACATACCGATTTCCATGTAGGTATGATTCACAACAATCAATGGAATATCTTTTAGGTTCAAGTGTGGAGTTACCATACGGAACAAAGACTTCATCTGCTTGGCACGAGTCATATCACCAACAGACTTACCTTCCAATGCATCTTCTACTTCTTTCTTAGACGCAAGATTACCGATAGAATCAATAACAATAATAAGATGGTCACCACGTTCAACTCCTTGTAACTGCTGCATGATGTCAAACTTCAACTGCTCAACATCAGTCAATGGAGTATGGATAACTCTATTGGTATCAATACCAAAAGAATCGAAGTATGCCTGTGGCGTTCCAAACTCTGAGTCATAGAACAACATGGCAGCATCTGGGTACTTATCCATGTAAGACTTTGCCATGAGCAAACTGAACGCAGTCTTGAAGTGTTTCGATGGACCAGCCCACATTGTAATACCTGGAGTCAGACCACCATCAAGGCGACCAGACAAAGCAATGTTGATTGCTGGTACGCTGGTAGGAATCATATCCTTCTTAGTGAAGAATTTTGATTGTGAGAGAACAGCTGAATCTTTGATCGTGCTGTTCTTTTTAATTTTATCTAGAATGCTCATTTTAACCTTTCAGGAATTCAAGAAGTGCCTTCTCATCCATGGTACCAGTTTTGCGCTTCACTTCAGCACCCTGATCATTGAGAAGAATGATTGTTGGGACAGAACGAATATTATATTCTGCAGAGATAGATCCACATGTATCGATATCATGTTCTTGAATGGGGATTTCAATTTTATCTTTTGCATTCTCGATAACTTGCGCAAGACCTTTACATGGACCACACCATGATGCGGAGAATTTTAATGCTTTCATCTCTATCCTTTTAAATAATTATACTCTACTTTTTATTTGCAGTCAACTTTTTCTGTGGCACATCGAACACAAAAGTAATGCGTGTGCAATCTCCAATGTTCTCAGTGCCATGTTTAAGTTTATTGTTGAACCACAATAGAGTTCCTGGCTCAACATCAACGTACTCATCGCCAACGAAATACCTATACCTACCTTCTATTGACAGATGATACCTGTCTTTGTCTTGGTAGTATGTACCCTCATCTATATGTAGTCCAACTGTACCACCAACTGGCAGTGACAGAAAACCACAACGATAAAACTTACCGAAGTGTCTCTTTAGGAATGCAACGATCTCTGTGTGGCGATCATAGGCTGGTGTTTGAATGCATATGTTAGTGTCTCCAACAAATTCTTCTATCTTTGTTACACCACCCATGACCAGCTGCAATACTCCAGCCTGAACATCTTTATATCCACGATCAAGTAGTGTCTCAGCTTCTGCAATCTTGCGCTGACCACCCCAATCTTCTGGATACTTGTCCAGCTGTTTCTTTATCTTGGAAACATTGATTCCAGTTTTGATAATGCGAATGTTATCCAAAGAAATCCTCCAGTGAAGACTTTTCTTCTACAGACCAACCCAATGGTTCAATGACAGAGTCAAGTGCATCAAGGAAAGTCTTTTCAAATTGTTTGTCATAGTCAATGAACTGATGCAGTCCAAATTCTTTTGGTAGTTCTTGTGAGAATGCAACAACGTCTTCATTGAAAGGATTCGGTTTCTTAACATACACAAAACGAATCTTATCACCATCACGAATCAACTGATGTTTCTTTTCAAGACCTTGTCGTTTGATGTAGTGATTGAACAAGAGAGAACCTCGAACATGTATCGGAGTACCCTTTGTATATATCGGTGAACCAGCGTACTGCTTCATACCATTCACACCACGAGGAAACGCAATGTCTTCAACAGGAAGATTGTTGAATTCTTTTCGGAACTCAATTATGTATTCTTGAAGTACCTTCTGATCACCTTTGAGGATAACCTCAATTGAATCACGCAACTTGTTACGAATAACCGCAGGTGTAGAGGACTTGACCATCTCAAGTCCCATAACTTTGATCTTAGGTTTCGCATATTGAACACCTTCTGAGTTGTGCACATTAAGAATGTATCGTTTCTTGGCAGTCCAGATACCTTTGTCAGCTAGAACCTCACGCTTCATCTGCATCTTCTGCGAATAAGCATTCATGTACTCGGCCAGTTCTTGATAGCCTTTGTCGATGAATGGTTGGAAAACATCTTCACAGATCTTGTCCATGAATTTGATTTTCTGATCATCAGTCTTTCCAGCACAGGTACTCTCAACCAGTTGTTCAAGAGAAAGATAAATCGAATCCGTATCAATGGCAATCACAAAGTCTTTACCCTCAGTCTTGAGAGTTTTGTTCATGAAAGCATTTAGCTTGTTGGCCATCCAACGAATCGATAGCTGACCAGAAGTTGTAATACCCTCAGCCATACGTAGATCGAAGTATCGGAAGTACTGATTACCCATGGCACCATAAGCTGAGTTCAACGCAATCTTCATGGCCATCTGCAGGTTGTTCAGACGAGATATCTCCTTCAGCAAGTGAACCTTGGATTTATCATTCTGATATTCCTGTTCAATCTTCAGCATCTGCTTCTTGAATTTGCTTCGGTCAATGTACATCTTTTCCATCAACTCAGGCATGAATCCTTTGATGTCTTTGCGATAACACCAACCATTTGCAGTCAACGAAAGACTTCTGCGTTGAGCATATGAAGTATCGACTTCTTGATTGAGTAACTTCTCAACAGTGCAAGGAAGTTTGTCATGCGTCAATGTTTCGGGACTGATGTTATATTGCATGATCAAGTGAGGATACAAACTGTTCAAGTCAAACGAGGCAACCCACTTATGCAATCCAAGAATAGGATCTTTAACATACGCACCTTCAAACTGAGCATCTTTACCAGAACCAGTCTTTGCTGGAATGGCAATCATCTTTTTACGCAGGTGATTGTAGATGATGGCGTCCCACATACGAACCTGAGAGAATACATCTTCATAGTTGATCTTGGCATTGTACGCCATGGTCAAGCAAAGTTCGATCAGACGCATCTTGTCATCAAGACGATAAACAAGTTCGCTATCTCGAATGTTATACTCAACAAAGATCTGCCAGAAGTTTGTGTAGGAATCTTTGAATTCCTCTCCAGGCAACTCAAGTTTACCTTCACCCAATTCTTCTTGAGCGATATAGTCCAGACGATATGACTCTTGCTTTTGATAAGTAAACTTCTTATACAGAGCAAGGTAATCTAGATGCGCAATGCCTTGAATGTCATAATGAATTTCTTCATTACCTTTGATGAAGGTCTTGCGTTCATTCAGGTAGCCCCATGGAGAAAGTTTCTTTGACATGGACTCACCAAGTTCTCGATCGATACGACGAACAAGATATGGAATGTCAAAGAACTCAGTATTCCATCCAGTGATGACATCTGGATAGTTATCCTGCCACCAGACAATGAATTCTTTTAGTAGTTGTTGTTCATCACGACAGGTTTTGTAAACAACATCGTCACGATCATGGACGAATGGCTTTGTGCCGAAAACTGTAATCTGTTTTGTCTTGCTATCTTTGATTGAGATTAGAAGAACCTCTTCATTGGCAAGTTTGATATCTGGAAAACCATTTTCTGTTTTGGTTTCAATATCCATGGCGAACACACGAATGTTATCCATGTCAAAGCGAATGTCACTTTCATAAGTGTCGCTGATGTACTGACAAACGTAGTTCGTGTTTCCGTAGACGTCAAACCCTTGCACATCTTCGTAGCGTTTGACGAAGTCTCGGGTTTCCTTTATCGTTCCTGGCTTGATCTCATCAACGACAGTTCCATCAAGAGTTGACCATTGACTGGTTTCTTTCTTGGATGGAACATAGAGTGTTGGGAAGAAATCAATTTTACGAGCAAAAGGTTTTCCATTCTCAATACCTCTGACGCACATTCTGTCGCCAAGGGGAAACACATTTGTATAAAATTGCATTAAGTTTGTTTTCCGTACATTAGTTGCATTGCGTCAAGTGCGCAATCGTGGACTGGATGATGTTTGATTACAGCTGCACGATTAAACAATGGGTGTTCAACTTCAACATATCCATTGGTAGTTCCGTAAAGAATATCGACTGCTGTTCGCACATCCCTCCACATATTATACCCAGTAATAGGTTGCATGTCAAGTTTCTTTGCCAGACTATCTATTACCATTTGATCAAGAGAACCTCGTGCCCACATTGTCTGCTTCTGAGCATTTGGAATCTTGTTCATGTAAGCATGCAGTGTGGCAATTGCATCCTCAGCAATCACATCAGTTGAGTCTGGATCGAAAGATACTTTCTTAACATACTCATGCTGGTTTGCCCACCATTCAATTGTACCAATGTCAACTGTTCGACTTAATCGAACACCTTGATCTTTGGCTTTGATCTTTACAAAGCATGCGTTATCAAGTAGATCTTGATACGTTGGTCGCTTCTCTGGGTCAAAATGAATTAACGCTGCAGATAAAACCACAGCGTTAGATTCAACACCCAATGTTTCCACATCGAATATAAACATTAATAATCCTTAATTTCGCCTTCTTTTGTAAAGAAGTTTTTCATTTTCAGTTCGTCTGACCAACCAGAGCAGTAGTCATTATCTACATCAGAAAGAGCAAGTGCTTCTTCAAGAGTAACAACCCTATCAGATATAATTGTTTCGCCAATCCATTTCTGAGAAAACTCTTTTGCTTCTTCCAGGGTAACTGTATCTAGTGCATACTCTGGGTGCGCAGCAGGTGCTTCAACCATGTAGCGCATGCGGTATGTGCCAATGGTTTCAACAAGAACCCATACCTTATCTGATTCTTCGGGTTGCTCTAATTCTTCGATACGTGAATTTAAAATACTAACTGCAGTATTGTAATGACCAGTGCCCTCAGTATTTGGGTTGAACCTGCTCAAGAGAACATCACGTTCTTGTTTTAGAAAATTTATATATTCATTACTCATCATTATCACCTTTTATTTCCAATGCTTTGTTTAAAGATTTCTGCGCATGACGCA
>Ga0114975_10002867_pt1 | contig 11695 bp, 10 predicted proteins | sample S_130626_EF_Meta_FD_87031 | JGI IMG/M metagenome (GOLD analysis project Ga0114975, IMG submission 87031) | Freshwater microbial communities from Lake Simoncouche, Canada to study carbon cycling - S_130626_EF_MetaG | ecosystem: Environmental > Aquatic > Freshwater > Lake | place: Lake...
CCACCACATTACGTAGTCCAGTTGCATATCTTTTTCCATCACCATAAACTTGATTTTCTTTTTGTCCATCAAATTTCCAAATTCCACCAGCAGAGTCTAATATTGGGCAAGGCATCATACCTTTTGAACCTGGAGTTCTGTCTTTTTCTTGACAAGCATTTGAATAAGCTCCAATATTTACATACACATTATTTTGACCATCTAAAGTGATTGATTTTGACGCATGTTGATTTCTTGCTATCAAACCTTTTACAATCGTTTTTGGTGTTAATGGATTTAAAACTTCATCTTTTTCATTTAATTGATATAAATAAACGTCATTGTCCGATGTTGCATACAAATTTTTACCTCTTACAAAAATGCCAGTACCCCCATAATTTGCCCAACCACTAATATTATCAGCTATACCATCGTTATTAGTATCCTCGAGGCGTACAATACTTTTACCAGCTTTGTTGGGATACATTAATTTGGCAAATAGTACACCATTTTGTGTAATGGAAATATGTCTAGCACTACCAATGGTGTCAGCAAATAAACTTGCTTTAAAGCCTTCAGGCAATTTCAAACCTGCATTGTTTTGTGCTTGCACTTGAGTAGTAAGCGTAATCAAAACAATTAAGAAAAATTTGTTGATTGTTTTCATATGATTCAATTGTTGGTGGTTTTAAAAAGATTTGCTCATTTAAGTTATAAAGGATCACTAATTTAATGGATTATTCAATTAAGAAGTGAAAGTTTTTTCTATCCATTCCGCCATAGCGTCAACCAATTCGGTATTCTCTTGCTCATTACCCACCGTAATACGCACACTGTCCTCGCAATTTGGAAGGCTGGATCGATCTCTTAAAATAATCCCTTTTGTACATAAATACCTATACAATTCAGTTGCATGAGGGATTTTAACCAATAGAAAATTCGTATCAGAAGGATAGACATTTTGAACATGTGGCATAGATGCAATAACTTCTGCTAATGCAATACGCATTTCAACCAAATGCTGTATCATATCATTCACTTGACCTACTTCATCCAATGCTTTTAATACTAACTCCTGAGCAACAATACTAATATTATAAGGAGGCTTTACTTTATTCAAATAGCCTACTACTGGTTCATTAGCAAAACACATTCCAACCCTTAATCCTGCCAAACCCCATGCCTTACTCAATGTTTGTAATACCACTAAATTGGGGTAATCTTCCAAGGATTGAACAAAGGATTTTTGTTTTGAGAAATTGATATAGGCTTCATCCACAACTACTAAACCATTGAAATGATTTAAAATTGTTTCAATATCAATTCTATCCAATGAATTACCTGTTGGATTATTGGGTGAGCAAATCCAAATGATTTTTGTGTTATCATTAACCAATTGTTCAATATGAGCAACATTTAACTGGAAGTCAGGTAATAAAGGTGCTGATTGAACAGCAATATTATTGATGTTGGCACTTACTTCATACATGGGATATGTAGGGGGGCAAATAATAATATTGTCTTTCCCTGGCTCACAAAATGCTCGAAATAATAAATCAATAATTTCATCACTGCCATTCCCTAAAAAAATTTGCGAAGCAGGCACTTTTTTGATAAAAGCTAACTTTTCTTTAATCTCCTTTTGATAAGGATCAGGGTATCGATTATACCATTTAGTTAATGGTGAACCCAAACTATTTTCATTAGCGTCTAACAAAATGCGTGCTTCCCCACTAAACTCATCTTTAGCAGATGAATATGGTTTTAATTTTTCAATATTAGGTCTAACTACTTTTTTAATATCAAATTGCATATCCTACATTTTTGATTTTATATCTTTTAATCTCACGGCAACCGCATTACTATGCGCATCTAAACTTTCAGCGTTGGCCATTTCGATAACCGACTGTCCTATATTGACCAATCCCCTTTCAGTTAATTGCTGGAAGGTGATTTTTTTAACGAAACTATCAACACTCACTCCGCTGTATGCATGCGCATAACCATTGGTAGGTAAGGTATGGTTCGTTCCACTTGCATAATCACCCACCGATTCAGGTGAATAATTACCTATAAATACGGAACCAGCATTAGTCACTTTCTCTGCTACTATTTCTGCATTTTCAATAGACATAATTAAATGCTCTGGCGCATATTGGTTTATGAGTAACAAAGCATCTGAATTATTGTTCAAAATAATCGCTTTTGAATTTTCTAATGCTTTCGCAGCTATGTCTTTACGAGACAATTGCGCCAATTGGAATTCCAATTCAATTTGTACATTGGCTACTACTTTCTCATTACTAGCAACTAATAAAACTTGACTATCAATCCCATGTTCGGCTTGTGACAATAAGTCGGAGGCAACGAATGCAGGGATTGCTGAATCATCGGCCCAAACACAAACCTCACTTGGCCCTGCAGGCATGTCAATAGCTACTCCACCTTGTTGTACTAATTGCTTAGCAGCAGTTACATATTGATTTCCTGGTCCAAAAATTTTGTTCACTTTAGGGACAGAGTCCGTTCCATATGCCATTGCTGCAATAGCTTGTACTCCACCAATAGTAAAAATATGTGTTACCCCTACAATTGTTGCGGCATATATTATGGCTGGATGTATTTCACCCTTATCATTACTAGGAGGTGTACATAAAATAATATTTTTGCAACCTGCAATTTTTGCTGGAATTCCTAACATCAATACGGTTGAAAATAAGGGTGCTGTTCCTCCTGGAATATAAATACCCACAGTGTCAATACCAACTGATTTCCTCCAACACCAAACGCCTGGCATAGTCTCAATCCGGTCCATTTTTTGCAACTGAGCTTGGTGAAATTTTTCAATATTTCCCTTTGCTAATTGAATGGCTGCCTTTAATGCACTTGACAATAAAGATTCTGCGCTTGTTTTAATTGCTTCATCTAAAGCAATACTTTTCAATTGCACATTGTCAAATTGCTTTGTGTAATCAAAAAGTGCCTTATCCCCTTTCGCAATTACTTCATCAATAATAGCCTGAACCTTTGGTAATAATTCTTGCGCATTAAAATTAGGCCTCGCTAAAAGTGCGGCCCAATCTTTTTGTTCAGGTTGATTATAAACTTGAATCATTATAAAATCATTTTTTCAATTGGAATCACTAAAATACCTTCTGCTCCTGCATTTTTCAATTGCTCAATCATATCCCAAAAATCACTTTCTTGAATAACGCTATGTACACTACTCCAACCTGGTGTAGCTAAAGGCAAAACGGTCGGACTTTTCATGCCAGGCAACAATGAAATAATTTTCTCTAATTGCTCATTGGGTGCATTTAACAATACATACTTATTTTTCTTTGCCTTTTTAACCGACTCAATTCTAAATAACAAACGATCTAAAATTTGTTGTTGCTCACCTGTGAAATTTTTATGCTTAATAAGTACTGCTTGAGAATTTAAAATAGTGTCGGCTTCTTTTAACCCATTCATAAATAAAGTTGACCCACTACTTACTAAATCACAAACAACATCCGCTAAGCCAATTCCAGGTGCAATTTCTACACTTCCACTAATTTCATGGATTTCAGCTTGAACTTTATTTTCGTCCAAATATTTTTGTACTAAAACAGGATAACTAGTCGCAATTTTTTTACCTGCTAAAAATTGTGGCCCTGTAAATTCTTCATTTTTACGAACTGCAAAACTTAATCGACATTTTCCAAAACCTAGTTCATAGGTTACCTCCACCTTTTTTGCTTTTTCATACACTACATTTTCACCAACAAAACCAATGTCTGCCACTCCGTCCTCCACATATTGAGGAATATCGTCATCACGTAAAAAGAAAAGTTCTAAAGGAAAATTAGTAGCATCTGCTTTCAATTTGTTAACGCCATTGCCTATGTCAATTCCACATTCTTTTAACAAACGCATTGAGTCCTCATTGAGTCTCCCAGATTTTTGAATTGCTAATTTTAATCGCATACTACTTATATATTAGTTATAGTTATAAATTAAAAGGGCTTACTAATCAGTAAGCCCTTTGGTTAAATATAGTTACATATCTACATCCCATAGCTTACCCAATGGATAGCAAATGATGATGATGGATATGGTTGTTTAAATTCATATTACAAATTTACGACCCTTTTATAAAATACCCAACAAAAAAGGATTTTTTTGCTTAATTTGTCCAAAATACGATTACAATTACACAACAAACAATTGTTTTTATGCGCTTGCTACCCCTAACCGCGATATTATCTATAGTAACCCTTTCATTTTGTGCTCAAAAAGAAGCACCTAGCCCTGCTCCACTTCCGGATCCCGTTACTCCAACTACGCCAACTACACCTGCAACCGACACGGTGAAAAAATTGGTATGGTCGGATGAATTCGATACCGGATCAACACCTGACACTACAAAATGGACCTATAATATTGGAACTGGAAATAATGGTTGGGGAAATAATGAAGCACAATATTATACAAGTGATGCGAACAACGCCAGAATTGAAAATGGTAGTTTAATTATTGAAGCAAGAAAAGAAAGTAAAGGAGGCAAAAATTATACTTCAGCAAGATTACTTACACAAGGAAAAGCATCTTGGACATATGGAAGAATGGAAATTCGAGCTAAATTACCCAAAGGTGTTGGCACCTGGCCTGCAATATGGATGTTAGGAGATAATATCACAACAGCTGGCTGGCCCGCTTGCGGTGAAATTGATATCATGGAGCATGTAGGTAAAGAACAAAATGTAATTAATTGGTCAACACACTCTAAACTTAATAATTGGACTTTAGGAACACAACGTACAAACAAAGCCACAATTGATGGTGTGTCAACTGCCTTTCATATTTATAAAATAGAATGGTCAAAAGACTTCATTCAATTTTTTGTAGATGGTCAATTATATTATACCTCACCTAATGAAGGAAAAGGCACTGATTATTACCCATTTAATGCAAAACAATTTTTAATACTCAATTTTGCAGTTGGTGGCAACATGGGTGGGAATACCATTGATGATAGCATTTTCCCTTGCCGTATGGAAGTTGATTATGTAAGAGTTTATCAATAATTAAAGGAATCTCAATGTTTAAGACCAAGCTTTTTATGAAAATTAATTTTGGGGGATTACTGGTTTGTTTATTAACATCTTCTTTTCAAAGCAACGCTCAAAATGCAAACTTGTTAGTAGGCACTTATACTCAAAGTGACAGTAAGGGCATTTATGTTTTCAACTTTGACACAGCTACTGGAAAAGCAATTGAATTAAGCCATACCGATAGTAGTAACAATCCTGAATATTTGACCATTACAAAGGATAAACAATTTGTTTATGCTGTTAATGAGACAAAAGAAGGTATGGTAGCAGCTTATTCTTTCAAAAATAATAAGCTCAATTTATTGCAATTAAAATCAGTCAAATCAGCGGACCCTTGCTATATAACTTTAAGCCCTGATGAACATAATATTTTTGTAGCCAATTATACCGGTGGCAGCATCACGCAATTCCATCGTTTTGCAGACGGACTGATTTCAAATGCACAACAATTTATTCAACATAATGGTAAAAGCGTAAATCTTTCAAGGCAAGAAAAAGCCCATGTTCACGGAGCATTTTTTTCTCCCAAAGGTGATTATTTATTAACACCAGACTTAGGTATGGATCAAGTAAACATATATCCATATAACGCAAATAACAGTGTCCCTTTAAACATCGAAAACGCAAAAACAATAAACTCAAAACCGGGTGCTGGACCAAGGCATATCGCCTTTTCAAAAAACGGTCGTTATTTATATGTGATTGAAGAATTAAGTGGCAGTATAAGTGTTTACCAATTTGACAAGGGGATAACAACTTTTATGCAAACAGTTTACACCCACCAACCCGATTATAATGGAACACCTGGCAGTGCAGATATTCATGTTTCCCCTGATGGCAAATATTTATACGCTAGTAATAGAGGGGATGAAAATAATATCGCAAAATTTGAAATATTAGCCAATGGAAAATTGGATCAACAAAAAATGAAATTATTTTCAACACTTGGAAAAAAGCCTAGAAACTTTACCATTAGTCCTGATGGTAATTGGTTATTAGTGGCAAATCAAGACACCGACAATATTATTATTTACAAAATTAATAAAGACACAGGTGATTTAATCAATACAGGAAACAGCATTCGAGTTCCCATGCCAGTTTGTTTGGTTATGTTTTAAGCGAATGATTTTACCCAATAAATCAACTTGGTTCCATTGCTTTTTAAGCATTAATGTTGCTCGAACCAAACGGGGTCTGATGATGGACCTTCTGGACACATATAATTAATAAAAAGTTCGGCCCCCACTTCAATATCGGTTAATGTAGTAATTGAAATGGTCTGATTTTCAAAATCCATTTCATAAGCACAATTGGGTTGATTGGAATGATTATAAATGGAAATATAACCCAACGCTACGGCTGCCATCTTATTGTCATCCCCCCATTCAAAAATATAATCATATAATAAGGTCTGTTCTAATTTTTCACGGTCTTTTGCATCCACCTCGATTACAGGTGCAATCTCAATGGTTGTATTTGCCAAAATAGGCTCTGTTGTAAATACGCCTCTACCTCGATTAGTAGATAAAGCAATTGTTAAGAAAGGAAGAATCATGACCTAAATATAGGGCATCCTTAGGATTTTTCTTAACTTGCACCCGATGTCAGAAGAATTAAAAATAGAAGATGTTAATTTATCGGAACTATTCTTGGAAGTGCTATCAACAAAAAATGAAATTGCATTAAAGGAATTTTTAGATGAACAAAATATCAGCGATGTAGTCGAACTGGTGAATGAATTTCCAGAACAGGAAGCTCATATCATTGATAATATGACAGTGCACCGTGCTGTGAGTGTATTTAAAATTTTGGACATCAACCAACAAAAGGATATTATCAAAGAATTACCTGCGCGTAAAACGGCAAAAATTCTGAATGAACTACCTCCGGATGACCGTACTGACTTTTTAGAGGAATTACCTAAAGAGGCTATTCGAGATTTAATTAAATTATTAGATCCTGAAGAACGTAAAATCACCTTATCGTTATTAGGATATCCTGAAGATAGTGTAGGCCGTTTGATGACGCCCGACTATGTTTACGTTTACGAGCACTATACTGTTGCGCAGGTATTGAATAACATTCGCAAGTATGGGAAAAAATACGAGACCATTGACGTTATTTATATTATTGATGAGCATGGATGTTTAATTGATGACATCAGAATCAGAGATGTCTTAATTGAAAATCCAGAGGCAATTATAAGAGATATTATTGACGGACGTTATGTTGCTTTAAATGTTTATGATGATCAGGAACATGCAAGTCAGGTATTTAAAATGAATAACCGTACAGCAATACCTGTTGTGGATGATAACAATGTATTATTGGGTATTGTAACGATAGATGATATCTTATGGGTAACCAATGAAGAGTTCTCAGAGGATATGCAAAAAATGGGAGGTACGGAGGCGTTGAATGAACCTTACTTAGACATTTCATTAACAAAGCTTTTTAAAAAGCGAATTACCTGGTTAGTGATTTTATTTTTAGGTGAAATGTTCACTGCGACTGCCATGGGTTTTTTCGAAGGCGAAATTCAAAAGGCAGTTGTTTTAGCCCTATTCATTCCATTGATATTATCGAGCGGAGGTAACTCTGGTTCTCAAGCATCCACCTTAATAATTCAAGCCATGTCGGTTGGTGAAATTACCATTGAAGATTGGTGGAGAATTTTAAGAAGAGAATTGATTAGCGGATTATTATTAGGAGCCGTATTAGGAATTATAGGATTTTTTAGAATTATTATTTGGCACGCCATTAAGCCAGGATTTTATGGCGACCACCCTTACCTAGTAGCTTTCACCATTGGATTTACTTTATTGGGTGTTGTAATATGGGGAACTATCGCTGGATCTATGTTGCCAATTGTATTAAAGAAATTGGGCGCAGATCCTGCCGTTTCTTCCGCGCCTTTTGTAGCAACTTTAGTGGATGTAACTGCGCTTATCATTTATTTTAGTGTCGCCTTACTAATGTTGAGCGGGACTTTATTATAATTGATTTTTAAGTAGCAATTTTCCTTTTTGTTCCCACTCTTCTTTTGTAATACTTAATACAATTGAGTCTCTTCTTGTACCATCGGGTTTTGGCAAATGACTTCTTAAAACACCTTCAACTGTACAGCCAATTTTTTGCATCGCAGCGATGCTTCTTTTATTTTCGTTGTCTGCTCTAAACTCAACTCTCTTAAAATACATTTGTTCAAAAGCAAATTGTAATAATAGAAATTTGCAATGTTGATTTAATCCTGTGCCCCAAACTTTTTTACTATACCAGGTATACCCTAATTGAGTGGTTTCATATGCTAATTGGATATCATAAAATCTTGTACTGCCAACATAACATTTAAGCGCTTTATCATAAACTATAAATGGGTACGCTGTTTTTTCAATGCGCGAATGTATTGCCGTTTCAATATATCCTTGCAAGTCTGCCTCTTCATTAATTGCAACTAAAGAATATTTCCAAATTTCAGGTTCGGTGCGAACATACACAGCTAATTCTTTGGCGTCTAAACTAGTAATTGGCCTAAGTAAAACGCGTTCATCTTCAAGTATATAATCCTGGTTAAAATCAAAATTGTCTTTAACTAACATATATTAAGTTATTAATGATTATTTTTGCTCAAATTATAGAATAATAAGCAAATCATAAATTATGTGCGGAATTGTAGGTTATATAGGAAATAGAGAAGCATACCCAATTGTATTAAAAGGATTAAAGCGTTTAGAATATCGTGGTTATGATAGCACAGGTGTTGCAATTATACAAGAAGGCAATTTACAAGTACATAAAAAAAAGGGAAAGGTTGCAGAATTAGAAGAAGCAGTAGTCGGAAAAAATATGCATTCAAATATTTGCATTGGTCATACTCGTTGGGCTACCCATGGTGAACCATCCGACAGAAATGCACATCCTCACTTATCAAATAATGGACGTTTGGCTATGTTGCATAACGGTATCATTGAGAATTATGCGCAAATAAAAAAAGAATTACTAAGCAAGGGGTATACTTTTAAAAGTGATACTGACACGGAAGTATTGTTGAATTTTATTCAAGACATTCAAGATAATAACAAAAGCAGCTTAGAAGAAGCTTTACGTATTGCTTTAAAAAGAATTGTTGGCGCTTATTGTATTTTATTAATTGACCAAGACGATCCTGAAACCATTATTGCAGCTCGAAAAGGAAGTCCATTGGTGATTGGTATTGGAAAAGGCGAACACTTTTTAGCGAGTGACGCCTCTCCTATCATTGAATATACAAAGGAAGTGGTTTATGTAAATGATTATGAAATTGCCATAGTAAAAGCAGATGAACTCATTTTAAAGAATTTAGGAAACGAAAAACAAACTCCATTTATTCAAAAGTTGGATATGGAATTAGCGGCCATTGAAAAAGGCGGCTATGACCATTTTATGTTGAAAGAAATTTTCGAACAACCTGATACGATTTTTGACTGCTTAAGAGGTCGATTATTACATGAGCAACAACAAATTGTAATGGCAGGAGTCGATAATCATATTGATGCATTAACCAATGCTTCTCGAATTATGATTGTGGCTTGTGGAACCAGTTGGCATGCTGGATTGGTTGCGGAATATATGATTGAGGAATTATGTCGTATTCCTGTTGAAGTGGAATACGCATCAGAATTTAGATATCGTAATCCAGTGATTCATCCTGGAGATGTAATTATTGCTATTTCACAAAGTGGCGAAACTGCTGACACCTTAGTCGCTTTAGAAAGTGCAAAGGAAAAAGGCGCCTTTATATTTGGTGTAGTTAACGCAGTGGGAAGTAGCATTGCACGTTTATCGCATGCAGGTGCTTACACACATGCTGGACCAGAAATTGGTGTAGCAAGTACCAAAGCATTTACAGGTCAATTAGCTGTGTTGGCAATGATGGCTTTGAAAATGGCTAAGGCTAAAGGAAGTATTAGTGATGAGCGTTATGTCCACTTGGTAAATGAATTGGCATCAGTTCCTGAAAAAGTAAAAGAAATTTTAGCGGATACTTCAAAAATTGAAAGTATTGCTCAACAGTACAAAGGGGCGAGCGACTTTTTATATTTAGGTCGTGGTTATAATTTTCCAATTGCATTAGAAGGTGCTTTGAAACTAAAAGAAATCACCTATATCCATGCCGAAGGATATCCTGCCGCTGAAATGAAGCATGGCCCTATTGCATTAGTGGATGAAAATTTACCAGTAGTTTTTGTAGCCACTAAAGATATGTACTACGAAAAAGTAGTTTCTAATATTCAGGAGATTAAAGCAAGAAAGGGTCAAGTCATTGCGGTTGCAACTATAGGTGATTCGGTTTTACCTACCATGTCCGATAATATTATGTTTGTGCCTGATATTGATGAAGTTATTGCACCCTTATTAAGTGTAATCCCCTTGCAATTATTAAGTTATTATGTTGGAATTTATAAAGGCATTGATGTAGACAAGCCAAGAAATTTAGCTAAGTCGGTGACCGTGGAATAGTTTTTACGGCATGCTATCTTGAAATAATGTAAAAATTCATACATTTAAGCATGATTGCATTTATAAAAACCTTCAAATACGTAACCCCATTTGTTATGTATTTACTAAGCTTCCTGGCTTTTAATAATACGGGCATTTTGTGCTGGGTCCCTCTTTTATATGTATTCTTATTTATTCCTGTTTTAGAATTATTTATAGCACCCGATCCAAAAAACTTAGATGCCATTGAGGAGCAGTTGGCGAAGAACAATAAAATGTATGACATTATTATTTGGATGACAGTTCCTTTACAATATTTACTGCTATTTATTTTCTTATATAGTTTTAAACAAGAATTGTCTGGAATAGATATTGCTGGTCGCATTATTGCAATGGGTTTGTTATGTGGTGCATTCGGTATCAATGCTGCGCACGAATTAGGACATAGGACAAATATTTTTGAACAATTTTTAGCAAAGCTATTACTGCTAACAAGTTTATATATGCACTTTTTTATTGAGCACAATAAAGGGCATCATAAACATGTAGCAACGCCTCAGGATCCAAGTACTGCAAAATATAAACAATCGGTATATGCTTTTTGGATTCAAACTTTTGTTGGAACCTATAAAAGTGCTTGGCATATAGCAATTGATGAGGCGAAGAAAAAAAATAAGTCATTACCAATATTGAATAATGAAATGTTTTTATTTCAACTCATTCAAGTTGGATTCATATTAGTCATTTTCAACTTTTTTGGCTTATATGTTATGTTGTATTTCATAGGCGCAGCACTTATGGGTGCTACCCTACTTGAAACCGTAAATTATATTGAGCATTATGGGCTGTCCAGAGAAAAAGGGGAAGGCGAATTATATGAAAGAGTAAAACCTCACCATAGCTGGAATAGTAATCACGTCATTGGTAGACTTATGCTATTTGAATTAAGTCGTCATAGTGATCATCATTATTTAGCTTCTCGGAAATATCAAATACTAAGAAATATGGAGGAAGCACCACAGATGCCTACCGGTTACCCTGGCATGATTGTACTTTCTTTATTCCCTCCTATTTGGTTTTCCATTATGCATAAGCAAATGAAGAAATACGCTTTATAAAAATGGAAATAGACGAAATTAGAG
>Ga0114975_10002868_pt1 | contig 11693 bp, 7 predicted proteins | sample S_130626_EF_Meta_FD_87031 | JGI IMG/M metagenome (GOLD analysis project Ga0114975, IMG submission 87031) | Freshwater microbial communities from Lake Simoncouche, Canada to study carbon cycling - S_130626_EF_MetaG | ecosystem: Environmental > Aquatic > Freshwater > Lake | place: Lake...
AATGTCTACATTACTGAGTATGCAAATATGTTCTCAAACGCATCTCTTGCTGAGTACACAGCCACATACGCATCTGGCAACGTAACTGTGACTGCTACAACAACAAGTGGTGTTGTGTTTAAAGTAAGTAGTACATACATCGAAGCCTAATTAATTAGTCGTCGGGTATCATTATCTGGTATAATTTACTAAGGTGATGATACTTGACTACTAATAATAAAAACTTCAGGGTCAAAAATGGCTTAGAGGTGACTGGTGAAATTGGCGTTGGCTCTACCCCCTCATACGGTACTGCTGGACAAATTCTTTCATCTCAGGGTGCTGGAAATTCTGCTGCCTGGATCGACGTATCTGCAGGAGCAGCATACACATCTATTGTTAAACACGATGTAAGACTTGCCGAATCAATTACTAAAGGTCAAGCTGTCTACGTAAGCTCTTCAAATGGTTCGAATATGGTAGTTTCAAAAGCCAGTAATGCTTCAGAAGCTACATCAAGTAAGACTCTCGGATTGCTTGAAAGCAGTGGTTCTACAAATAACCAAAGAAATGTAGTTACAGAAGGTCTTCTAGGGGGAATTGATGTTGGTGCAGCTGCTGCAGGAGATCCAGTTTGGCTAGGAACATCTGGAAACCTTATTTATGGTCTTACAAATAAACCAATTGCTCCTGCACACTTAGTATTTATTGGAATTGTAACTAGATCAGGAAACAATGGTGAAATTTTTGTTCGTATTCAGAATGGATTTGAATTAAATGAACTTCATACAGTTCTTATTGGTACTGACTATACAGCTAATTCAATACCAGGAGATAATGAATTTTTAGCTTACAATTTAGCAACAAATCTTTGGATTAATCAAACAGCTGAAGAAGCTGGGGTAGCCAATCTTTCAGGTGCTACATTTACTGGCAATGTTGCTGGTACTAATATAAGTCTTTCTGGCAATGTTAATGCTGCTACTGTCAATGCAACCACCCTGATTGGAAACACCAATGCTTCTACAATAACAACAGGAACTATTCCATCTGGAATCCTTGGAAATTCAACGGTATATGTTGGAACAACAGCCGTAGCACTTAATAGAACTACTGCATCACAAACACTAACAGGCGTATCCATTGATGGTAATGCTGGAACAGTTACTAATGGTGTTTATACAACTACCACGTCTCTTCCAAATGTTACCTCTGTAAATGGCACAACTATTCCAAGTGCTGCAACACTGCTTGACTCAACAAGCACACTTGATGCATCCAAACTTAATTCAAATACAGTAGTAACTCTTAATGCTACAAATGTTGCTGCAACAAATGTTAATGCTACAACTATTATTACATCTGGAGACATTGCGGTAAATGGTGGAGATATTACAACTAATCAAACTACCGCCACACTTTATAATACAACAGCAACCACAGTACACATTGGCAATGCAGCCAATGTTACTCTTGGAAACATAACTCACGCAGGAAACGTAACAGTTAATAATGACCTTGTTGTGTACGGAAACATTACTTTTAATAACGGAGCCAGTGAATTAAGTTCTACAACCATTCAGGTTGATGACACTTTGATATCTCTTTCAGACAGTAATCCTGCAGATACTTCAGATATTGGATTCTATGCTGGCTACAAGGTTTCAACAGTTGATTATCATACAGGACTTGTAAGAGATGCAAGTGATAAGGTTTGGAACTTATTTAGTAATGTTGCTCAACCAACAGGAACAGTTAATTTTGCAAATGCAGTATATGACACACTTAAACTTGGTAATTTAACAGCGGTATCAAATGTTAATGCTGCAACAGTTAATGGTAATGTAAATGCAAATACGATAACAGTTTATTCAATTTATGATGTTGGAACTAACAATAAAATTTATGATTCAGTAACAGATACTTTTGGTAGTGGTACTGGAGCAACAAAATTTTATGGTAATGGAGCTAGTTTAACTTCAGTTACTGCTGCAACTGCTACATCAGCAACTCAAGTAAATACTATTGCTAATACTACGGCTGCAACCTTCTACCCCACCTTTGTTGATGCAAACAATGGAACAACTGCGGTAGAAAATGTTTATACTGGAGCAGGTCTTAGTTTTAATCCATCTACAAATACTTTGACAACAACAAATATTGCAGCTACAACCATTAATGCTACTACAGTAAATGTTACAGGTCAACTAATTTCAACGGTAGCAACAGGAACAGCCCCACTATCAGTTACATCTACAACAATGGTTCCAAACCTTACTGCACAGGTTGCAACTCAAATAAGTACTACCGCTAATAATTCAGGCGGTGGTGTCGGATATTTAACTTTTGTAACTGCAAACACTTCTTCTACTCAGACTGTTTACACAGATACTGGTTTAAAATGGACTCCAGCTACAAATGCCCTGAGTGCTGGATACCTAACAGCAAGTAGCAATGTTACTGCAGGTGAAAATATTTCAGCAGTAAACTTTGTAAATAATGGTGCTCAACTAAATATTATTAGTACTGCATATCCTATGTATCTTGAGGCGGTAGATGGAATTACACTTTCTGGAAACGTAACATATAAAACACATACTGCTGGAACAAATAATAATCTTTTAGCTTCAACAGCTTACGTTGATTCAGCAGGTCTACAACTTAGATATTCAAATGCCGTTGCTGGAAGCAAAACTCTTAGTTTATCTAATCCTCCTGGTCTTGTTTTTGCTGTACTTGTAGGTGCTGGAGGAGGCGGTGGTGGAGGAGTTACTTCAGTTGCTGGAGGTGGAGGTGGAGCAGGAGCTATAGTTTCTGGATGGGTTCCTTATGTAACTGGAGCGTATGTGGCAGCAGGTGGAGCTGGTGGTCCTGGAACTGCTGGTAGCAATGGAGCTACAACAACATACTCCACTCTGATGGCTTATGGAGGATCTGGTGGAGGTGGAAATGGTAGTAGTCCAGACATTTTAGGTGTTGCATCTTCATACGGTGCAGGTGCTAGTGGTGGTGCTGGAGCATCTACAACAACTCAAGCTGGTGGAGCTACATCCACTTTTGTATATTCAATTGGTGGTGCTGGAGGTTCTGGAGCTGGTGTTTCAGTTACAAGTTCATTGACTAGTGCTGTAAATGCTACATCTGGTGGAGGCGGTGGTGGAATATTTAGTTCAAACGCCGCAGCTGGAAGTGCAACAGCTGGTGCTGGAGGTTCTGGTGCAGTTGGTGGTGGAGGTGGAGCAGCACTAATCACTTCTACCGCAAATGACGGTGCAGCAACTGCAGGTAATGGAGGTTCAAGTTATGCGTATTCTGGTGGCACAGGCGGAGCTGTAGCTACAACCACAAACGCTGCAAAATGGGCTAGTGGTGGCGGTGGTGCAGGAATTTTGGGTGCTGGAACTAATGGAATAGGAAGCACAATTACTCGTCAAGACGGTGGGAATGGTGGTCTTGGCGGTGGCGGCGGCGGTGGTGGAGCTGGTGTTTCTAATGGTGGAGCTGGTGGAGCTGGTGCTCTCCTGATATACTGGTAATATGCACAAAGCACAAATTGTACCCAAAGGTATGACACTCCGCCATACTATTTCTACCGCTGGAAACTTTACGGTTACTGCTGCTACATCTCCTGCACCAGAATATGTTTTTGCTATTCTTGTTGGTGGAGGTGGAGCAGGAGCAAATGCTACTGGTACAACCGCAGGTGGCGGTGGCGGTGGTGGTGCTGTTGTTTTTGGAATGGTCCCATTTAGCACTTCTGGATCAGTTGGTATTTACGGAATTCCAGGAGCTTCTAGTGGTGGACAAACAACATACTCTACATTAATTGCTAGTGGTGGTGGTACTGGTGGTATTGGAAATACAATTGGTAATTCTGGAACTAATGGATCAGGGTCTGGAGGATCTGGTGTTACTACCGCAAACGTAACATTTTCTCCATCAACAAGTTTTATGTATAGCATTGGTGGTCGAGGTGGTCAAGGATTCTATACCGCAACAGCTGGTGCATTGATACAAGGTGGATATGGAAATGTTGATTTTTATCAAACAGTAACTTCTGGTGGGGGTGGAGGAGCGGCTATATCTGCAGGTACTTCATCAACTGTTGTAATTGGTGGTCCAGGTGGGAATGGAACTTTTACTGGCGGTGGAACTGGTGGATCAGTAACGTCAAGTGCAAGTGCAGGTGTTGGTAGTGCTTGCGATAATTATCCTGGTGGTAATGGCATATATGCTGGAGGAGGATATAATACAGTATCTGGTTCTGGATATAAGTCAGCAGGTGGTTCAGGAGGAGGTGGAGTTTTAGATGTTGGAGTAACTGCAACTTCACGTAACGGTGGAGCTGGTGGACTCGGCGGAGGCGGTGGTGGCGGCGGCGGCGGAGGTGCTGGAGCTGGTACTGGAGTTGGTGGAGCTGGTGGAGTTGGAGCTGTGCTAATATACTATTAGGAGATAATATGACAAATTTTGCGGTAATTAGTAAAAATGACTCTATTGTAAGAGCTGTTTATGTAGCAAATATAATAGAAGACATTAACGAAGATCCAGAAACTGTAATTGAAGTTACAGAAGAAACTGGACAAGCAGGTATTGGATTTACTTGGAATGGATCTGAGTTTATAAATCCAGAGACAGGCACAAAATACAAATAAAGAAAAAGCCAGGAAATTAATCCTGGCTTCTCTTTTATTTCTTTTTAGCTCTAGGCTTCGGCTTAGGGCTTTCTGGTTCTTCTACTTCAACCTTATCTGCAGTTAGCATAATTTGGTGAGCAAACTTACCATTAAAGATGTACTCTCCTGCGTGAACAATTTGTACCCAAGGTGCAGCAAACACTTCTCCACCAAGTTCACGGTATTTACGGCAGAAGTGATAATCCTCTGAAAGCAAGATACCATCTTCAGTAATGCTAGTAGCAAAGTACTCAGTCACCATTTGAGAAGCATCAAATGCACCAGTAGATGTATTAAGCATATACTGTGGACAGTGTGGCTTCATCATCTCAAAGACCTCCTTCTTGATGAATAGCATTCCAGTACCAACTTCAGTTACAGGAACTGGCTCATTAAGTTTAAACGTAGTTTCGCCAGGCAGCATATTCATTGCAAAGAATCCAGAGTAATCTGCAAGATTCTCTTTACCGCCAATGGCAGCCTGTCGTACCTGTTCCCAGTTAATGTTTTTCATTGGGTAGATAGCACCAATAACTTTTTTGTCAGACTCAATCATCCCAATAACATCCATATGATTAAATCCTTCATCGGCATCAATGAATAGTAGTGCGTCAGCACCAGATTTTTCAAACTCGTAAACTAGGTTATTTCTAGCACGAGTAATAAGGCTTTCGTTGTAGATCTTTGAAAAGGATACTTGATACCCCTTTCGTGCAAGCTCAAAGGTTAGAGCCATTAGACCGTCAACGTAAACACCTTTGCAGTTTCCCCCATACATTGGGGTAGCAATATGTAAATGCATTGTCTCTCCATCTGTTGTATGTAATATTATTATACCAGAAAACTCCCAGTATGATAAACTTAGTTAGGAGAAAAATGACTAATTTATATGCAGATGCAATCTTTTCAGAAAATCCTACAGCACTGTGGGCATTAGATGATAATCTTTCTGTTGCATCCCTTTCAGATATTTCTGGAACAATTGCACTTAGTGCATATGGAACACCAGCATATGTTTATGGGTCCGAAAGAAACCAAGGTTACTATATTGGAACATCTTCAGCCACCAATACTTTAAAGGCTAGGGCATCTGGAGTGCCAATGGTTTATGGTGCAACTAACATCACTAGCCTTGACACCAACTCAACAAAGCCATCATTAATTATTCCTGGACTTGGATTTTTAAATGAAGACGGTAAAAATAAAAGATTAAGTCTTGAAGTATGGCTAAAAGCATCAGCATCTGCACATATCCCAAGAAGAATTATTGGTCCAATTACTGGAGATAATGGTTTATACATAAATGGTCAGTTTATGTCATTAAAAATTGGCGATAAAATTGGTTCTCATTATGTTGGTGAATGGGGAAGACCAATGCTTATTCACATTTATTACACAGGAACTTCTGCTGGAGTTCTTTTAAATGGAGAATCAGTTATTTCAATTGACTATGATTATAGGGACATAGAGTTTCCAACAAAGCTTAATGGATCATCAAAAGATCAAGACTGGATTGGCTTTTATGCATACGACGATGTTGTGCCAATGCAGGTAGACTGTGTTTCTTTATATCCATATCAAATCTCAGTAGATAAAGCAAAATTGCATTTTGTAAAAGGACAATCTGTAGAGTCTCCAGAAGTTAAAAATACATCGTACTTTGACGTTCCTATGGTTGTTGATTATCAAATGTCAAAGTATGCAAACAACTATATTTATCCTGGAAATGGTAGATGGAAGAACGGCATAATAAATAATTTATCTACAGAAAATAATGTTTTATCTGCACCAAACTATAAGTTACCAGAACTAGTTCTTGAAGATGGATACCAAACACTATCAACCTGGAATAGACTACAAAGAGAGTTAGTCGGACAATCAGATACAACAACACTGTCAACTGGTGAGGTAATGGATAATGAGGTATTTTTTAGAATAGCCCCAGATAATATAGACAATACATCTACAGCATATAACTATGGAGGGTATTTATATTTCGATAGCTTTAATGTTTTACAAGATCCAACTAAAGCAATTTATGGAGTATTCTCTGTATCTTCTGTAACTGCAACAATTGACACACCACCATATTATGATGAACTACTTTTTAGAATTACAAACTCCTCTAATGAATATTTTGAGGCAGTGATAAATGCTAATGACATTATTTATCGTTTTGTTTCTCCAACAGGAAATATTACCATTAGCAAAGAAAATGTTGTTACGGCTAATATAAAGTTTGTTGCTGGTATTAATATAGACGCTTTTATTGCACAACAGAATAATCAACAAATTTCTAGATTTTTTAATAACTCAGCAGATCTAAAAGTTTTTCTTGGAGGTCCAGGAAACTTTAATGCAAGAGATAATAGTACTCCAAAACTTTTTCGTGGAAATATTTATAAATTTGGTTTTATGAATCAAAATAATCTTAATAAACTGTTAGCAGAATTTACCGATGGTCTTGCAGATAATGATAATATTCCTGCAACATTTGACATTCATTTTGCAAGCTATACCCTCATTGGAGTAAACACTCTAAACTCATTCAGCCTTGATATAGCTGTAAATGGAACTTGGAAAGATTACATATCACTAAGTCAACTTGATAAACAAACTATTAGAGATTCTAATGGAAGTATGGCATCTTCTCTAGATTTTATTCAGTTTAATATAGATGTTCCAGAACTTGCAGATGTTACAAATTCACCAATAAGAACATATGTAGAGTTTTCAGAAATAGCAACCTCTGTTGTATCTGCAAATCAAATAACAAAAACAACAAATGCTGTTCAAACAGACTATGAAATACAACCAGATGCAGATGATAGCTGGGTAAATAAAAAATATGAACTAGTTAATAATACTGTTGTTTATTTACCAACTGTAGGATTTAATAGTTATTCAGATCTTGGATTAGTTACACATATAGAATTTTATATTCCTGGAATTATTAGAAATCCAGCAAAAATTAAAATGCTTCATATTGCGTCACAAGCTCTAAACTATTCTGGAGTGAGTACCCCTATTGGTACAAGATTTGGAAAAGATATTTATTCATTTGGAACAACCAGCAGCGTTAGAGACTATTCCAAAAAGAATCCTTATACAATATATAAAAATACAACACCATATCTATACCTTACAAAATATAGTGGTATTAAGCTAGTTGGTGCTACACCAGATGCCACCAGAGGAATTGAAATTCCAATTAATCCATTTGGAAGAAGTTACTATAAGGTTAGTGTTATTGAGGCATCTGTTATGTATGAAAAACCATTTACCCTTAATACTGATGTAGAGCTTTTTAGAATTAAATATAAAGGCGATACCATTATTATTTATGCAGCTTATACTAGTTCAAACTATGCAGAATTAACAGCAAAGAGATTAAGCGACAATGAACCCCTTAGTACAGGATTAACACCAACTGTTGAGTTTTTTGTTAATGGTGTACAAGATTCAACAATCAGATATGGTGAGTGGAATATGATCGGTATTCTATTTAAAAATCTATTAAATTTTAGTGGTGCTTCTACTGGAAATCTTAAACATAGAATAGATATAACTGGCTCATTTATTGTGAATAATATTTCAGATTATCAAATTGATGAAGCAGCAGAAAATAATAACTATAGCTTTAATTATTGGTCAACTATTAAAACAAAAACCTGGACACAAACAAAAGCTCTTGGAACTTGGGATAATGTACGCATTAGTAGTACTAGTGCAGAGGTAATTAAACTAGATGCCGCCGCTATTTATAATTCATATCTTGGAAATAGCAGGATATCTGGAAGTGATGATAGCTATATCCTTAATATTGATCAACAAGACTATTCTGTTTATAGTGGCATTAGGTCGTCAATAATTAGGGTCAATCCTCTATAATATGGTATACTGGTGGTTATGGAACAGGAAAAAATAGATCCAATTGAGGAAGCCCTTGGCAAAGCAAGACTAACAATAGTCAAAGAAGACTATTCAGATTTTGGTACATATATTTGGGTAAAGGCAAACGGCAAGCCATTCACTGACGGAGATAACAATGTTTTATCTATTGAGTCAATGAAGAATGACCACGAACGTGTAAAGAAACTTATGGATGCTGCTGCATACTACGGTGAGGCAGAAGGACAAGCAATCTTTTATCCAAATACACGACAGATTTCAGATGAAACACATTCAGAACAAATTGATCGTATGAAGCAGGGATTCATTCCAAATATGAATGACCTTGGAGCAGTAATTGCGGCAAAACAAACTCTAGATCTTTACGGAGATGAAGACTAATGAGTGAAGAGCCTATGGAATATATTATTCGTGCCAAGATGGATAGTCTTGCAGAAGAAGAAAATACTTTTAAAGCACAAGATCCATTTATTAAAGATTGGGACGGTATCAAGTCGCTTGCTGGTTTAAATGCAAACTTTAAGCGTCGTGCTACAAGAATGGCAAAAGCTGTAGATGTAACACCAGCATACCTTGACAGTGCAATGGCTACAAGTTCTGGTATAGACGGAGCACGTTCAAAAGAAATTAATCCTGGAACTGTATACCATAATGGCTACGGACTCTTTGATGTTATCACGCCACCCTGGAATCTTTATGAGCTTGCAAATTACTATGATACATCATTTGCTAATCACGCTGCAATTGATGCAAAGGTAGAAAACATTGTTGGTCTTGGCTATGACTTCCAACCAACAAAGAGTACTATGTTTGCAATTGAAGGCTCAACAGATTCAGCTGCAGAAAAAGCACGTAAACGAATTGAACGTGCAAGAATTGCAATGCGTGAATGGCTAGAAGATCTCAATGATGATGATTCTTTTACAAACACTATGATGAAGTTTTATACAGATGTTCAAGCTACAGGAAATGGATACCTTGAAATTGGTCGCACCGTAAAGGGTGAGATTGGTTATATTGGTCATATCCCTGCAACAACAATGCGTGTCCGTAGACTAAAGGATGGCTACGTTCAGATTATCGGTAACAAGGTTGTCTACTTCAGAAATTTCGGGGCAGTTAACCCAAACCCAGTAACTGACGATCCTCGTCCAAATGAGATTATCCACTATAAGGAATATTCTCCACTCAACACATACTACGGAATCCCAGACATTATGTCTGCAATCTCTTCTCTTCACGGAGATCAGCTTGCCTCACAATACAACATTGACTACTTTAGCAATAAGGCTGTTCCTCGTTACGTTGTAACCCTTAAAGGTGCAAAGCTATCAGATGATGCGGAAGATAAGATGTTCCGCTTCTTGCAAACAGGTCTAAAAGGTCAGTCACACCGAACACTTTATATTCCTCTACCTGGAGACTCAGAAACAAATAAAGTAGAGTTTAAGATGGAGCCAATTGAAAATGGCGTACAGGAGGCATCCTTTAATCAGTATCGTGTTCGTAATCGTGATGATATTCTTGTTGCTCATCAAGTTCCTTTGTCAAAGATTGGTGGCGGAGATGGTGCAAGTATTGCTGCTGCTCTTGCTCAAGATCGCACATTTAAGGAACAGGTTGCACGACCTGCACAAACTAATCTTGAAAAAGTTCTTGGTAAAATTATCAAAGAGAAGACAGATATTCTTGAGCTTAAGTTTAATGAGCTAACACTTACAGATGAAATTGCACAGTCACAAATTCTAGAGCGTTACGTTAAAATGCAAATTCTTACTCCTAATGAGGCTCGTGAGAAACTTGGTCTTAGTCAGCGACAGGATGGCGATGCAGTTTTTCAAATGACTTCACGTCAGGCAACTGATGCTCGTGCAAACACATCACAGAACAGACAGCGTGATGTACAACGTACAAATAATAATTCCGATAGCCCATCAACTAACACTGGAAGAAATGCACAGGGCGAAGGAAGAGCGTCTCAATAATATGTTATACTAAATGTAACAACAATATAACATTGTTGTAAAAAACGGTATATAATTAATTAATATGACTATTTCTAAAGCCCAGTGGCATTCTGAAGGCGACAACGTTCGCCTATCAATGCCGTTCTCAAAAGTAGATGCAGAACGTCGCATCGTTTCTGGTTTTGCTACATTAGATAATCTAGATAAGCAAAACGACATTGTTGTTCCAGAGGCATCGGTTAAAGCTTTTGAAAAGTTCCGTGGTAACATTCGTGAAATGCACCAACCAAAAGCTGTAGGCAAAATGGTATCATTCAAAGAAGACAAGTACTTTGATCCAGAAACAAAGAAGTTCTATTCAGGTATCTATGTCTCAACATATATTTCAAAGGGTGCTCAGGATACTTGGGAAAAAGTTCTTGATGGAACACTCTCAGGCTTCTCAATTGGTGGCAAAATGAATAAGTGGGACGATGCCTTTGATGAGAAGATGGATACCACTATACGTATTATTAAAGACTATGACCTTGTAGAACTATCACTAGTTGATACCCCTGCAAATCAGTTCGCAAATGTTTTGTCTGTCGAAAAGGTAGACGGTATTGACGTAATCAAGGGAGATAGCGTGGACCTAGAAATTGAAAATGTTTTCTGGGATGAAGCAAACGGTATTGTTATGCTTTCAGAGAATGAATCAGAACTCAGCCCTACAACTGGTGCTGAGATGAAAAACATCGGCTTTGTAGAAAAGTCAGATGCAGAAAAACCAGAAATGGTGAAGTTCTTAGTAGATAGTGCTAAAGGCATTAATACTTCTAAGATAACTAAGGAGGTAAGTCCTATGACTGATGAAGTAAATGAAACAGTCGCTGAGACAGTAGAAGAAGTCGCTGTCGAAGCTGAGGTCGCTCCAGAGGCAGATGTTGAAGTAGCAGAAGAGGCAACAGAAGAGGTTGCAGTTGAAGAAACTGTAATCGACGAAGAAGTTGCTGAAAAAGTTGATTCAGTATCAACATCAGACGAGGTTCTTGTAGAAGCAGTTGCTGAAATCAAGGATACCGTTACAAAAGCCTTTAGCGATCTAACAGCAGTTGTTCAGGCACAAGCCGAACAAATTGCACAATTAAGCAAGTCAATTGACTCTGTAAAAAATGAGGTA
>Ga0114975_10002870_pt1 | contig 11684 bp, 8 predicted proteins | sample S_130626_EF_Meta_FD_87031 | JGI IMG/M metagenome (GOLD analysis project Ga0114975, IMG submission 87031) | Freshwater microbial communities from Lake Simoncouche, Canada to study carbon cycling - S_130626_EF_MetaG | ecosystem: Environmental > Aquatic > Freshwater > Lake | place: Lake...
CCCGGTGTACTGGGTGTGCACTTTGGCCGCGCCTATCCGCACACCCAGTAGCAGGCCCGGATCGCGGTAGCGCCAGGACAGCAGGTTGACCACCCGAATGGAGTCCAATGCGGCCAGCACCCGCGAGTCGGCCGCCTCCCGGGCGGCACCGGCCATCAGGTCGACCGGTTCGACCTCGGGCGATTCGCGGTGCTGGTTGATCTGACCGACCCCGACGATGACCGGTGTCCGCGGATCCAGAGCCATCGGCGATCACTCCTGTCGTTCCCGGCGTCACGGAATCGACGCGCGTCAAAACCTAACACCGACAGTGCCACGAGCAGGTGTTCAGCAGGTGTTCAAGAACAGCAAACCGGAAGTCGGGTCCACGTCGATAGGGTGACGTGCCATCATCAGTGCCGAACTGATATTGAGCAAAGGAGAGAACTGTGGCCGAGACGTTCAAGGGTGTCATCAAACTCGACGTCAGGGATTCGACTCCGGACTGGGGTCCCTATGAACTGAAGCGGGCTCCCGAGGGTTCGCCGAACATTCTCGTGGTGCTCTACGACGACACCGGCCTGGCGGCTTGGTCGCCCTATGGCGGCGGGATCAACATGCCCACCCTGGACCGGCTCGCCGACAACGGCGTGGCCTACACCCAGTGGCACACCACGGCGCTGTGCTCCCCCACCCGGTCGACCTTCCTGACCGGTCGCAACCACCACGTCAACCGCAGCGCGGCCATCACCGAGGGATCCAACGGATTCCCGGGCGCGGCCGGCCGGCTACCCGCGGAGTGCGCGACTATCGGCCAGATCCTGCAGGACAACGGCTACAGCACCTTCTGGATCGGCAAGAATCACAACGTTCCCGAGGAGGACATCTCCGCGGGCGGCAGCCGTTCAGAGTGGCCGCTGGCCAAGGGCTTCGACCGGTTCTACGGCTTCCTCGGCGGTGAGACCAACAACTGGTACCCCGACCTGGTCGAGGACAACCGCTTCATCGAGCCGCCGTACGGCCCCGACGAGGGCTATCACCTCTCGAAAGACCTGGCCGACCAGGCGCTTCGGATGCTGCGCGACCAGCACTCCGCCACCCCGTCCAAGCCCTGGTACATGTGGTTCTGCCCCGGCGCCAACCACGCGCCGCACCATGCGCCAGAGGAGTACATCGCCAAATACAAGGGCAAATTCGACGACGGCTACGAGGCCTACCGGGAGTGGGTGCTGGCGCGGATGATCGAGCGCGGTGTGATGCCGAAGGGCACCGAGCTGACTCCGTTGAATCCGATGCCCGACGACGTGGCCAATGAGGTCGACTTCGTGCGGCCGTGGGCCGAACTCAACGCCGATGAGCGCAAGCTGTTCGCCCGGATGGCGGAGGTGTTCGCTGGATTCTCGGAGTACACCGATGTTCAGGTGGGCCGGATCGTCGACTACCTCGAGCAGACCGGCCAGCTGGAGAACACGCTGATCTTTTACTGCGCCGACAACGGCGCCTCCGGCGAAGGCTCGCCGAACGGATCAGTCAACGAGAACAAGTTCTTCAACGGCTACCCCGACGAGCTGAGCGAGAACATGCAGTACCTCGACACCCTTGGCAGCGCGGAGACCTACAACCACTACCCGACCGGCTGGGCGGCGGCGTTCTCCACACCGTTCCCGATGTTCAAGCGCTACGCCCAGTACTCCGGCGGCACCTGCGATCCGCTGGTGATCCACTGGCCCAAGGGCATCAAGGCCAAGGGCGAGATGCGCCACCAATACCATCACTCCACCGACATCGTCCCGACCATCCTGGACGTCACCGGTCTGGAGATGCCTAAGGTCTATCGCGGCGTTGAGCAGTACCCGCTCAACGGAGTGTCGATGCGCTACAGCTTCGACAAGGCCGATGCGCCGACCAAGAAGGAGCGGCAGTACTACGCGATGCTGGGCACCCGCGGCCTGTGGCAGGACGGCTGGAAGGCCTCGGCCCTGCACGCCCCGATCAGCGGTAAGGGCCACTTTGACCAGGACCCATGGGAGCTCTTCCACGTCGATGAGGATCGCGCGGAGTCGCGAAACCTCGCCGCCGAGCACCCGGAGAAGCTCCAGGAGCTCATCGACGTCTGGTTTCAGGAAGCGGAAGCGAATTTCGTTCTGCCCCTTGATGATCGGACGGCCGTCGAGCAGCTGGGCAATGCCCGCCCGCAGGCCGAGCCGCCGCGGTCTCGCTATATCTACTACCCCGACACCGCGCCGGTGCCGGAGGGCGCGGCGGTCAATGTCCGTGGGCGCTCCTACAAGATTCTCGCCGACGTGAAGGTGACGCCGGAGACCGAAGGGGTGATTTTCGCCCACGGCTCCCGGTTCGGTGGGCACACGCTGTTCATCAAGGATCACAAGCTGCACTACGTCTACAACTTCCTGGGTATCAAGCCCGAGCAGACCTTCGTCTCGAAGAAACTCGAACCCGGTAACCGCACCCTCGGGGTGGAGTTCATTCGCGAGGGGGCCGGCGAGCACGGCGAATCGACCGGCACCGCCAAGCTCTACGTCGACGATCAAGTGGTGGCCGAAGGTCCGATGCGCGCGCAGGTCGGCAAGTTCACCCTGTCCGGTGACGGCTTGTGCGTCGGCTTCGACAGTGCCGACCCGGTGAGCCGGTCCTACCCGCCGGGTTTCCCGTTCAAGGGCGGGGAGATCCTCGGCGTCGGTGTGGACGTCGGCGACGACGTGTACCTGGACTTGGAGCGGGAGGCCGCCGCGGCTTTTGCCCGCGACTAGTCCGGCAAACCGACCCGGTAGATGGACTTGAGACAGAAGAATTCGTCGAGTCCCTCGGGGCCGAGTTCGCGGCCGATGCCGCTGGCCTTGACCCCGCCGAACGGCGCGCCCATATCCAACTGGTAGTCGTTGATTCCGACGGTGCCGGTGTGGATCTCGCGGGCCACCTCGGTGGCGCGGTCGGTGTCGGTGGACCACACCGTGCCGGCCAACCCGAACTCGCTGTCATTGGCCAGCGCGATCGCGTGCTCATCGCTGTCGTAGGGGATCACCGCCAGCACCGGGCCGAAGATCTCCTCCTGGGCGATGCGGTCGGAGTTGTCGACGTTGGCGAAGACCGTCGGCGAGACGAACCAACCCCGCGGCTGATCCTTCGGAACACCGCCGCCGACAACGAGTTTCGCGCCGCTGCTCTTACCGGCCTCGATGTAGTCGAGCACCCGGTCGCGCTGCCGCGCGCTGACGACCGGACCGATATCGGTTGCCCTGTCCAATGGGTCGCCTACGGAGAAGCCGTTGACGAGATCAGCGAGGGCGTCAACGACTTCGGCGTACCGGGATCGCGGCGCCAGGATCCGCGAGCCCAGATAACAGGTCTGGCCGTTGTTGACGAACGACACCGAACGCAACCCGCGCATGGTGGCGTCGAGGTCGGCGTCATCGAGGATGATCGCCGCAGACTTGCCACCGAGTTCGAGTGTGACCGGCCGCAGCAGTCGCCCACACACCTCGCCGATGATGCGTCCGGCCGCGGTGGACCCGGTGAAGCTGACCTTGTCCACACCGGGATGGGATACCAGGTGTTTGCCTGTCTCGACCCCGCCGGGTACGACATTGAGCACACCGGGCGGCATCCCGCACTCCTGGGCCGCTTCCGCGAAAACCAAGGCATCCAAAGCGGTTTCGGGTGCCGCCTTGAGCACCACGGTGCAACCGGCCGCGAGCGCGGGTGCGAGTTTAAACGCGGCGAGGGCTTGCGGATAGTTCCACGGAACGATCGCGGCGACCACCCCGACGGGCTCGCGACGGACGATCGTATGGCCGATCGCACTCGGCCGGATCTGCTCGATCGGAGTCTCGGTGATGAGCTTGGCGTAATAGCCCAGCAGCGCCGCCGGGAACAGTCCGTTGGCTCCCCGCGACAACGACATCGGCATGCCGTTCTCCCGGGTCACCAGTTTGTCGGTGGTCTCGGCACGTGCGTGCAATGCGGCGGCGAATGCCAGCAATACTCCAGCGCGGTGGTCCGGTGAGGCTGATCGCCACTGCGGCAGCGCAGCGCGGGCGGCGGCGACCGCCGCATCGACCTCGGCTCCGGTGCCACTCGCGCCGTCGCCGATCGGCTCTCCGGTCGCGGCTTCCAGCACCGGTTCGGCCTGGGTGGCGAGGTGGAACTCACCGTCGATGAACACCTGTGGACTCGCGGTCATAGCGGTACTTCCTTTCGCTCGGTTTCGAACAGCACACCGTCGGCGATCTGCCGATCGATTGCCTCGTCGTCCATGCCCAGGATGTCGCGACAGATCTCCCGGGTATCCGCGCCGGGCAGCGGTGCCGGACGCTGCGCCGCCGGCGGGATATTGCGGTAGCGCGCCGGGCCGGACTCGGTGGGTAGTCCGAACTCCAGCAGTGGGTGGGTCATCTCGCTGAACACCTGCCGCAACTGCAGTTGCGGATCATCGTAGACGTCGTCGGGCCGGTTCATCGGCCCCGCGGCGATACCGTGCGCCTGCATAATCACGGCCACCTGCAGCGGTGCGTGGGTCCGCGTCCAGGCCGCCAGATCGGCAGACAGAGCGTCAGTGGCCGCGGATTCCGGATGCCCGATGACCTCGGCCACCGCCCGGCGGTCCGCCTCGGAACCAAGGGAGATGACGCACCACTCGTCATCACCCGCGCAGGGGTACACCCGGTGGGCCGTGATGTTTCCTTGAGAGGTGTTTCCTTGAGACGGATCCAGACGCACCGCGCCCGGGTCGGCGCCCAGGACCACGTAGCTGGTGTCCAACTGGTTCAGGACAGCCTCGGCCTGCGACACGTGAACATGTGCGCCGCCGCCGCAACGGCGCCGTCGGATCAAAGCGGCCAGTGCGCCGATCGCGGTGATCCGGCCCACGACGTGATCGGGGAAAATCGTCGTCGCGTCGAAGAAGGGGTGCCGGGCGTCCGCGGTCTCAGGTTGCTCGGCGGTCCACAGTCGGGTGAGCCCGGTGGCCGCCCGGACCAGGGGTCCGTATCCCATCCGGGTGCTCCACGGGCCGGTGTCGCCGAACGCGCTGCTTTCGGCCAGTACCAGCCCCGGGTTTAACGCGCGCAACCGGTCATACGAAAATCCCAGTGCCGCAAGTGTTCCCGGCTTGAAGTTCGCGAAGACAGCATCGGAGGTGGCGGCCAGTTTCGCAAAGAGTTCCGCGCCGGCGGGGCTGCGTAGATCCAGTCCGAGGCCCAGGTTGTTGCGGTGCGCCCGGGCAAATGAGTCGCCGATCGCCTGATCCTCGCGTTTCTGGCGCAGCCCGTCGGGGTAGGCCGCACTCTCGACTTTGATGATCTGCGCGCCCAGGTCGCCAAACAGCCTGCTGAGTTCGCCGCCGGCAACGATGATGCCCAGATCTATCACCCGGATCCCGTCCAGCGGCCGTGCGCCGACCGTGCCGGTGGCCGGCGGCTTGAACTGCGGTGCCCGCCAGGTGGGCTCGGAACTGCCGGCGGCGGGTGCCGGGGTGCGATAACCGGCGCGGGTGTCGTCGACAACCCAGTAGCCGGCCGGGACGCGCGCCCGCACGCCCGGGGCGAGTTCAGCGTCGGTGAATGCACCCACCGCGCCGAGATGTTCGGACTCCAGTACCTGCGCCGGGGTCAGAACGGCGGCGATCGGCACGCCGTAGTTCTGACCGTCGGCCACCAGTTGCTCCATCGTCTGATCGGCGAACAGTGCGGCGATCAGGCCGCCGAGTTCACCGAAGGCCCGCACCCGGGCCGCGATGGAGTCGAAGCGCGGATCCTGGAACTGTTCGGGCTCTCCTAGCCATGCCCGCAGTCCGCGCCACTGCCGGGGCGACATCACGCAAAGCCGGACGTAGCCGTCGCTGCACGCGAAGATCGGGTAGGAGTCCTGGTTCTTCGGTCTGCCCCGCCAGCGGTCGGACCGGTTTCGTGCGGTCGCGGCCTGCCCCTGGGTGCCGAACGGTGGATCAAGTGCCAGCACCACCGCGTCGAACCGGGCGAAATCGATGAAATCGCCAGTGCCACAACGCAACCGGTTGAAGTATGCGACCAGCACCGCCCACACCGCCTGCACCGCCGCGGTGGCAGAGGCGATGCCGTCCGGTGGCAGCACCGGCGTTCCGGCCGTCGGTCCGGACCGGGACAGCGCACATGCCATGGCGTACAGCACCGGGTCCGTGGCGGCCCAGTCGGCATACGGACCGGCCGACCCGAAATCGGTGACTGCCATGGTGACCAGGTGCTCGAACCGGTCGGCCAGCTGCGCACAGGATGTGCCGTAATGGGTTGCCCGGCCGGGCAGTCCACTGTCGATGACGATGTCTGCGGCTCCGGCGAGAGCGACCAGCCGATGTCGGTCGACGTCGTCGTCGGGGTCCAGCACCGCCGCGCGTTTGTTGGCGTTGTGCAGAGCGAACGGGATGCTCACCCCGTCCAGGGTCGGCGGAGCGTGCCGGGACGGCTCAGCCGACGGTGCCTCGATCTTGAGCACATCGGCACCGAGGTCGGCGAGCAGTCGACCGATCGCGTCGGCCGTTCCTTCGCAGAGGTCAAGCACCCGCAGGGAAGCCAGCAGCGGCTCATTGTCGGTCACGACCACGCCTTCCTTCCTCCGGCGCCGAGCTTAGCCACCGCAGCCCGCGGGTAGAATCTCCTACACATGTCCCAGCACTTTGCGGTGATCGCCTTGGCCCAACCCCCCCGAGCCACACTGGCCCCGGCCCAACCCGCCCACACCCGGCTGCCTGCACCGCACCGTGTGCGGGCGTACGTTGATATCGGCGTGGTGGTGGCGGTGCTCGCGATCGCCAACGTGATCGCCCACTTCACCACGGCGTGGGCGAATATCGCCACCGTTCCCGTCGTGGCGATCGGCCTGGTACTGCTGGTACGCGCCCGCGGGCTGAGTTGGACGGAACTGGGCCTGGGCCGAGAGCACTGGAAATCCGGCACGCGCTACGCGCTGGCCGCCGTCGCACTGGTCGGGATCGTGATCGCGGTGGGTGCCCTGCTGCCCTGGACACGGCCGATGTTCCTCAATGACCGCTACGCCACCCTGTCCGGCGCGCTAGTGGCCTCCATGGTGATCATCCCGTTGCAGACCGTCATCCCGGAGGAATTGGCGTTTCGCGGCGTGCTGCACGGCGCGTTGGATCGGGCCTGGGGATTCCGCGGCGTCGCGGCCGCCGGTTCGGTGCTCTTCGGGTTCTGGCACATCGCCAGTTCCCTGGGCCTGACGGCCGGCAACGTCGGCTTCACCCGGATCCTCGGCGGCGGCGTGCTCGGCATGGCGGCCGGCGTTACCGGTGCCGTACTCGCCACTGCCGCAGCAGGATTCGTCTTCACCTGGCTGCGCCGACGCAGTGGCAGCCTGATCGCGCCGATCGCGCTGCACTGGTCACTCAACGGCCTCGGCGCGTTGGCCGCGGCCGTGGTGTGGCACGTCTCGAGTTGACGGCCCGGCTTCAGACCTTGGTGCCGCGTCCGGACACCGACCTGTAGATCAGCAGCAGAATCACAGCGCCCACCAGGGCGCCGAGAAACGAATGCTTGATCGGCGGCGTGATGTCGAACTGGTGCGGGGAAAACACGAGGCTGCCCAAGGTGCCCCCCACCCAGCCTCCCGCGATTCCCAGCAGGCCTGTTTGAATCCAGCCAAGATTCGCGCTGCCGGGAACAATCGATTTCGCGATCCAGCCCACGATAAGGCCAAGGATGATCATCCAAATCAGGCTCATCATTTCGCACTCCCTTTGACTAATCCGAGCAACCGCCGCGTCGCCCCGACCCGGTGGTTGCGGCTGGCACGGGCGCCATCCGCGTCCTTCAGGTATAGCTCACCCCGATAACGGTTGTCCTGCCGAAAGCGCCACGATCAGATGGCGGAGCCTCAGCCTGCGGGCATCATCTCCGGCACCGGGGTTTCCACCGGAATCGGGATACCGATCCGGTTGCCGGGCGCCGGCGGTGGCGCCGCGGGTGCGTTGGGATCGGCCGGTGGCGGCGGCGGCGGTGGCGGCGGGGTGTACGGCTTGATCGACTGAGCAAGCGCCTTGGCCACCGCAGGGTCGATCGGATCCTTCGCCGTGCCGAGGTACACCACGAACCAACGCTCAGCGGATTGGCTGCGTGACGCACTCGCGGCCGCGGTACCGACCACGCCGGCCCAGATCTGGCCATTGGGTTTGGCGGAGTCGGAGAACTTGACGTCATAGGACGCCGAGGAGCCCGGCAGCGGCCCCGCCTGCAGGCTTCCGGCCTGCTGGTTCATCCGGGTGCCGGGGAACGGCATGAAGAACTCACCCATGTCCGAGGCCAGCCGGACGGCAGCCTTGGCGTTATCCGCCTCGGCACCGGCGAAGAGCTTCAGGTCCAGCCGACCGATCAGGATGTTGGTGTCATTGGCGGTTGGCGCGCTCTGGCCGTTCAGCGCCGGACCGGTCTGCTTGAGCAGTAGCGCCTGGCCGTAGCTCAGGCGCGATGCGTCGGCCACCTCCCAGCCGGCCGGCAACAGGTAGCTGAACCCGCCCGCGGAGTTGGTGACCCGGCCGGGCTCGAGTTCCGGTGCGGGTGCGGGTGCGGGCGCGGGCGCGTTGGGGTCGGCCGGAACGGGCGCGGGTGCGTTGGGGTCGGCCGGAACGGGCGCGGGTGCGTTGGGGTCGGCCGGAACCGGTGCGGGTGCGTTGGGGTCGGCCGGAACCGGTGCGGGTGCGTTGGGGTCAGCAGGCGCTCCGGCATCCGCAGGTGGCGCCGGTGATGCCGGTGCCGCGGTCGAGGCGGGGGCTGGCGTCGCGGCGGGCGCCGGTTCCGCGGGTGCGGCCGTCGTGGCGGGTGCTGCGGGTGCGGCGGCAGTTGTTGGCGCCGCCGGTGCGGCGGCGGTGGTTGTGGGCGGCGGTACCGGGTCGGCGCCCGCGGTATTCGGTGGCAGGGCAATGGTGATTGCACTGGCCCCGGCCACCGCGGTCACGGCGAACGCCGTCCACAGTCCCGGGCGTCGTGAGGTGGGGTCCGGCTGCGTCATGGCAAAAAACCTACCGTGTTACCGCCGTGACGCAAGTTCGGTCTCAGGCGTGTCCCGACCCGGCGTGTAATCCGACGGCCTGCGTCTTGACGGTGAACCAGACCTGCTCGCCGGCCCGCAACCCAAGTTCGGCGACGGCATCGGGGGTGACGTCGGCGGCCAGGCCGGGTGCCCCGTCCGGTTGCTCCTCGGCTCGTATCCGCACCACCGCGCCGTTGACCTCGAGGCCGGTGATCCGGATCAGAACGCTGTTCCGCGGGCTGCCGTGCGGCTGATCCCGAAACACCGCGACCGCGGCCGGGGAGAACACCGCCGAAACGTCCTGGCCGGGCGTCAGGTGATCGGCCGGATTTCCGTGCCACAGCACGCCCGGCAGGCCCGGTCCCGGCTCAGCACGCAGAACACCCGGTTCGACGAGCACACCACGCACCAGATTGACGCCGGCGATGCGCGCCCCGAAGGCGCTGCGGGGTGCGGCCAGCACCTGGGCGACTGGGCCGACCTCGGCGACCTTCCCGTCCTCCATGATCAGCACCCGATCGGCGAGGGTGAGAACGTCGATCAGGTCGTGGGTGATCAGCAGTGCGGCCCGGGAATCTGCGGTGAGCACCCGACGCAGCACCGGCCGGGTTGCGGCGGCGGCCGCGACGTCCAGGCCGGCCAGCGGTTCATCGCACAGCAGGACATCGGGCTCAGCTGCCATGGCTCGGGCCAGCGCGACCCGCTGTGCCTGCCCGCCCGATAGTTCGGCGGGTTTGCGGTCGGCCAGGTTCTGCGCACCGACCTCGGCAAGCCAGCGCTGCGCGCGCTGTCGCGCCGCCGACCGGTCGGCGTGGCGGCGCGCCGCGAACTCGACGTTGCCGATCACGCTCAGATGCGGAAACAGCAGCGGATCCTGGAGCAGTACTCCGATCCGGCGGTCGTGTGTGGGCACACACACGCCGTGATCGGTGTCGGTCAGGGTCCTTTCCCCCACCCGCACCACGGCGGCGTCGGCCTGCAGGAGGCCGGCGATCACCGCGACGGTGGTGGACTTGCCCGCCCCATTAGGCCCGAGGACCGCCAGCACCTCACCGGCGGCGACACGTAACTGCACGTCCAATCCGCGGCTGGCGACTGTTGCCGACACTTCGAGGTCAGCCACCGGCGTTCCAGCCCGCGATGCGGCGAGCGCCCAGTCCGACGACGACGACTGCCGCTACGGCGATGAGCAGGACCGACAGCGCAACCGCGGCCTCGGGATCGCCTTCACGCTGCAGGTAGATCTCCAGCGGGAGGGTGCGGGTCACGCCCTCGCGGGATCCGGCGAAGGTCAGCGTGGCGCCGAACTCCCCCAGCGCCCGGGCGAAGGCGAGCACCGCACCGGACACCAGGCCGGGTGCCAGCAGGGGCAGGGTGATCCGCCACCACACCGTGGCCGGTGGCGCGCCCAGGGTCGCCGCCACCATGTCGTAGTCCGAACCGGCCGTACGGGCCGCGCCCTCGAGTGCAATCACCAGGAAGGGCAGCGATACGAAGGTCTGCGCCAGAACCACCGCCGTCGTGGTGAACGCGATCCGGATCCCGGCCGCGTCGAGGTAGTGACCCAGCAGTCCGAGTCGGCCGTATACATACAGCAGGGCGATGCCGCCGACCACCGGCGGTAGTACCAGCGGCAGCAGGATCAGGGGTCGCAGCACCCGGGCCAGCGCTCCCCGGTGCCGCGCCAAAACCAAAGCCAGCGGAACGCCCAGAATCAGGCACAGCAGCGTGCTCGCCGTGGCGGTCCGCAGACTCAAAAGCAGCGCGGCCCGGGACGCCGGGCTGGTGATCAGCGAACCGAACCGCGACCAGTCGACCTTGATCGCGATGGCCACCAGGGGCAGCGCGACGAACACCGTTGCCAGCGCCGCCGGCAGGTATACCCACCGTGGCAATCCGACGCCGGGCGCACCGATCGGCCTCATGGCGTCCCACCCTAGGCCGACGCCCGAACGCTACCGTCGAGTAACCTACCTGCTGCGGGTAGCGCAGCGATGCCTGCAAGCGAGGAGTCAAACCGATGGACGTGCTGATTACCGGGGCCGACAGCGACCTTGGGCGAACGATCGCGGAAATGTTCCGGTCCGCCGGCCACCAGGTCGTGGTGACAGGTCGTCGCGGTGACGAGTTGGAAGTGGTGGCCAAGGAATTGGACGTCGACGCCATCGTGTGCGATCCGACCGACCCGGTCAGCATGGCTGATGCTCGGCCGCGGTTCCCTGCGCATCTCGACACCGTCGTCACCGTGCCCGACTCGGCCCCATCGGTCGGTGACCCACGGACTTTCACGATCGCCGACAGCGCGGCCGCGTGGCGGTCGGCCTTCGACCGCACCGTGCTGTCCGCCGTAATCACCGTGGCGGCCGTCGCCGACAATCTGCGTTCGGGCGGGTCGATCGTGACGGTTGTGGCCGACGACTCCGGAGACGACGGACCGAATGCCGCCGTCAAGGCGGCACTATCGAACTGGACCGCCGGTCAGGCCGATCATCTCGGCACCCGGGGTATCACGATCAACTCGGTTGCGTGTGGCCGGACCGCCCAGGCGAACTACGCCGGATTGGCCGTCGCACCGTCGTCGGTGCCGATCGAAATCGCCAGGCTTGCATTGTTTCTCGCCACTCCGGCCGCGCGTCACATCACCGGGCAGACCCTGCACGTCGGCCGCG